>Ga0123342_1005073_pt1 | contig 19458 bp, 11 predicted proteins | sample Turbeawhitnodule_FD_89960 | JGI IMG/M metagenome (GOLD analysis project Ga0123342, IMG submission 89960) | Root nodule microbial communities of legume samples collected from Mexico - Turtle bean Mexico white nodule | ecosystem: Host-associated > Plants > Roots > Nodule | place: Mexico: Nepantla... | reverse complement strand
AAGCCTTGAACATGCTCCTTGTAAGCCTTTGAGGTTGGTTATTAACTCCATGAGCGTCCTCCATTTGAGCCTCAACCTCTTCTTGCTCTTGATGATTGGCCTCCATGTCCACTTGAGCTTGATGTCCATCACATGGAGTCTACACGTCCTATCTATGAAGGACACCCACTTCCTACACTTCATGAATAAGATATTGAACATCATGTAGGAGAATCAAATCCTACTACCTTTTCTACAGAGCCAACTATTAATCAACCTTCATCGATACAAGACTCTCTTACACTTGACTATGAGTCTGGCAATGTAGTTGATCAAAGACCATGGCTGTTGAACAAGGTGCTTTGGTGTCTCCAAATCCAAGTGGAATGCATGAAGACCCTTTAAAAGAGCTTTTGATCATTCTCAAGTGTGAAATAGGATTGTCCTGTATTCACTGTACTTTAATATTTCATTGTATCCAGGTGTATTCCATTCCTTTCCTTCTTGATCATTGTAATTTTGTGTGAATTGGTGTTTGCAGTTTCAGAGGTTGTTTTGAAAACTATGTTATATTTGCCAAAGAAGGTATGTGTTCTTGAAGGATTCAAGATCACCACTTTGGTGTGTTGTGTGTAATCAAGGTTTTGATTACTTAGTGAATTCTCAGTGATTGCTGAGGATTGGACGTAGCTTTTGGTAAAGAGTGAACCAGTATAAACATTCTGTGTTAATCTCTCTATCCTTACACTCTTTAAATTTGCTTTTGCTTTGATTTTTAACACTGCTGATATAAACAACCGATTAATTTTCTGCAAAAAACAACTGGTTGATTTTCTGCAATGAAGTTAAAAATAGTTTTCTAATTGGATGAATTGATTTCTAATTGATTGATTCTTCATTGTCTTTCAATCTACCTTCAATATTTGCAAAAATATTTCATAAATAATTCACCTCCCCTCTAACACTGGCTTTATGCGGAAAAAGGAGAGTAAGTATATTTTAATCTAATTGTTATTCATCAATTAGTTATGATTTTCATATATCATTTTGACAATATGATTTGAACATAGTTTTTCACCAGCAAATGAACCTTCCAATGTAATCTCACGAATCATCAAGCAAAAATATGATGAACCCAGTCCCACTTGGAAGAAGGTTTGTCTTGAGCTCAGAGATAGATGGTTTGGAGAGTTTAAGGTAATTTGAGTTATGATTACATTTAAAATGTTATTTTATTATTCTACAATGTTTGTTTTCTAATTTATTTTTCATGCAGTAAGAGTATAGGTGGGATTTGGAACAAGACCAACTCATTAGATCCATTTTTGATACAAAAGCCTCATGTATCTTTAAAAATGCTAAGAGTAAAGTTAGGCATGGTCAAGATAAGGGGATCTGGATTCCACCAATTGTTCGAGCAACCTTGGTCCAACATTGGAGTTTTATAGAATTCCAAACACCAAGAGTGTTATTGCCAAGGCGAATTGGGCTGTTGAGAAGGGAGCCTCAGCCTACTGTGGTGGTTTCATTTCTACCGCGACTCATTTTGAGAAAATGGTAATATTATTATACTTTTTCACTTTCTATATTTAATTTAAATACAATCTATATATCTTTTTATTAAATTTATGTATACTAAGGAGCTTAAATGACAACCAACTACTTGAGAGGTTGTAAAGAGACAAAGAAATTGAAGACTAGACAATGGGTCAATGACAAGACTCACGACCTTGTTGTATGCTTAAAATTTAAGTTATAATTTAATTTTTACTATATGTTTTCTTTGCAATAATCAATTTGACTTTATTTTCAGGAGAAATATAAGAAATGCCGAGAAGAAGCCCAACAACAGCAAATGGTTAAAAGACAATCTTCGCGAAACTCTCATGTTGCCTCTATTGATGAGAATGAAATATACATTGATCTTGTTGGAGGTGGAAATAAAAAAGGGAATGCCTATGGAATTGGTGTATTGAGCAAAAGGTTTAATAGTTCAACAAGTGCTCACTCTGCTACAAGCCAAGCTCTAGTATTCCATCAAATAGAAGAAATGTGTGAGATTATTCAAAAACTAAATGATGAACTTATGACAAAACATGTCAAAAAGCGGACACTTAAAGAAAAGATGGAGCTATTGATGAAAACTCATGAAGAGCAAAGTGAACGCATGCACAAACAAGATGAGTTGATGCACAAACAAAATGAGCAGATGCACAAACAAAATGAGCATATGCAACTCATCATACAACACATTCAAATGAATAATCCCATATTAGGCTCTTCAGATCCTACTACCAGTGGAAATCATAAAGGAGACCACATTAGGATGACAGTTCAAAAGAAGATTAGTTGTATGTGGAATTATATAATAGATTTAACTTATTTAACTAGTTTTCAATAGTTTCCGTTGTGCAATATGATTTACTTTTAATTTGTGTACAACTCCTTCTTAAACTATGTATTTTGAAGTTCATTCCTATTTAGTTTGATTGAATTTTGAGTATCTTTGAGCAGACTTGAATTTTTTTTATAAAATGGTCAAAATACCATTTTTAATAGATATTAATAATACATATAAAAATAGTCACCAAAAATGATTTGGTGGCTACATCTACAAAACTGTTGTTTATCGACCGAAACATAATCGGTTGCTGTAATTAAAAAATATTTAGCCACTGAAATCAAATTTGTCGCTATAGGAGTCTCCATTTAGCCACCATATTTTTTTCAATTAATTATTTTAATTCATTAGCGACTGAAAATGATGGTCACTATCACCTTATATTTCAGCCACCGATTTAGCCATCGAAAATGGTGGTCGCTAATGTGGTTCCTAAGTTTTGGTGACCAAATTTTCTGTGACCGATTTAGCCATTGAAAATGGTGGTCACTAATTTGGTTCCTGAATTTGGGTGACCAAATTTTCTGCAACCGATTTAGCCACCGAAATTTTGGTCGCAAATTTGCGACCACTTCATAATTTGGTCGCTAAATGCTTTGTGACTAGAGTTTTCGCTTCCATCTTTATCTGGTGGTCGTTTCTGTCGCGAATATGTTTAGCGACCGATTATAGTGCTTTTAGCGACCGAATTTTGTGGTTGCTAAAAGTAATTTTTTTTGTAGTGTGGGGGTAAACTTGCCATTAAATTGATGTTTCTACTACTTGTCATCCTCAAACAGACGGAAAAATAGAAGTGGTCAATAGAACTTTGTCCCAAATTCTTAGATGCCTTATTTCAGGGAATCCTAGGGTGTGGGATGACTTACTTCCTCATATTAAGTTTGCTTATAATAGAGTAGTTAATTCTACTACTTCTCACGCTCCTTTTGAAGTTATGTATGGGTTCATTCCCCTTACACCTCTTGACGCTCAACATGCAAAAAGGGGCATAAAGAAATGATCTTTGACCCCAGGGACTGGGTATGGCTTCACTTGAGAAATGATTGTTTTTCTACTCAAAAGAAATCTAAACTCCTCTTCCTCGTGGTGATAGTTCCTTTGAGATCATTAAAAGGATCAATGATAATACTTATAAGTTAGATCTACCTAACACGTATTTAGGGAGTAATTATTTTAATGTCAGTGATCTAACTTCTTTCTCTGCAAGTGTTTCAAATTTTGTGTTCATCATTCATAGTGTTTGTGTTTTACCTTGGTTCTTTTGAAGAGAACACTCACACTTACTTAACCACTTGGTTAAGTTCGTGTCTAGTGACAATTTTCACTGAATTATCACCTTATCAATTTTAATCCAAGTAAAAATCTCTAAAAACATGAATAATTGCAAATCAACTCATATCATAATGACACATTATAACAACGTTAAACATGTAAATGACAATTGTTAATAGATACTCACTAAGCCTTAGATCCACCACACTGCGAACACCAACCTTGCATCCCACAGAGATCTCCAATCTGTTTTTATTCACCATCCATGTCCATTCCATTTCCAAACTCTCCCATTGTCTTCCTCCCTATTATAAGCTCCAGCCCAAAGCTATACCCATCGCTTAAGAGGATTAATGGAACCTAGAGCAATTCACCGACCTCTTTTTTTTTTTTTTTGAGATCAGAAAGGTATACATGTGTTCTCCCAATTCACCGACCTCTTTTTTCCGCCCTTAAATGATTGATCACTCGTGTTTATGGCTTTGGGAATTCGTTTCAGTTTAATGTGTTATTAGAATTTTTAAATTATTTACAGTTTCTCATGGCAAAATTTTAATTACTTAAAAATTAAAGTTAATTTCAATGTGTACAAATTAAATTGAGAAAATGTTTTTTCTTAATTTCGTTTCGCTGCTAAAGTTTTGCAAATTAATTTTATACAAAGGACACGCGTTACGTTTTGATTATTTGGAAGTTTTTGTTTTGAAGAGTTTGATTTTAAAATTGGCGTGTAACTTAAATTAGTCTTTCTATTATTTTGATATCCTTTTTGAAGAAATTTGGATAAGGTGTGGACAAGAGGACTACCTGGCTAAAACGAACATAATGGTGGCCACACAATTCGTGGAGGTTACGGAGGCCTTATGTGTTTAGCACAAATATTTTACACCTCTTTCTGTTAAGGTCGTTGATGTGGATTTAACAAAAAGAATTAAATTGTATATTTTTTAAAAAAATTTAGGATAATTTTTTTTTCAAAAATCACGGTATCAAATTAATTATTAACCTTTAGTTTAGAGAAAAAAATTAATAATAATAATAATATTTATAATAAAAATCATAATATAATATAATAATAATAATAATATTCTAAATTTCAATAAGATTTTCTAGTTCTGTGCATGTTTATTATGTATAGTAATTATTAAAATACTATTAGTTAAGTGTTTTAATTTTTTTAGATAATATTATTTTAATTGTTTATTAATAAAAATTAAAGTATAATTTTATAATGTTTAATAAATAAATAATATAATTTTTAATTAATAGTATTATAACAATTAATTATTATACATAATACCCAAGGACATTAAACTAAATGATGTACTGAATTCAAAATACTAGACTTTGAGTGATCAGTGAAAAAATTGTATAGCAGGTGATTAGGTGTTACATCCCAAAATGGTGGAGATTTCAGAATATGATGTCGAAGGTTAGAGATATGAAACCTTGGTGTATTATGCTAATTACTATACATAAGATACACAGACGTTAAAATAGAGAATCTTCTTGAAGTTTAGAATATTATTATGATTATTACTTTTAATATTATTATTATTATTATCTCAACACTCAACATCATATTCTAAAATCTTCACATTTTTTTAGAGGAATGTAATCATGTGTGAACCTAATCCACATGCTAATATGTGTAGTGACCACTCATAGTCTAGTATTTTGAATTCACTCATACATCATCAATAAGATTCTCTAGTTTAATGTCCCTAGATATTATGTATAATAATTATTAAAAAAATTATATTCTTTATTTATTAAATATTATAAAAAATATACTTTAATTTTTATTAAATAAATAATATTATCTAAATATTTTTAAAGAACTTAATTAATTATATTTTAATAATTACTATACATAATAAACACGAACATTAAACTAAAGAATCTTCTTAAAGTTTAGAATATTATTATTATTATTATTATTATTATTATTTTATTTTTTTATTTTTGAACAAGAAAACTTTGGTGATTTTCAAATTTATTATTATCTAATATGATTCAAGATCTAATATGATTAAGTAAATCTGATTTGAAAATTGCTTTAAATATTTTTTTTTTCAAATTTGTTTATTTTAATTAGATTATTCGTATATTAATCAATTAAAATTACTTCTATTTAAATTTGATAAATAAGTACATCAAGTATTTTAACAGATTGATTTCAATCGGTTAGATCATTATATTAAATATTGGATCATTGCTGTGATCTCTCTTCTCTACTATCATATCATATGTGATATAAATTATTTTTAATATTCTGGAGTAATACAATCAATTAAAGAAATATTTAATTGAAATTTTCAATCTAACACCAACACGAACATCGTGTGAAGAGAATTTGACATCACCAAGGCATATGCATATGGCAAAGAAGAAGGGAAGAAGGTTCAAGCAAAAGATAAGTTAGTACTGTGTTTAGTACCCATGTCAATCTGAAGCAGCTTATGTTCTATTTTTTTTTGTGAGCAAAAAGTTAATTGAATTAAAACGGGACTAAACTAAACCAAAACACCAAGGAGTTTCAATTCCCCTGCACAAAGATAAGCCCCACAAATGAGACCAAACACAAAGAACCTAGAAAAGCCCCTTCCATTGGCTGTCCCGAAGCTGCATGATCCATACTTCTACCTATCTAGCCCCTGGTCAAAATACAAAACAGAATTTAACTCCATCATAAACATAGGTGCAGCAATCTGCATCTAATATTTGCTCCTTCAAAACCAAAACCTACGAAACCCTGCATCTTCCTGCAGAACCAGAAAACAGCTTCAGACAAATACTGCATCCCTAACACCTTCGTTCCTTTGCAAATCAAACTGTTGAACTGGGTGTTGAGCTGCGTCACCAGCACCAGGGATGCTGCCTGCAGAGATAACAACAGCTAGAAAACAACTAGGGGACCAGCATCTAAGTATTACAGGGTTTGCCTCCAAAGGCACCTTTTCTGGGTAGTTTCAATGCTAATCTGAATCTTCTTACTCTCTTCCAATAAGAACATATATAAGTCCTCTTCTTGACAAAGACCAGAATGCAAGGTGGCAATATTTCAATTTATGATGTAATGCTGTTACTGGATAACTATTTTTAACTATTTTATGTGTGTTGCATGTACACTTTATTTCCTTCCCATAATGTAAAATTACTGAATGTTGATTTGTAGTGTACGATCAACTTCTACCAAAATTTTGTGTTCCCACTGTTGTTTTTGGAGGGTTAAAAGTGAGTGCATAATTATTATTTTTTATAAGATGTGCTTGTTGAAAGTTCTTTTTTACTAATAATTTACTCTACTAAATAGATACATCAGTGGAAGCACTGGGAAGACTCTATTGGAGATGAGAATAATGGAACACAACCAAGTAAGTAGAAATAAGCTATGTTTGGATTAAAGAAGAGAAAATATTTTTACCATCAATATACAATTGTGAATTCTATTGTATAAAACATTAAATTAATCACTTTTATTCAAGTGTTACCAGTTGAAATAGCATGCACATAATTTGTTTCAATCACACATTGTTAACTCAATATATTCCTTGAATTGTGCTTTTATATTGATCTTTCAGTTTTCAGTTGTTTAATATCTTTAGTACATGTTTTTTGAATGTCAAAGATGAACCTTCAAATGACAGAGAAGGATCATGAAGGCAACAAAGCAACGTGGAGGCAAAGGAAAGGAAACAAAAAATTGAAATGTATCAGTGACGGACATAACCAAAATACTAAATACTATCTGCTAACTCACCCTTCCTCATCTTATCTACTCATATACTAAATACTATCACAACAAAATTCTCCCTTCCCACTCACACCACACTAACAGCTTAACTAAATTCATCTTTTAATTAATTATAACACTAAATAAAATGAATTATGCAACCCCATACTGCATATTCATTTGGTTAGTGCTTAGTTTTTTTCTCCAACATCATTTATTTTAAAGAAAAGAGACTGGTATATATACCAATTGCTCAATTTTATTTTAGTTCAAATCATCCCAAAATCTATCTTTCATGTGAATCTCGCCTTTTGATCTTTTCAATCTTTTAATTTCTGCCACACTACTAGTTTCGTATGGTTAGGAAATTTCATCAAAGTCTCTCTCGAGTCAAATTTTGAGTTAGAAACTACTACCAAGCATCAATATTTCGAGTCAAATTTCTTCAAGCAACTATGGAAGGTAAAAACGTTTCCTAATGTGATGATTACAGCATGGAGAGTGCTTAGGAGCAGAGTTCCAACAAGATTGTCGTTGAGTAGGAGAGGAGTTCCGCTGAATACTGCTGTTTGTGCATTATGTGAAACCAATGAGGAGTCACACCAACACCTTTTTCTGGAATGCAAACATGCTTGGAGAGTATGGACGTTATGCTTTAAGTGGATTGGAATTGTGTCCGTTCAACATAATGATATTATGACTCACTTTGAGAGGTTTCATCTATTTCAAGGAAGTCACAAACAAAATCTGATCTGGAAAGGGGTGTGTGCACAAAATCTGATCTGGAAAGGGGTGTGGGCAGCCATAGTCTGGAGCCTGTGAGAGCATAGGAATTCTATTGTGTTTAACCAGGGTGTAGTGGACATGGAAGAAGTGCTTTATAAGGCCCAGCTCAAATCATGGTTGTGGTTAAAGCATAAAGGGCACAAATTCTCGTACTCTTTTACAGATTGGGTGCTGAATCCTATGCCCTGTATCAGCAGTTACAAGTAGGGGTCTTTAAGCAATCCAAATGTCTTGGATAAGATGGAGGGTTCTAGTTGAAACTGGAGCTGAAGAGGGTGTGACTGCAAGCTTTGCTCTAGCAGAAGAGTGAAAGGAGGTTTAGGTGGTAATGGTTTAAGGAAACCGGGTGCAGGGGCTCATATCCATCTAGATGCTTTTTCAGTCTTAAGGGTGTTGGTGAGGTTATGCAGAAGTAGTAGGAAAGGTAGAACGAGGATTTCTTTTTGTTGGTCGAGGTAATCTGAACCCAGTTTTAGTAGCACCCAAAGTCGTGGATTTTGCTGGCTGTTGGGTGATGGAGCAACTTCTTTGTAGGGTATAAGGCTCTTGCCTTGGCCTATGAGAACGTGCTATAGAAGCTGTGAAAGTAGGAACACTGATGTAAGAGGGGCAGGGTGGCTTGGTGGTCCTTAGTAGGATCGTTTTTATGCAGTAATGGTGTTGAGTATCTTGGTTGTGGAGCTGGCCTTGAGATAGAATGCTCTGCTCATGGTGTTCTAAAGTGAGGTGAGGGGGATGGTATAGATTATGTGCAAGTTAATTTTGAATCTTGGGAGGTTATGGACAGGTAAGGAAGAGATACAAGTAAGAAGGTACTAGAAGGAGGTGGAAGGCCTAGTTTTTATTCTGGTTAATCAAGGTGCCAAAGATGGAGCAACAACAGTTTGTTGGTATGGACATGTTTGGTGGTTGCTGGTTTACTTAGCTATTGTTATGGTTATCAAGGTAGCCAAAACTGGAGCAATAATCCGTGTAGTGCTTTTGAAGCTAGGAAAAGCCAGGGCACTCTCACATGCCTCCCGTCTTTGGTGCTAGGAGAAATAATGCTTGGGTTTAATATGGTAGCTTGGGATGAAGAAGGAATAATGCTTGGGTATGGCAGCAGTAGAGTCTATTTTGGAATCACTGGGAGCATATTTGTCAAACTGCCAATCTCTCTACTTATATAGCAGTAACCATGACAAATTAAAAGGTTTATAACCACTGCTTAGGCTTATGTTATGCAAATTTCTGCAGCAAACTTGGTCTGCTGGTTTTACCTGTTCAGGGTCCCCTATAAAGGTGCTGAGGAGAGTTATGTGGTCTTATAGCTGGGTTTGAGCCCCACACAAGGCATTGAGGTATGGAATAAGGATAGTGTAACTTATCTCGGGAGTACGGTACTATTAGGAATGCTCAATTGAGGATAGGGAGTGCTGAGGTTGATAAAGCGGTGTGGTCAGCGTGAATTGTCCAAACAAGGTTCCAATATGGTGGTAGTGTCTGGTTGTGTAGGCATCCTCTCTTGTTACAAAGAAGCATTAGCGGTGCTTTATGTATACCTTTTGAAGTTATGGTGCTTGGAAGCTTTTGAGGTGTAAACCTTAGCATGAGCCAAGTAGTATGCTAAAGCTGCAAAAATTTAAGAAGTGAGGTAATGTCTATCTGGACCGCTTTAAGAAGTGGTAGTGGAGTTTTACAACACCATATTTTCTAAAGGAGAATGGGATGAGCTTGTGGTAGGGATTTACAACCATGGCCCACAAGTGTGAAGGTGTGTTCTTCTTAGGTGGAGTAATGAGGTGAAGGATGGAAATCATAGGAAGAATCACCCTGTTGGTTAGGTTGGAATGTATTGGTTAGCATCTCTGCTGCAATTTTTGGTAAGAACCTTGTAACATGTTCAGTCAATCTGTTTTCTGTTTTAGCTCTATGATATTAGCGTGTGTAGAATTTTATGTAGCTTGTAAAGGGTTGGGACACCCCTAAAGTGTTTCTTTAATTTTATTTTATTCTTTGCTAAAAAAAAAAACAAGCATCAATGTTTGATAAATTCATTTATAATATGCCAAATTACACATTTATATATTTTTATTACACAAATCTTAAACCGCTGCTAAAATATGCAAGTTGAGAAGAGCTTTGTTGCAAGTTGAGTTAAAGATGTGTTTGAAAAATTTAATAATTAATTGTAGAAAATCTATTATCTGAAAATTCACAATTCACGTTGTTGTTTCTGCCTCTAGAGTTAGCTTTGGATTCCCAAACAGGCATATCAACAATCATGACATTCTTTTCCATTTTTAAACCACTTTTTATTCTTCTTACCATTCATTCCTTTCTCCCCACTCTTCCAGCAACCCCTTATTTTTTTGACATTATTGGACAGGTTTGTGATGAAAGAGAGACACACTATATTTATCAAAAACAACATTTTTAATCCATTGTTACTTCCAATGTCAATTAAATACCCAACGTCCAAATATGTAAATGATGAAATAAAAATGTAATTCCCTTCCCGAGAACATTAAGAGGTAGTACACTAATTAATTGCAGAAAATCTATTATCTGGAAGTTTACGATTCATAGTGTTGTTTCTGCGTCTAGAGTTAGCTTTGTATTCCCAAACATACATATCAACAATCATGGCATTCTCTTCCATTTTCAAACCACTTTTCATTCTTCTTACTGTTCATTCCTTTCTCCTCCACTCTCCCAGCAACTCCACTACTGATTATTTTCTTGACATTATGCAGGTTTGTGATGAAAGAGAGAAAAACTATATTTATCAAAAACAGGATTTTTAATTCATTATTACTTCCAATGTGAATTAAATACCCAACGTACAACATACAAATTAAATAAAAATGTTATTCTCTTCACGAGAATAACATACAATAATTAATTGTAGAAAATCTATTATTTGAAAGTTCATTGTTTCTGCATCTGGAGTTAGCTTTGGATTACCAAACAGTCATATCAACAATCTTGGCATCCTCTTCCATTTCCAAACCACTCTCCATTTTTCTCACCATTCATTCCCTTTCTCCTCCACTCTTCCAACAACCCCACTACTGATTATTTTTTTGACATTATTGTGCATGTTTGTGTTGAAAGAGAGACAAACTATATTTATCAGAAACATGATTTTTAATCCATTATTACTTTCAATCTCAATTAAATAACAAATGTACAACTACAATAAATGATGACAACATCCAAACATCCAATACTGATTAAACAAAAGTTTCTATTCTTCCTTTGATGAATCTGATGGGGGAAAATAGAATCGCACATAACCCAATCTTGTATTCAACAAGAATTGTTTCTCTCACAGCGCGAGATAAGATTTTTAATTTTGAGTTGAGACTGGAGGATATTACCCCGCGTCGTTGGATAGAGGAGACGAAAGATATGGAGTATCTCATAAGATGTCATCTTCTGAGTTTGATAGGATCGTCACGCATATCAGTAACATTGACGGAAAAATTGATAATTAATTAGCTCTGTTTCTCTGTTTTTTTTTTCAGGGATTTGTTTTCAAATTAATGCTAATAAAATCTAATTTGATATATGTATTCAGTGGTCTTCTTATGGTTTATTAAAAAAAATTTATCAACAAAAAATAAATTAAATTAAAAGGTGACACCTCAGGTGTTCCAACCCATATACCTACCACCTTTTAGGAAGTCTATACACTTGTAACAAAATTATTCAAAACAGACTAGGGTTGTTAGGCAAAAGTCCCATTATGAAGACTATATGAACACTATTGCCTATGCTTCTAAAGGATCTGACCCTTAACAATTAACTCAGAGCAATGCCAAAGTTTACTAGAATTTATTAATAATTTTAAATTTGAATAAATTTAACTAAGAGCAAAATATGTTATTAACATTCTTATTAAAAAACACTCATTGGCCTAGACTTTGATTGGTTCTTTACATGATCATTATGAGTTTCAACTGTTCTCGAAACATAAAAATAAAAAAAAGTCTTGCTAATAAGTGGATCCATTATTTAAATAATCAAATGAAATTTTTATTTTAAATCATATGAAAACACATTAAAAATAATAGGAGAGCATACTTTCTTACGCTATTCCATAAAAACATTTATTAACAATTTTGAAATTTAAATTATTAAAATATTGTTGATATTTTTATTTATTTAATTTTCACGTCTTACTAATGTGTTTTATACTTTTAATTAACTGAAAATGATCTCAAATATCATTTTACAAGTAATTGTTGTAAAATGAAATTAACTAAATTTTAATTCTACACATTAAATTTAATGTATATAATCATGAGAGTTTTATGAATATGTTTCAAACTATTGATTTTGAATTCTATTTTATCTCCGTCCATTATATGGGCCTACAAAGTTGTTTATTCATCATGATAATGTTTGATTGTTGTGACAATTTTTTTGGTTTTTATTTTTTAATTTAAATTTAAATTCTGATTTGGGAAAAGAAATTAAGAAACTTAATCTAAATCTTAACATTATAGGAATATATTTTTTCAAAATAGTTTCACAAATATTTTGGTCTCTGGAGCATTCTCATTTAAGCGAGACTTGAGTGAATTTGGGGTGACTTAGACGAGTTTGAGCGAGTGTAGAATGTTCAAGCCTTATCTTTTCTAATTCTTCTTTATTCGTCTCTGACTCAATACTCCATCTTTCCTTACTTTCCTCTAATTAAGACAAAATTTGGGATCAATTTGTTTTATTAATCTCATAATTCATTATATTTTATTAAATTCAATTCTTCATAAATTAAGGTTAGGTGATAAATAAATCAAGAATTAAAATCCATAAACACCTAGCTTTTTTGCATGGAATATCAATAAATAATGGTCATCTAGCTTGACTAGATTCAAGCCTTAAAAATAAACTAAGATTGACCATCGAATGAATGGGTCTAGTTCGACTAGATTCCAACCTTAGAAATAAACTAAGGTTGACCATAGACTAAAAGGGCATAACTTAGGTAGATTTCAACGATTAAACTAAGATTGACCAAAAAATGAGTAAATCAATTAAAACTCGACCATGGAAGCAACAGAACAATAAACTTCAAGCAACTAAAGGATCAAAATGAATTACGCAAGAGCTAAAGGCTTATCTATCGAGGTATTTAATATACTTCCTTGCACTTGATATTTTTATGTGTCAAATTTCAATTTTTTTACATGCCTATAAGGAACTTAACACCTTTTTAATGTTATATATGCCAAAATCTAATGTTTTTGTACACGACTGTAGACAAGTTAGACACAACTTACATCGTGATTTATTTCTTGGTTTTTTGCTAGATAATCCTCTTCGCCTCGTCTACTCGGCTTGAGGTTGAGGGTTGTGTACCGATAGTTGATTTGATCTCCTATTAATAGGGGATGCAACTTATCTAAAGTCGGTTATAGTTCCTATTAATTATTAACAAGACATATTCACTAAAACTACCCAAAATCTTTGCTAAAAATAAAGAGATATCTACTATTAGTACTTGAAATCAATTAAGGATAATTTTAAAGATTAAATGATATTAGTTAAGATTTAGAAGATAACTAATAACTAACCAAGACTTATAAATATATCGGTCATGATGAACAAGAGGAGACTCAACTTGTATGCTCTAGTTTGAGGCCGTTTAAACTTTGAACCAAAGGAAAAAAAAATAAGCAATGGTTCAGACAACAATCGTTGTCTATAAGGAAAAGTATAAATAAAGGCTTGAGTCGTCGTCCATATTTAATTACTTTAGACAATATTTGCATAGACTACAATTTTAAAATTGTTGCCTAAATGACTCTAAACACCTTTTTATAGTAATGAACATCTTTTAATAATAATAAAATTATAATATTATTGTTATTATTCTTGTTAAATATCATTGATACTAATTTAAATTCTCTTTATTCAAAATTCTTTATTTTTTTAACTAAAAAATAAAAAAATAAAAAATAAATAATAATAGTAAACTATATATTTATATAAACTCAATTTAATATATAAATATTATGGGTCCTTACAAGAACAAATGAACACTATGAGGATAAAGTGTTTTTGAGATGCAACTTGCTTTTTACATAGTATCCCTCAAACACCTTTTAAACGAATAGTTGAGGGTTTAAAGTATTAGTAACATGAGTGAGGGATGTGTACAATGGAAAAAGAAAAAAAAAAAGAAAAAGTAAGTGTTAGAAAGTAATTTGATCTCTCTTTACATAAAATTTGAAAAAGGTTATATAATTCTTGTGGCTGGAGTGTTGAAGGGAAGATGGTGACACCTGAGAAAACCCCACCATTTGGAATGGATTCTGCAGTATGCAATGAGCTCTGCAAATATGTTGCTTTTGTTAATGGGAATAATGTGAAAGGTTTAAGGAAGTGAACCTGGACGCAACATTGGTCCTTAGAGAGTTTAATCATCCGATGAGAATATTGCAAGGACAACCGATATCGAGTGGCCACATGCTATTCTGCATAAAGAGATCCTTTCAGCTTTTCTGAACACATGCAGACAAGGGTTATAATGGAATCTACTATGTGAAGGTGTGTTCTAGCTGGTACGTGAAACTGTGTGAGCTCAACTTTGTTTCAAGTCACCAAATATCTCTTCAATGTCATACACACATGCAACAACAATGCATTCATTTTTTTTATTTCATATGATTTTTGGATCACTCTACACACAATTAGTAAGAGGATACAATTTATCTATGGTGTCTTAATTAGTTTTATATGTTTTAAACTTTCCTAAATCAAATTATGTGATGCTATTCATTTGCTTAAAATGCTAAGAAAATAGAAACATGACAACTAAAAATTACGTGAGATCTTTGTTATTGGTTCTTTAAATAATACTTTAAAGTTTATTTAGACACATTTCTTCTTGAGAATTTAAGCTTCTCTGTAAACTAACATTAACTTATATTTGTAAGTTAAAAAAATTTAAAAGTTATATGAAATAACTTTTACAAACTATTTTGTGCATATTTTTTCTAAATTTTTATAGAGAAACTCGTCCAAAACTAATTTAAATTGAATAATATTATATAAATATGTTTATTTACACCATATTCATGAGATGAAAATCAAATAATAAAGAAATAAACATAGATACGCATGCATGAACTATATTTCTAATTGATCTTCTCTCCTTTTCTATAAGTAATGAGGAAGATCGAGCCAAAATAGAGAATGAATAACTTCGTTAAACAATTGAGACAAAAGAAAAATATATATAAAAACATATGATATTAATTAGTCAAATGCTTACATGCAAAACGCATAATAAATTATTTTTCGGATACACCAACTGCAAACCGAACATGCTTCAATTCAATTAAATATAAAGAGCAACAATAAAAGATTAATTTGGTTGGATTTGATATAGATACTTCGATTTTTTTTAATTAGCTATTGAGTTTTATGTATAATTGTTGGACTTCTAGTACATATAGTTGGATTTTAAGTTAGATTTTATTGTGGTGACTATGTAAAGGTGTGCTAATGGTAAGCAAAATGTTGGACAATTAGAAAGGAAAGTGCTTATTTATATTGGTAGAATTTATATGCTAAAATCTGTATTAATTTTTATATCTTTATTTTATTTGTCGATGTTTTTTTCTCTCGTGTCAGTGATAAAAGAGTTAAAAAAGGTTAAGCAGAAGTTTATATGGGTTGGGATTTAGAGGGAAGAAAATAGCTTGGGTGTCTTGAGAAAAAGCATGTGAAGGTAGAGAAAATGGCACGTTAGGTGTGATAGGTATAAGGTATGTTAACTGTGTTTTATTAGCTAAATGGATATGAAGGCTTAAGTTGGAGGAAAGAGGTTTATGGAAGGATATTCGTGCGTCTAAATATGGTGGATGGAGAGATTTAAAGGTGAATAACATTAGGAATAAGTATTCGTTATGGTGGAGAGATTTGAAAAGGATTTGGAGGTTAGAAGAATGAGAAAACGAATTTGACGACAATGGCAAGTGGAAATTGGATACGGGAAAAAATGTAAGATTTTTGAAGGATAAGTGGTTGGAGAGAGTAAAGCTAAGGAAGGAATTTTCAAGATTATACGATCTATCTTTAAATAAAGATAATACATTGAATCAAGTTGGGCAGTGGTTTGATGCTAGTTTGATTTGGAAGTTAGGTTGGAGAAGGAAGCTATTTGTTTGGGAGTTAGATCAAGTAGATCAATTGTTGTCTCTGCTGGTCAATAAGGAAGTGATTAAGGAAGATGTTGAAAGTGATAAAGATGATATTTGGATTTGGAGAAAGGGGGTTTCCGGGAGCTATACAGTAAAGTCAGCTTATTCAATTTTAAGGAAATACAGGATGAAGATAGATTAATATTTGAACAGTTTTGGAAGATAAAGACCACCCCATCTGCACAAATAATTGCTTTGGAGAGTGTTACAAAAAGTTTTAGCAACAAAGGATAATAATTTCTCGAGACACGTGGTATTGTTTTACTAAATAATCATTGTGTTTTAGAAGAAGAATTTATAAATCATCTGTTTTTTAATTGCAAATTTGCTTGACTTATATGGGGGGTGTGCTATAATTGGTTGGAGGTGTCGACGGTTAATCACTATGATGTGAAATCACATTTTATGCATAACAAAATTCCTTTCTTGAATGCAACGAGCAATAGAATTTGGGGGAGTATATGGGTAGCAATAACCAAGGAGATATAGAAACATAAGAATGGTTGTATCTTTAAAAATGATAGAGTTGACCACGTAGAAGTTTTTCTATTGCACAAATGAAGGTTTGGTTGTGGATAATAACAAAGTTCTTATTCAGACTAGTATTTGAAACCTTTAGAATGTGTGAGATATATTAGAAAAAGTAATTGAGTTTTTAGGAGTTCTTTTGCTATGCTATATGAAATGGTTTCTAGCTTGTCATAGACAAGACCGTGATTTGTTTGTTTTTATATTCTTGCAGGTTGTTGATATGCAGGAGGAATCTAGTTTTATGTTTTGCTGTTTGAAGAGAGATCATTTTTTATTCTATAATATGCAAATTATTGTCAAATGTTTTGGAGGAGAAAAGTTGTGCAGTGTATGCAAGGTCAAATAATATAGAATGGTCTATTAGGATGGAAAAGTTATCATGAAGAAAAGTGGAATGTTGAAGAAAATATAAAGTGTAGGTTGTGGCTTTTAGTGGTTGTGGTTATAGTAGGAGGATATTTTGGTTTTTATTTACAACTTTTCAGTTGGAAAATAGAGTAATGTAATGAATGTCATGTGGTGCTTTATGAAATATTTTGTTCTAGAAGAGTTGTGATGTATAAAGGTTGAAGTATTTCTGAAATCTCCTATTATTTTTTTTTTACTGACAAAAAATATAAAGTGAAAACTATTTATATAGTGATTTTTTTTCAAATTTTATTTTGTTTAAAAATTCGCTTAGGTGAGTAGAAATTTATACCACAATCAATCAGGATAAACTCTCATAAACCTTTTTAAACTTTAACTTATTTTTATTTATTTTCCTGAGAAAATGAAAAAAGGTAAGCAAATACGAGAGTGCTGATATTTTGACTTCTTTTAAAAAATTATTATCAATTTACAATCACTTATATGAATTGGTTCATAATTATAAAATTATCCCTTATATTAATATGTTTTAAATAAAAAAATTATCGAATAATTATAAAAATATATTTTCTACTAATATTAAAATAAACATAATAAATGAATCTATAAAATATTTCTGTCTAATATTTTTCTTTTATAATATATTTTATGTGATGACAAATATTGTTAAATTTTGGAATGTCACCTAATTCATATGCTTAGATTTCACTGTCTGGCTTTATTTTTTTTATAAAAATAATCAAACACGACAAAGGAATAAACAATATAAATGAAAAAGTTTAGTATACATATATGGTCTAAATTCTGGTTTCTAGGCTATTTTCTAAATCATTTTTTTATTATATCTTACTCCGAAATTTACTATTCCTTAGCTTTTGAAATCTATGATTTTTTTTTAATAGAGGTCTTCTTTTTACACTTTGTTTCAAGTGATTTGTGTGAAATTAGAAGGAAAGGCATGAATTTGCCGTTAGTTGACGTGTATGTTTTTGTCCATGTACGTACTCTAATTTAAAGAACTAATGTAATATAATTTAAACTTAATTTACTCTTTCAATTAGTTCAAAATCTAGATTTGTACAATTTTTTATGCTAAAATTTTAAAACTTAACAAACCCGTATGCAAACAACAATATAAAGTTATTTTATTTTATAAATAATAACTATTCTTATGGGAATGAAGTATGATTCTTCCAAAAAGTGATATTTAGAAAAAGTTGAGTTGAATTATTTGAGAAATGATAACCGAAGTTGAGGTATTTTTAACGTTCAATGTATTTTTAACGTTAAATATACTTTTGAATCTAAGTTAAAATATTCAAATTATTTAAATTAAGTTGATTACTAAATATAAATATTCAGTGAGTTAATTAATTATTTATTATATATATATAATATGTTGGAATTGTTACAATTGAAAATATTATTTTATATATTATCTTTGTATATCTCAGAGGCAAGTAAATAATATTTTGGAGTCGATATTTCAATAACCTCTATTTTATCCAAAAGAAAAATCTCTTTGACACCAAATTATGAAATTATCATTAGTTGATTGAATTGGAACCTCCTATAAGTGAGTTTTATTAGTGAGTTATGAAAACGATAGAAAGCGATTGAGAACTGATTTTCTTCTGTTATAGCTTTGGAAGGGTACAACTTAGTAGGACCTCTCTCTACTCTTTCCTTATACATTGAGACCAGGTTCAGTAGCAGACCCAAATTCTTCTATTAAATATCCCCATGTCCACATAAATTCTCCATTCTCTGAGACCATACATGCCCTATAAATAAGATCCTTTCTGTGCTTTCCCTAGAAGCTTGACTCAGATTCATCAAATGTTGGCTGTCTCTTGGAGTTCCTCTGAATACTTCACGCGTGGAGTTACTCCTCATCACCCAAGTGAAGTGTTTGGGGGAACTTTTGGCTACAACCAGCACTCAAACAAACCTATCAACCAACACTGGAAGAGGTTGTGGGAAGTTCCATGATGTTATGAATTCTGTTCTGGAATTCTTATGTAACAGTCCTCCATTGTCATTCTACATCTCACCATTCATTGTTGTTGAATAAACTTTAATGTAATTTGTGGGTTTTAAAGTTAGAAGTTACTAGAAAAGAGTAGAATGGGAGTTTGGATATGTAAAAGGTCAAAAGTTGTGAGTGGGATTTTAATTGTGTTGTT
>Ga0123342_1005072_pt1 | contig 19460 bp, 8 predicted proteins | sample Turbeawhitnodule_FD_89960 | JGI IMG/M metagenome (GOLD analysis project Ga0123342, IMG submission 89960) | Root nodule microbial communities of legume samples collected from Mexico - Turtle bean Mexico white nodule | ecosystem: Host-associated > Plants > Roots > Nodule | place: Mexico: Nepantla... | reverse complement strand
AGTATAAAACAATTGGTTGTTTCGACAAAACAACAGGTTGTTTTTCACTTAGTTTGAAAAACACTTTTCAATTAAAAGGTTTGAGAATGCTTATGCTTTGGATTCAATCAAGAGTGGATTTACTCATAAAATCTACCTCAAATCCTATCTAAACACAGCTCAGCAACAGCAAGCACATCCAGCCTTTCATCAACCTTCAAAGGGTTTGGATTCTTCAAAGCTTGAACACACTTGATTCAACAAAAGTTTCACTGTCAAATAGCCATGATACATGATTAAATAAATCCACTTAACATTCAAGCAACCAAAATACAATTAAGATCTGCAACAAGAAGTCCAATTTAGATCTTCCCTTTCACACTTGATTCTTTAGCACAATGATTTTGGATCCTTTAGAATGCCTGCAAAAAGATAAGATCAAGTACCAAGATTTGGTCCCATTACAAATTTGAGTCCATGAGCATCAATTGGATCCTTTGAACCCTTAAGATTCTTGGGAATCCACTTCATAACATCTTTAGGAACAGAAAAATTCCTAATTTTACAGAACCTAACAGAATGGCCTCTTTTCATGCAGTAAAAACATGTAACAACCGGTTGTTTTTTTGTTACAGTAGACTAAGGCTTTGAAAATCCATTTTTCTTACTATGTGAATAGAACCCAAACCAGATTTTCCAAAAAAACAATTTTGAGATGCTAGAACAGTCTCAAAGTTTGATTTTCCTTTTGAAAGCTTATCCACAGTTTTTACAAGATAGTGAACCTTCTTTTCAAGAGATTCACAGTTTTCACAAAAACTAGAGTTACACCTGCAAAAGAGTTTTTACACATCAATGCTAGATTTTCAAAATTATTTTTGGAATTTTCTAGCTCTTCTTCCAGTGTTTTAAATCTATTTTCCAACAAATTATTTAAACTTTTCAATCAGTTGTTCAAGAGAGCCAATATATTAGCTTCCTCGTGTGTTTCTTTGAAGGCTTCAAAAAGCTGACTATAATTTTCAACATTAACTGAGAAGCAGGAGCTTACACTGGTTGTGTCGTTTTCTTCCTTGGCCATTAGAAACAAATTTGATACTTCTTCTTCACCTGAAGAGGCACTTGATGATGATACATCATTGTCACCCCAAGCAATATAGGTCTTTTTTTATTTGCCCTTCTTTTCAAACTTCTTGCTGGACTTTTTCTCTTTGCTTTCTTTACTAGCACATTCAACTTTTATATGCCCCTGCTCACCACATCCAAAACATGTATATTTGTTAGTATTGAAATCAGTAGGTTTCTTGCTAACATACTTGTCATTGGTGTGAGTTTTGATGCTATTCTTCTTTAGGAACTTGCTGAATTTCTTTGACAACAAGCTGAGAGTTTCTTCTTCACTGTCATCACTTGAATGTTGGTAGTTTTTGTTCCCAACAACCTTCAATGCAATTTTCCTCACATGTTTGTCCTTATTCTCTTGAACACTTAGCATGTTCATTTCTAACTCATGTTCCAAACAATGAGGCAGTGATCATAGAGGTTGGATCCTTTGATTCAGATAGGGCAGTAACCTTGGGTTGCCATGATCTATCAAGACACTTGAGAATTTTGATATTAAGCTCCTCTTTATCAAATGTTTTCCCAAGACTCATAAGATGATTTACAATGTGAGTAAACCGTTTTTTCAATTCTACAATTGTTTCTCCCTTTTGCATTCTAAAAATCTCATACTCTTGTATGAGAGTGTCCTTCCTTGCCCTTTTCACATCATTGGTGCCTTCATGAGTCAATTCAAGAGCATCTCACATCTCCTTTGTTTATTCACATTGAGACACCCTGAAAAACTCATCAGAACTTAGTGCAAATGTGATAATGTTCTTAGCAATACAATCATATTGTGCCTTTTTACTTTTTTGCTCAGTCCATTGGGACCAAGGTTTTTCAGAAATTTCTTTTTTATTTTCAATCATAGGGATAAAAGGAACATTTTTAATTGCATCCCAAATACCTTTGTCAATTGATTCAACAAAGATTTTCATCCTTACCTTCCAGAATTGTTAATTTACACCACAAAACAGTGGTTGTCTATTTATAGAAACACCTTCCCCAAAAGGTAGATTATCAGCCATAAAAACATATTTTTGGATCAAAACTTGAGTAACTTTCAAGAACCTAACTCTTGATGCCAATTGTTAGAATTGTAGGCCTAAAACAAGAGGGGAGGGTGAATTGTTTTTAAACGTTTTTCATAAACGTTGAAGGTATGGAGAAAGTCAATGAAGAATCAAAGCTAGAGGAATGAAAATGATCAAGTTACAAAATTGTTTTAGTTGATTTCCAAAAAATCAACCAGTTGTTTATGTGATTCAACCGGTTGGTTGCTTTAATCAACAGTTTATAAAATCAACTTAAAACATATATAATTGAGATTAGGGAAAGAGAGAATCACACAAACAGATTTATATTGGTTCACTCTTACACCAAGAGCTACCTCCAATCCCTAGAAACTACTGGTATTCCACTATGTAATCAACCACAGATTACAACCACAAACACACCAAAGAAGTGATCTTGAACCCCTCAAGAACACACACTTCCTTTGGTAATACAACACACCACAAATCAGAACAACCTCTGACTCCATGAAACACATTTCTTTACAGAAATACAAATCAAGAGAGAATAAGAACACAACAGTCATATTCCACTCTTAGACAAGTTTAATCAAAGTTTGATGTAAATCTTGGAAAAAACTAACTTCAAAAGATTAATCTCAAATCCTTACTACCAGGAGCGTAAAACGAACTATTTAAACTTCAAAAGGCAGTTAAAAACATTTAATGAAGGAGCCAAATCAGTTTTGAATCAATTAAAACAGATTTACCAAACTTAATAGATTTTGTTAAGAATTTTCAAAAAACAATCGGTTGAATTGTCGAAACAACCGATTGAATTGGCTTGATAGCAAGTCAACCAATTTCAAGCTTTGTCAAAACCTGTTTCAAAAACCACTAAGTGTCAAACAACCGATTGAAACGATAAAACAACTGGTTGTTTTTCCACTTCTTTGCAAAACACTTTTTTTCAAAAGAATTTGATTTAAACCAACGGTAAATCCTAACTAAGAGTGGATTTACAGGTTCAAACTACTCAGAACTCACACACACAAGCTACATCCAGCCTTCAAGCAATTCATAGAGATTTAGAGACATCAAAGCTCTTGTTCAACAATATTATTAACAACATTTAGTTTTTTATCCTCTTCAAGATATTCGTTATGCATATATCACATTGTACACTTGAAATATAGTTTTGACATTATGTTAGTTGTTTTCCTTTAAAGTTAGTAAAATGTTCCCAACTTCACTAGACTTTTAGTCGTGTTAACAAATATTGATTGCTCATTAGTTTTTAATGTGTCAGCAAATAAATAACCTACTAATGTATTTGTTAGCTCATGATTATGATTCACAAAGTAATTTCATAATTCACCATCTATCATTGCTCACTAGTTTACCACGCATTTAAATAAATAATAACATTTCTTCGTTCTAGTTGTAGTTAGTTGTATAAAAGTTGTGTAACATATGTATTTGCCTCCTTTTCACAACTTAATAATAAACATGACTTCCTTTCTTGCTTATCAATTTGTTGTATTGAACCTCAATATGACAATGAAAGGTTAAATGCTACCCTACAAAACATAAACATCATTCCTATCATAATAGAATTTATCACTTTTTGGAACATGTAATTCGAAAATAAAAATATTATTTCTAACAAAATTACATAATCCGAAAGTCAAACATACTTCTGAATTAGCCTAGAAGTGAAAAAATTTATTTTGAATTGTGAAATCTTAAATGTATATATTTTCACTTCCAAAACAGTTAATCTTGAAGTACTTTTGGCTTTTAGATTACTTATTCAAAAATTTATATTTTTACAATTCTATTAAAGTTTGTCTAAATCTAATCCATTTTAGAAGCAAACTTTATGAGCATCTCTTTCGATGGCACAATTAATTGTGTTGGTTAACATGGCTTTCAACCTGATAAGAAAAGTTCAATAAAGCATTATTGATGTTGTTCTTTAATCAGACAACTACCCTCCCCTTTATCTTAACCAAGGTTTAAAAAAACGATCAACTAGGTGATTTTGTGTTTGAAATGTGGTTGCATTTATATGCGATTTCTCACTGCGTTAAAAATAGTAACAAAATTGCAAACACATTTATCCATTTTTTCTTATAAAATTGAAAGATCATCAAACAAACTGCAATGCATTGTCTAATAATAATATCCTGAATCAAATTTCTGGAGAAGCCCAAAGTATAACTGATGATGGATAACAACATAAGTAGTCATTCTTACTAATCACTACATATTTGTCTTCATCACAAAACTCTAAAATCAATACTTTTAGTTTCCACTTGCCTCCTGTGGCATGCAAGAATGAAATATGATACACTGATAGCTTTAATACAAAGAAATCAAAGTAAAACACAATCTTAGTTCGTTTAAAAAATCTTTCTTGCTTGTTCTGCTCTCAAGTTCAATATCTTTTTTCGATATTCTATTATACTTTACAATCAGCAGAGCTAGAATGTGAATATTTAGACTTCAAGTACATTTAATGTCCAATATCATACCTTGAACTCACCCAAAAAAATATCATATTCACTAGGAAATATGGGTGATTGCATACAAATATGGAAATCAAAGAAGAGGGCATCCCTCGGCAAATACACCTGGAGCTGTAGGGCATTTGGCCAAAGGGCAGTGGTCTGCATCAAGACCCCACCAGGATGGACCAAAAATACCATTAGATTGAAGGGTAAAATAAAGGATCATACTCATGAAAGCAACTCCAGTGTCTAAAGCAGCTGAAAGGATGTAAGTATGCCGGACCCACCATGCCTTAAACTTTCTATATACATAGAAATTGAAGAAGATTCCAACAGTTCCCCATGTAATATAATTCACTGATCTGGCTGGTGGAATGTTGCATGCACCTGCAGCGATAATGGGAATGTTGATGAGTTGAATCCACTTGTGGTTGGGGAATTTACAAGAAAGCAACCACACTGGAATGGGAGCAAGTAGACCAATGAGGAAAAACCAATTCATCCCAGGGTAAACACCATCCTTGGCAAACATTCTCTGTGGTCCTACAACTCCCCATATAATTGAAGCATTATAGAACACATCGTCACCTGGGCATGTCCATGGACTACCCTTTGGCAACAATGCTTCATCACAAATGTTTTCAATAGACGTGAGAAGCCACCAAGATGTGGCAAAGTAGACAGATGAAGCAACAACTGTGCCTACAAGCTGTGCAATGAACATAGACTTAGGAGGAATTTTCATGTAGTGGCCTAATTTGAAGTCACTGAGAAACGCCAGTGCCTGTAGCATGCTGTCATGTCCATAAACCTTGAAGGCTACATTAGCAAGGGGCTTTCCTGGGTAAATGTATCCAATTATTAACTCTGAAATCACGTTGAGTCCTATTTTTATATTTGTTGTAGCTTGAATAATCCCAATTGGTAAGGTGAAGACTAATGCAATTGTTAGAGAAAGTAAAATTCCCCACCATGGCAGTTGGAGTTGCTTCCCAAAGCATTCACAAGCAACCAAGGCCACAACAACCATAAGGATCAATATGGTGACAAACCACCATTCAGGGACTTGTTCGTAGTTTCTCTTCATAATTCTTGTATGGACATCTCCAAGTTGTTCTTTTGGTGCTCTTGTTGTCTTCCTCCACGTCTGAAGAATCATATCTCCATGGAAGAGGACAACGTGGGAAATAGTGGCAGTCAAAGTTGCAAAGCTTAATCCATACTCAAATGCAAATGTGATACTAAGATAGATCTTGCTGTAATTGTTATAACTATCCAAATCAATGTCAAAAGTTCTGGGATTTAGAACCCGGGTAACATTATATGTTACACCAGTTGAGTCAAACGTGTGAGAACTAATGAGGGGGAACCTTTTGGCATCATATAAATTGCTCCAATAGGCAAGGGGAATCAGAACATAGATATCCAGCATAAATCCTATTAACATGTTGATGATGGCAAAGCCAGGTACAGCTAAAGGACTACCTAAGAAGGCTGCAACAGTGTTCCAATCGAGGCCAAATGAGCCGATGCCAATTCCATTCATGCCTGAACCAATTTGTTGGGCTGTGATGGAATCATTCCAAATCAAGCAAACAAAGGAGATGGTTGATATTGCTTGGAAAAGGTACCCTGGAAGAGTGTAATAGGCAAAGCTCGCTACAAAGACTAGGAAAAAGAATTGCATCCTAGTGTATCCTCCTTTAGGTCTTTTTTCTTTTTCATGAAATGCCTTGAATAGAGACACCTGCACAAGGTTTTCAGGCCACCACATAAAAGGGGAGTCAACTAGGAATCTTCTAAAAATCCCAGCCCATCCATACCCAAGCATTTGGGTTGACAGTACTAACAAATAAGCTGCTACTGGATGAATGCTCCTGTGATAGAAAGCCTTAACAATTGTGATGACGTCGACTGCATCAACACCACTAGATCCAGATGTAGCAAAGATGGTGATAAGCACATGCTCCTTCAAAGTGAATGGCCCCGGATTCATTGAAAATGACCATTTCGTGAATGGCACTCGGATTGGTTTAGTTGGAAGAGTTGCAGCCATCAGTTTGCCAAGAGGGAGTGTAGCAATCTGTGCTGAGACTGAAGAGATTTTTAAAGGGTTGGTTCTGTAGCCCAAAAATTGGTTCACAAAGGCAAGAAACACACATGATGCCAACCCCAGAACCCATGTCCTAAATGTTAATGCTGGCTGAGTAGGGTCATCAGTGATTGGAACTGTTAGCCTCACTTGCTCTATGGGAGAATCATCAAATTCCAATTCATATTTCTCAGCATCCTCTGTCACCCTCTCTTGAGACACTCCTATGCTTGATTCCCCAGTTTCCTTACCCAAAAACAAAACAAATCAAACAACAAATCCCATAAACCACTCTTCCCTACCTACGATCTTTAGCACTCTTAACCCCTTCAACACTTGCAAATTGCAATTAGATGGCATACAACTGCTTCTAAATCCGTTATTTACATGCAATATCTGCCAAGTGTTCCACAACATTTACATAAAGAGGACAAGTAAGAAAAAATATTCAATCTATGAATCATTTCAGGTTCTAAATAATTCCAAACATAAGCTTTTTATCCCACTTTTTATGGCAGAGGATTCAATTAGGATAACATAATTCAAAAACATGTGGCGAAGATGGATGTGATGCTTTCTTACCACTGACTATAGGAGAGAGAGATTAAAGTAGATACCTTTTCCAAATAAAGCAGATGGGTGGTAACAGAAATGAATTGCTGCGAAGATGGTGGATGTGATGCTTTCTTACCACTGACTCCACTCTCCATTGATACTGTATATGAATTGCAGATATAAAACTGACACAGAAAATGAAAACTTCAGTACAATACAACATGTGTTTAAATCTTGGAAATGGATCTGACCATTTCATTTTGCACACTGTTTTGTGAGAAATTCATTTGACACGTAGTTCTTGTTTGAACCTGTACGGCAGGTCAACGTCCACAATATTTCTATATATAAGATGGCGTTTAACCAATCTTTTTCCCAACTAATAATTCTCTGGATAGCATATTATAGATGTTTTTTACACCTAAACAACCACTTAAGAATATGTTTTTAAGATAATAAGGTAGCTACAAAAAAAATAAAAATTTACAATTATAAAAAGAACAAAATAGTAGAGAATCTCAATTAATTATATAAATTTGTAAGAATCTGAAGATTCATTAATTCCATTCTATACACTGTAAGAAAGATGGCACATTTACGCAAGGAACCAAATTCCAAACTTATGGGAACATTCGAAAAAGTATATTGTTGTCAGATATTTTGTACTCAATTGAAAATGATGGAATTTATTTATTTTTCAATTATTTGTTTGATAAATTTTATATGAATAATTAGTATTAATATTTAACGTTTTGTTTGAATACAAGTAATTAAGTTTAACAATTCAATATAAATTAATATTAAATATTGTAATAATTTAAAATGAATTTTTAAATATGAATTAATACCAAATATTTTTATTTAATTTCATTTTTAAATAAAAATTAGTTTTTTAAATAATGATTTATACAAAAAAAATCATTGGAAATGAAATTTTAAATTTTTTTTAATTTAAATAACTAATTACTACTCAAGAAATAAAATTTAAATTAACAAATTTATTGATTTATTTATATAATTTACGAAATAATATATAGATAGAAATATATCTCGTTTATATATTTAGCTTAAAAATTATATTGAAATAAAATTAATTAAAATATTCATTTTATTAATGAAACTGTTAATATTTTACAGCTATTTTATATTTTGATTATTTAACTAGAAATATTATTTTAATTTTAATGGATAGTTTAATAAGTAAATGCGATTAATTTTATGTGCCTACTAATATGATGAGCAAAATAAAAAATTTATTTTCAAGTTTTTGGAAAATATAAAATTTTATATAATTAAATTCTGCGGATTAAAAATAATCAATATTTAATTGTGATAAAGTTATTGTGTATTTGATATCGGAAAGTTAGGTGGGTAATATAAATTAATTATTTAATTTATTTTACACACACATATATATATATATATATATATATAACTTAGAGTTTTGAATAATAATAGTACTTATGTTTTGTCCGTATTTTGATAAAAAAAAATTAATATTATTAAATATAATATTAGAAACGCTCAATATTATCAATTAACATGAAAGAGAAGGTGGAAAAATTAAAATTAAAATGTAGAAGAGAACATTTATATAAATAATAATGAAAGGTGAAAAAACAGTTTTATTGATGACTCTTCCAAAAAAAAATATTCATAACACAAGTAACTATCCACTTCACACTTTTAAAGGTGTATTTTTAAGGTATCTAAATATTGAAATTTAATATCTGTGGTGATTTTGTAATACTTGAAGATTGACATAAACAAGTTATAGGACATAATTTAGATGAAGTCAATTGTTTATTTCTATTTGTTGTGCATGTTCATTTTGGTTTGAGTTTAGTAAGTTACGGAGAATATGTTTGTATTTTTACATTTATGTCCTTTAATATGGCAATAAATTGAATGGTGTAGATTGCACCAAAATATGAAGACACATTTACTAAAACAATGACAATGTGTCATTTGTTGCAGGATTTCACACGCATTATCAATAACCTTAATTGACTCAAAAATTATGTTGTCATGGCTCAAACAATAACTATGTGTGTCTTGGAGCAAACTCATTATCATACAGGGGTGTAAAGTATTGGTTAAAAATGTGAATTGTGAAAAGTGACATATGTTGAACATGTGGATTAAGACAAGTTTCATGAACCAGATGTAGTAAATGAGGCTTTAAAACAAACAAAATTGGTTTTCCGAGGTGTGAGTAATCACTGTCTGTAAGGACTTATCCGCGGTGTGTTGCACAAGTCCCCCAGGATACATTGGGTTCTTACTCTTGATAGAGTAAGAACCCAATGTACTCAGAAAAATAAATATAATAAATTAAAATAATGAATGAAGAGAGAGAGAAAGAGAAAATTGTGAATAAGTGGGAGGAAGAAGAAATGTTGCAACGTTGAGTTGCTGAATATGAAAGGCAGAGAAGGTGTGTTCTTGAGCATTCCCGTGCCTCTTATTTATAGGCAAGGTGAGAAGTTCAACAACCCACTAGAACAGGAGAGTGCGGTTCAGGTGGAGGTGACGCCGGAGACATGCCGCTAAAGGTGGGAGTCAACCTAAAGAGGGGGAAGACGTGCAACGAACGTGGAAGACCCAATCTTGCAAACGAACCAAAGAGAACCCTACCTCGCAACGGTAAAGGATTTTGTGGATATTTCGTAGAGTTGTTGCATTTTCACAACCTCTTCCACAACCTCCCTTCCACTACCCCCGAGAATCTCTGCAACGGTAACATCTTCCACTACCTCCGAAAAATCTGCACATACTCTGTTTTTTATGTTTTCTATTTTGTAATATCATAGATCTGTTTTGCAACACCAGACATGTGGATTAAGATGAGTTCCACATGTCAAACATGTAAAGTGACACATGTTGGATATGTGAAGTGAGATCGGTATCATGTATCAGACATGAAGATTGAGATGAGTGACTTGTGTCAAATATGTGATTTTAGACAAATACCACTTTTTAGACATGTGCTTTAAGGTCAGTTTTACATGTTAGACAAACATATTCAAACTATTGTCACATGTCAGGCATGCAAATTGAGGTAAGTGTCAGATATCAGACATACAAATTGAAGTGAATGTCATGTGTCAAATGTGTCTTTAGGGTTTAGGGTTTAATGTAACCTTGTTGACAGAGTCATGTCCTATGTGACATCAACAAAAATTGATCCAAGTATCATCTCAAAGATCAGATGATTGTCCTGTCATGCACGATGCATGACATATTGTGCAACAATCAAATATGTGCAAAGATCTCTAACCCCACTCCTAAAATCTTATTTGTTGGACAACATTATGAAGATTAAATCTTTATCACTATAATAATTTGATTTGTACTACAATGCAGAATTATAATTAAACAAATGCATGAGATTTTTTTTATTCAAATTAGGTTCAAACTAACTTAACTTCCATATAAATTAACACATTGTAGTTTCTATTCATGCATCGTACATCTTGATGCAAATCGTCCTTTGTTACAATACACACATCAACAAGCTATGAGTAAACTAATTATGAGACTAAGACACCATCTCCAACCTAAAACCTTAAGTTAATATGTTTGTGGTTGTTCTTTCTTATATATTGTTCATATTTTTCATTTATACTCAATGTGAGACTCACAATCCTAGCAAGTTTGATAATTATGTTTGAGGTGCAATCGTTAGTGATAGTCCTCCTATTTTTAACAAAGAAAAATGGTGCAGCAACTCACATCCACATTAACTAACATATTCTATAAAGTTATACAAATGTTAAATTACACTAACTAACTCAAAAGAAGTAATAAAAATAAAATATCGATAAAAAATTAAGTTTACAATGATAAAGTCGTTCACGAATCCGCTCACCTAAAAATTAATTATGAGGTAGCACATATCTTTTGTCTTGTTCAAACATCAAACTTTAAAGAATTTTTGTTCCCTAAAAAATATATTAGAGCAAAATTGAAGTATTTACACATATAAAAAAATTTAGTCAATACTTAGAATGGATCTCATTATTTTTTTTATTTAAATGACTTTTGCTCCTATCACCAACCAAGAGATGAGAAAAGTTATTACTATATACTATATTAAGTATATGTTAATATTAACTTTAATATTAATAAAAAATAATAAAAATATAACAATGAATAATATAAAAATATTAATAATAATATGATATATCACACATGGTTCCAGATTTATTTATTTTCTATCTTATCCATTTTATTTTATTTATATTTATATTATATCCAAATTTCAAGTTTTAATTAAGAGTTGCTTTAATTTGTCTTATATAATTTATATTCACTTTTAATTATTTAAAACTTTAATCATAAATTACAAAGTTTACTTCGATCATTATTGATAATAATTTCTAATATTATCATTAATAATTTATAAAAATATTTTTGTACCAAAAACAAATTTAACTTTAATATTAAATTAATAATTGATATCAATTATCATTGCAAATTGTTTCTTATAGTAAATGTTTATGTAAATCATTAATAATAATAATAATAATAATTTTTATTAAAGTTAAATTTAATAGCATTTAAAGTCAATTTGTTTAAAATTTATTCAATAAATTTTATTTTTTAATAGTAATTAATAATACTTTGATAAATAGTTATTGGAGATTTGGGGAAAAAATGTCGGCATTCAACACCCACATAAAGTGTAGCTAGCGCCTACCACCCTTTCATTCGTAAAGAAAATAAAAATTCCACCATAGATAAGTATAATTTATCTTAAAGGACAACAGTGTAATTTTACTTTAATTTTATACCCTCCAATAATTTTCTTTCTCATTTTTTCTATTATTTAGGATATATTCCGAACTCCCACTCAAACCAATTTTTAATATTAAAGGTAGATTTTGATTTCAATTTAAATACCCAAACTATTTTTTAATTTTATTAAATAATGTATCAATATGTTTTACACTTTTATTTAGATATAGGTGGAAGCAAAATTAATTTCAAACTCTAATTAATTTAAATCTACAATAAAAAGAATTCAACTCCATTTAAATTTAACTCAACTTAATTTTTTCATCTAAAATTCAAACAAATACTTAATCTTATATTCTTTGTACTCCATAGGGAATAGATTCCTTTTTTATTTTCAATTATCTTTTCCAAAATATTATGATATTAAACTTTTCATTCGACTTGACATATTATACTTTGAAGGAGACTAGAAGAGTCCGAGCATCTCATTCTTTTATATAAATTTATTCTGACTTTTTAATTAAATAAATTTTAATTTTTAAAAACTTCTATATATCAACTGTATTTCTAAAAAACATTACTTTTACGATACAAAATTATACCGTGAATAACAAGTTACTCATAAAAAAAAGACAACTCGTTTATTTATGACCGTGCAATAGCCAAAACAGCGAGCGTCTAACTACTCCTTCGCATTACACCTAAGTGTATGTTTTAATAAACCTTTTCATACAGAATAGAAAACAAATAAATTAATGAGTTTTTGTAAATTAAAATTGATTTATTTATTGGATATAAAAATTAATTTATATATAAATACATACATTGAAAATAAGCTTTCAAAACAAGTGTAATAAGATAACTTTTACGGATAAAAATATTTTCCTCTATTGTATACCCTTGTAGAAAAATGTATTCAATTAGACATCAAGCGTCTGATGTCCAATCATTTATTATTATTTAGTTTTTGCTAAAAAATCGTATTACTTTTCATTCAAAAAAATGCAAAGTCGCAATTGAAAATGTAAGCAAAACAAGCAGCAAGAGATGAAGGCACACAGAAATCTGAACCCCTAAAAACCATGATGAAATTTTGTTGATAGTTACTTGAAAGCAAAGCCTTTGGGTCGCTATAAGTACAACATTATTTTCTACTACATGAGTAACACAATAAGGGGACACATGTTATCACCATACATCTAATTCATACTCATCATTGATGACAAGTATTGCAAAATTAGACGGTGAAGTACCCTGAATCAAATTTCTATATGAACCCAAAATGCCATTCACAACGGCTAGCAGCATATTACATCATGTAGGTGATCCTCACTCGTCACCGCAAATGTGTTTTCAACCCTAAACTATGAGAATGTTAGAGGGAATAAGCACCTCCACCGCAAAAAAAGCCTCAACTTACTACAGAGGCATGCAAATTCAACATGAAAAATCATTTGTATATGAGGGCATCACGTCCAGGTCCAACACCAATGTAGTGGATAGGGACCCCCACAAGTTCTTCTACCCTTTCCACGTATTGCCGTGCAGCTTTTGGAAGGTCAGAGTAGTTTCTTATGGAAGAAATATCAGACTTCCATCCTGGAAGTACTTCATATTCCACCTAGAACATAAAACACAAACAAACATAAGAGAATGTAAAACTAAATTCCTAAGCAATTAGACCTTTACCTTCCTTGAAAAACTGTTCCTTCAAGTGCTGATTTATGTTAGAATATATCAAATCAAAGCATTTAGTTGGTGATCCATAAGGAGCAGAATTAAAGAGGTGGAAGAATAATGGAGTGGAGGGAAAGATGAAAAAAAGTTACCTTCAATTGCTCAAGAAGACGGAGGTCAGAAGGAAAAGATTTGACAAGGGTGCCATCAGCAAGTTTGTAAGAGACACCCAACTGAATTTCTTCAAGATCTGATAAAACATCCAGCTTGGTAAGATTCAACGATGAAAAACCATTTATCTGACATGAAAATCTCAAGGCAGCTACATCAAGCCAACCACACCGCCGAGGACGGCCAGTAGTTGTGCCAAACTCCTGCCCAGCAAATCTGAGGAGATCACCCCCTGAACCCAGAATTTCAGTAGGAAAAGGTCCAGAACCAACTCTTGTAGTGTATGCTTTCACCTGCACAGCCAAAATAAAACTAATAAACCATTCTGCCTGTATAAGCTTAATTTGGAGACATTATATTCTTTAACACAAAAAAACAGAAACAAGTTTGGTAGTAAGGAACCATTACTTATAAGAAGAAAAGGAAAAATACAAAAAAGACAATTTCGACAAAATAAAAAAATATCACCATCAACTCCAATAAATAAACAATAAAAACAGATAAATATCCACATACCACTCCAATTAAATCACCAATAACCCTTGGAGCAATACCAAGACCAGTGCATATCCCGCCTGCTGATGGGCTAGAAGATGTAACAAAAGGATAAGTTCCAAAATCAATGTCCAACATTGTTGCTTGTCCTCCTTCAACCAAGATCTTCCTCTTCTGTGTTATCGCCTCATTCATGACATGTACAGTATCAGCAATAAATGGTTCCAACCTCTCAGCATATCTCTTGTATTTTTCAACTTCTTCCCTTAGCACGTCTGGACCGTAGTTAAAATCTTTGAACCTCAATGCTGCATCTGACAATATAAGATCAAGCTTCTGGGGAAAAGTATCCATGTGCCTCAAATCGCCCACTCGGATGCCATTGCGGTTAACCTTGCTGGAGTAGCAGGGTCCAATGCCTCTCTTGGTGGTGCCAATGAAAGATTTAGCAAGCTCGGCTTCTCTAAGCCCATCCACTAATTGGTGGAAATCAAACAACAGGTGAGCACGATCAGATATCAATATCCTTCCCTGGCAAGAAACCCCGCTAGACTCAAGACCATCAATCTCTTTAAACAACCCCGGCACGTGCACTACAACCCCATTCCCAATAACACACAGAGTATCCTCGTTGAGAATACCAGAAGGAACAAGATGAAGTGCAAACTTTTTCCCTTCTGCATTGTAGATAGTATGCCCAGCATTAGCTCCACCCTGAGAAATACATTAATTACCAAAAATTATCAGTGCAAAGCAACAACTAAAAAAACAAACCAACACCAAACAAAGCCAAACTCAATACACCAAAATAATCCCTAAAATTAATAGTATCGCAATCTAAATTACCAGACATCAATCATTTTAAGAGAAAAACAGATTCTCTAGGTTAAAATTTAATTGAAGCTACAAAACCATATATAATACTCATTAAACAAGAAACCAGACTAAAGAAAATTTATAATTTAAAATAAATTTCAACCACTAGTAGAAAGGATGTTCAAAAGAGTGTATTAGACAGTATATTATTAAACATTTCTCTCTTGAATTCTTACTTTTTGTAATTTCAGGGACTCAAAAGTCAAAAACCACTGTCCCTTGGTAACAACGAAGAACTAAAATAAACATTATTTGATAATTTCAGAAACGAAAATGACATCACTGCAGATTCAGGCACAAATTGACGGCACACCTAATTCAAAAATCAACTTAGTGTAGTTCTTATAATAAATTATTGCAAAAAAAAAGAATGAATCAAAACATCAAAAACCTTAAACAAAAGGCACTGCTAAACAGACAAATGAACCCTAACACAACACTTCCACCACAACCCACTAATTACATCGAGTTTCCCTAACAACCACGATTCGCAACTAGGGGAAAAGAAAAGAACTTGCACAAGTACCTGGCAGCGAGCAACGATTTCGAAGTGTTGGGCCAAGACGTCAACGAGCTTCCCCTTGCCCTCGTCACCCCACTGGCAACCTAGAACGCCGGAGACCTGGCTCAGCGAGCCGATGCGGGCGACGGAAGTGTCGGCGGCGGCGAGCTTTGTGGGAGGAGGCGCGATGGGCTTGGCAGAGCATACGACAACGTTTCGAGAGGGGTGAAAGCGGCGGAATGAAAAGGGGCGGTGAGGGTTGCATATCGCGTGAGAATCAAACGTGCGAGATGAGATGCTGTTCATTGTGAACACACACGAAAGATAATACACACAGAACAATGTGAGAGAGAGAGAGTTAAAAACAAACAGAAAAGGGCACAAAAAAGGTGTGTTGTTGACAATGTTGCGTTTTGATAGTTGATACTTCAGACCATTATTGGATTCTGTAGCGTTTAGTGCGAGCTAGATATATATGATAGAATATATGAGGATTAAAGTAATTCAGAGTGTACTTCCCCTAAAATTAATAAAAATAGATTTTTTTGGATTATTTGAATAAAGATTAAAATAGTTAGAAAGACAAAAAACAATATAATTGATTATTAAGTATTTGTAATTTAGTATATAAGATAAAATAATTCAATTATAACAAATTATAGTTATTATATATACGTATGTATAAATGATTCTTCCCTTTAACTGTTTTAAATAATATTTTATTTTATTTGTCGTTACTTAATCGAGAGTGGAGAGTTTAAACTGCTCTATTAAATTAAAAATTAATTAAAAGTTAAAGATATTTGTTGTTAAATGAGATGTTTTAAATTAATTTTTTTCTCTATTAAATAAAATATTAAAGATATTTGTTGTGTAGTCCTCCTTGAGTAGGTTTTCTTTTGCACACATAGTCTCGCTCTCCAATACAATAACAAGATTCAGATGGTTGAACTCACCAAAAACCTTCAAAGTCATCTAGGATTGAAACACCACCACTTCTACCATCACATGAAATTGTTGTATGAAAATGATATATTGTTTGGGATATTAAAAAATTATTCAAACTGCATCAATCCAAGTTTTGCATAGAGAAAAAAAAAAAACTTTAATCTGAAAGATCGTCCCTGCCCGCATCATCTTCCTAGTATTAGATAGATTATTCCACTACAGTGAGAGACACATTTTCATGTAAAGTGTTTACTTTATTATCATCTGGCATTGTGATTTCTTTGTTTTTAAATCTCTCATACAAGCATAAAGAAAAAAAATAGGATGATTCATTCATTTTGTTGGCCAACCGAGGAATCTCTGACGACTTCTTCTCTCACCAATATCACTCACCGGAAATTCATCTGTTATGTTTCAATACTTTCTTTTATGTGTCATTTAAATTTTATATTTATCAATGTAGTATTTATTTTCAAGATTCTATTTATTAATAAAACCGGACGCAGATTCAGAAAGGGACCAATGAGTTGATTTAAACTATAATAATTTATAATTTTTACTTATTTTGGTGATATTTGACTTTTTTTCTTCTTTGGATGATTGTATATTCAGGTGATTTTTCGATGTCACTGAAAGCAACAAAGAGAGATGGCAATTTCATAATTTTCTGTTTCTCCCTAACATCTAAAATTTGATATTTGGCTGCATGAGGGTCACATGGTTACTCTAAATGTTTATGACTTGAGCTAAGGGCTTGCACGACAACTTTCGATGTCGCTATTGAAGACATATGGTGAGTGTTTCTCTTTATTGTTGATTATGGAAAAATAAATGTGAAAGGTTGATTTCATTGTATATTCATCTCTTTAAGTTTCAACCTTTATTGATGAATCTTACTTTAACAAATTAGTAATTTTGTTTGTCAATAGTAATTTTATATACAATAGTTTGATATTATAGGGTCATATACATAATCAGAATACATGTTAGTGACAATTTCTTTAACATAATATTTTTAAATACTTTCTTTTAATAATTTTTTTTCTTCCTATCATTATTATATTTATGTGAGTGCAAGAAAGAAAATCTAATGATATTATAGTCAAATTATTATAGTTATATTATAGTCAAAATATAATCAAATTAGAATTATTATTGAAGTGTTGTTTTGTATATTTAGTGATTGTATTTTAATATTAATTTTAAATTATAACATTTAAATAATAAAAGATTATAATTGATATATTTATTAGCATTACCAAAAAGAATATAAATAATTTAATTCACTTTGATAAAAAAATCTTATACCGTATTCATTTTTCTTAAAAAAATTGATAATTTATAATTAATATATAAATATTATTGATAATTATATTTATAAATATTAAAAAACTGAAAAAGTGTACATATTATAAATAGTTTTTTATATCTTTTAAATTAATAACTATATTTATATATTATGTTAATATAATTATTTGTACAGAAAGTAATTATCTTGAAATTTATATATTTATAATTAATTATTTTAAAAATACAATTTGTTTTTAAAATAAATATTTTCTTTATTTTCCTCCAATAGGTCTATCCTAACAAACAACATCAAAATACTGTATAAAAAAATCAAGTTTAGAATAGTAAATAATTATGTTATTTGTTATTTCTTTAATCTCTAATTTTAATAATTAACTAATTATTATTATTAACGAAAACACATATATGTATATGCATATTTTAATATTTGGCATGTTTGTGTGTTATAATTTTTAATATACCATGCATGTATATCTATATTTTTTATGATATAAAAATATTTAAAAATATAGATACATAGCTGTTGTAATATTAAAAAATAAAATATACAAGTATTGTCAAATACTAAAAGATGCAGACTTTTAAATGATAGGAAAAATGAAAGAAGTTAAATACCAATCTTTATTTGATATCTTAGAATTTATTATTGGAAAACCATGACATTGTAAACTACTGTTTTCTTCTATGTTATAATTTTGTATGACATTTATAAATTTTATCATATATAACTATTATGTCGGGTATGTTTCCTTCACAGCATATCGTGTACTTAGATAATTTATGTGTTTTCTCATATGTATTTGTATTTATTAAAATGAACTATAAATTTATAATCTTAATATAAGTGTGCGAATAATGACAATTTTTTATTCAAATTTTAATATTAAACATAAATATATACAAATAATAAAAATAAAAAATACAGATACTTGTTGCGCATGTATTCCTGCTAGTATATATAATTTGTTTGATACTTATTAAATATATTATTTTTATATTAAGTTATAAATATCTCTATCAATATTATGGAGTTGGTCGTTACATAAACTTCCAAATATAGGAATTTGTAAATAATTAAAGGTATACCGATTTGTTAGATAAACGAGTTTTATTGTATTGATCAATTATAGTTGATGATTTGTTATTAATTTATTTTTAGTTATTTTTACATTGAATATCTTTGATATAATGTTTAGTCGTTTATTTTGAACAAATTTAGTTGAATACTAATTATCTTTGATTTGATGTTTAGTCATTTACTTTGAATAACTAAATTGATTACACTAAATATCTTAGATTCGGTATTTTAGTTATTTACTTTGAACGACTTAACTATATACACAAAATAACTTCAATATGATGTTTTGGTCATTTACTTTAAACAACTTAAATATATATATATATATATATATATATATATATATATATATATATATATATATATATATATTTTATATTTTTTTTTTTTTTTTTTTTTTTTTTTT
>Ga0123342_1005071_pt1 | contig 19469 bp, 9 predicted proteins | sample Turbeawhitnodule_FD_89960 | JGI IMG/M metagenome (GOLD analysis project Ga0123342, IMG submission 89960) | Root nodule microbial communities of legume samples collected from Mexico - Turtle bean Mexico white nodule | ecosystem: Host-associated > Plants > Roots > Nodule | place: Mexico: Nepantla... | reverse complement strand
TATGAGTCTTAAATGGATGGTTGAGCTTAGCATACCAGACATAATCCACAACCATGGTCAACCTATTACATTTCAAAAGTTGGTGTCCATTTTACAAGTTTCACCAACCAAAGTTAGAGGTGTGCAGAGTCTCATACACTACCTAGCACACACTGGATTCTTTGAGATAGTTAGTGTCCATGAGAATATGGAAGAAAAAGAAGCATATGCTCTAACTGCTGCATCACAGCTTCTTGTCAAAGACAGTGACCTTTGTCTAGCACCAATGGTAGAGGGTTTTGTTGACCCAGGTTTAACTGGTGTATGGTCTAACCTGAAGAAGTGGACTTATGAGGATGATCTCACACTATTTGGTGTCTCAGTAGGATCAAATCTGTGGGACTTTCTTGATAAAAATCCTGCATCTGACGAGGCATTCAATGAGACATTGGCTGCTGATTCTAAGATGATGAACATGGCATTGAAAGGTTGCAATTGGGTGTTTGAGGGAGTGGAGTCCATTGTGGATGTTGGTGGTGGAACTGGAATCACAGCCAAGATACTATGTGAGGCATTTCCTAACATGAAATGCATTGTGTTGGAACGTCCAGGTGTTATAGAAAACTTGTCTGGAACCAACAATTTGACATATGTTGGTGGAGACATGTTTAAATCTATTCCAAAGGCTGATGCAGTTCTGCTTAAGGTATGCATTTGCAGACAAATATTTACTAAACTTGTTTAACTATTCCAAATTTATGCTATTCCAAATCATAACTCATTTCTCACAAGAGCAGGTCTAGCTCTAGGCCTAGTTGGGAGAAGTGGTGACTTAGACCCAGTTTAGGAGATAACAATAAAAACTCCACTTGCATTACTTTTTTCTGTTTAGTTTTTTATATTATTTTTGCAAATCAAGATCTATATATTTTGTTTCATGTTTCTTTTTGTATTAGAATATGATATGTGTGATTCAAAGTTGTTGTGTTCTGGGTCATTAGTGTTTATTTTGTTTCATGTGCTATGTTTATAAACTTATTATATATTGACTATGGTCATATGTATGGTCATATGTGTAGACTAAAAGTATTTCTTTTAACAAGAACCACAAACCTAAATTGAAATTGTAATATCAAAGTTACAAATTATTATTATATTAATAAATGAAATTATTTTAAGCTTTAATGTGAGGAAAAAAGTATTTTTTTATAATATATAAAGAGAGCATAGGAATAAATTAAATAAAAATATACAATATATATTTTCTATATTTTTTAAATTGTATTATTTATTTAATATGAACAAAATGTTTTTTTAGTGAAATTCTTTTACAGTGTGCAATATACCTATAAATAATACATATTTATTTTTTTGTTTCACATTATTAAAATTTCAAGATTAATACAACAAGAAAATCATTAAATAAAAAATTAATTTTAGATAAAAAATAATAATTAGTTACTATATGAATGAAATTATATATTATTTTAAAGATAAAAAATTATTCATATCTAAATTTTTTAATAACTAAAACTTTGTAGTTAATTAAATATCAATTTAAAAATTATTTATTAATAATTTTTTAGTATCTAAAATAATATATAATTTATCTTTAAAATTAATATTTATTTAATAATTTTTTTTATAATATAGGATGACATATGTTATTAACAAATTTGTAATCTTCTACCTTCTTTTATTTTGCAGTTGGTTTTACATAATTGGAATGACAAGGATTGTAGGAAGATATTAGAAAATTGTAAAGAAGCTGTTTTTGATAAAGGTAAAAGAGGAAAAGTAATCGTGGTAGATGCTGTGATGAACACGAACGAAGATGAGGAAGAACTTAATGAACTAAAACTTCTCATGGACGTAAGCATGACATGTCTTATTAATGGAAAAGAGAGAAAAGAAGAAGAGTGGAAGAAACTGTTTATGGAAGCAGGATTCCAGAGCTATAAAATATCACCTTTCACAGGATATCTTTCTCTTATTGAGATATATCCTTTTGAATACTAAACTTATGATGCAGGTCATAGCTACTTTGCATGCATGTTTATGACAATCTTGCAGTGTTTATTTTCTGGTACCAACAAAAGAACTTGTTCAAAAATGTGACAAGAATTAAAAGAAGAATTGATAGAAAGCAAGAATGAAAAAAATATGTAATTTAATTTGATGTGTGAAAGTGTATGTTCTATATTACAAGGAATCTCGTGTAAAAGTTTATGCAAATTTTATACTTTATTAATACAAACTCTTTTCAATGTTTTTTTATGGAAGAAACTAACGTTATTGTTGGTAGAAATTTGGTGACCACATGTTCAAAATCTATTAGTAAGCTTGATGCTATTGTGCTTAAGGTATGTGTATATAAATAACTATCTAATTGACCAATTTACATGCAGATTAAGTTGTTTTGGTTTGTTTCCTATTTTGATTTTTCTTGCATTGAATTGTTTTGGTTTGTTTCCTACTTTGGTTTTTGTTGCAAATTAAGTTCTTTTTGGTTTGTTTCCTACTTTGATTTTTGTTGCAAATTTAGCTTTTTCCTTTTAAAATGGGTTAGTTTAAATTCCTGTTTAAAAGTGCACAGACAAAAAAGTAAATAAAAAAAATTAAGAAAATAGAAATTTTTTAATCTTTCATATAAGATTGAGAAGAAAAAAAGCAATTCATGTAACTGGTTATATATAATCTTACAATCGTATCAAATTATAACTATTTAATGTATTCTTATTTTAAAATAATTAAATTTATTATAATTTATTTTCAAAAGTTTATTTTTATATTAAATTATTTTTTAAATGTATTAATATATAACAAAATTTATTTTATCTCATTAATTAAAATTATTACAAACTTTTCTCTCACTTTCTACTTATATTCCCTTGAATAACCTCATTTTTTTCATTCACTTTTCCTTCTTTTCTTTCTTTATTCACTGATCCAAACAAAATGAATGACTTTATTAATTTTTTTTATATTGAACTTTTTTATTGCAATTGATGTAAAATTGAAGGTTATTTTTAATCTTAGTTAAGCAATGTACTAGTCCTAACAAATTAAGCTTTGGAAGCCACGAATTAATATTTGTAAAAAAAATTATAAGTGAATTTGTAATTAGTAGGTAATGAACTAAAAAAATCTATTTTATAATTCTGAAACCTCTTTTAATTAAATATAGTAAGTGTTCTACTATCGATAAATTGATCCTATGCTTTAATTTATTGGTAACAATAAATATCTAATCCTCACAAGAGAATCTGGACATATTTAGAAGGACACAATCATTTTCATGTTCGGTTATTAATGAAATCACACGACAAGAATCTCAATATTGAATTCTATAAAGTATTTTTTGTTTTATGAGTGTATTTTTCAATAATTAATATTGTGAGAATGGCATATAATGTAGGACACATTGTTTAAGTTTAATTAAGATGGAACAACTAAATGGCAATCATGACTTATTGTATATAGATGTATTTTTGTGATCATAAAGTTTTTATAAGAAAGAAAGAAGTTGGTGATTTATAATCACAGTAAAGTCTCATGTTCATGTCTTTTATGTGAAAAACAAAAATTCATTCAAAAGAATTTTAACTTAGTTAAATTATATATCCACAAAAATTCTATCATATAATTTTTCTATGTCTTTAATTTTAACTTCATTTGTAAATTATGCATAAGTTAATTTTCGTTTATAAATAAGTTAAATTTATTTTATCATTTTTTTTATTAGAAATCCTTACAAAACTTGTCAACTAGTTTCACAGTTTTTAATTTATGGAAAAATAGTTTCAATTTCTCATATTGCTTTTTATTAAAATTCTGAAAAATTATGTCCAAATAATTTTACAAATTCTAATTTCTGAAAAAGTTAATTTTATTTTTTTCATACTTTTTCTATTAGGATCCTTATTTTTTTTATCAATGATCTTTAAATTAACAATCATGTGATTTAGATAAAAACAATAATATAAAAAAAATTATATATGTGTTAGTTAAGTTCTAGGATTCGATTCTGGTACATGTTAATTTAACAACCTGACCCAAAGATAAGTTTGGAGTGAGTTAAGAGTTTAGTTTGTTTCACTGATCACAGTCACAGGTAGCTTTCGCACACTCCCTTTATTTCGTGGCCAAACTCTTCCTGTTGTTTGCTTCCTTCTGCACTTCCCATCACATTCTCACTGTGCCATCATCTTCACAATCACACCCTTCTCCGCGACCACCACATTCCCAGGTACTCTACATTCTCTCTTCTCATTTTCCTTGCAATTGGGTCTCCCTAGTTTTTCACACTTTTTTTTTCCATTCCCTTTTACGGATTCCTTAATCTTCGCAAATCCGTGATTCTTATGTTAGCGGTTCGACAATGACATCGTTTTTTCTCTTCTCTCTTAGTATTGATCAGACATTGTTGACGGCTTAGTGATTGTGGGATGTTATTGTTGGCTGAAGTGAAATGAGTTCCTTTTTGAAGTTTTGTTCCTTTCGTCCAAGTTTGGATTTTTCGATGTGCGTAATGAATGATTCGTTTGGCAGTTCAAATGGGTGTTGTTTGTTTCGTGCTGTGAGTTCGGTTTAGGGTTTAGATTTGAGGTTTTTGTTTCTCGTCGGATCTGGGGTAATATGCTGAGGCAAGTACGGTAATACAACTAGGTTCTTTGATTATTGTTTTTCGTTGGAATGTATGTATTTGGTTTCATGATAAATTAAGGTGATCTCACTTCATTTTGAGAATGTGGGTGTTTTGTTGTCGTTTTATATGGTGCCTTTTCTCTTAGTTATATTATTTTTCTTATTTTCGAACCTTTTTTATTCACGATTGATTAGTCAACCCCAATTTCCATCAGTGTTATGCCTCTGCGTTAACTGTGTTCCTTTTCTTACATTCAGTCTTGTAGGGAAGATTGCTTATAGATTATATGCATGCTGCTTGTTACTTACTACTGTAAGTTTCGTAAGTGGTCATAAAATTGAAGGTTAATAATCAGAGTCAGTTACTGAAGCATAACGACTCTTGGATTCGCAGCTAGTTTAACTAAGTTGGAATTTTTTATGCCTCCAACCTGGTAAAATTAAGAAGTTATCTCGAGGACTGCTTCTAGTATTCTAATCCCCTCAGCTTTAATCTAGCTAGCCGATGTCTTATAAGTCATGCTTCATCTTCTAATAGTTACCCTTGCCTTCCCTTTTGTCTCAATTTGCCTAATTTACTTGCTCCTACATGTCATGCAAAAACAATGTAGGAATATTATATGCACCTAGACAGCAATTACATGGTTTATATTTCTGATATACCTCTCATTGTTGTATTGGATATCTTGACATGTTGATCTTAGAGATGTTATGCCTAGCTGAGATTTGTTGGTTTATTTTATCATTTATACATATTGAACTTTGAACATATGGATCATGTTTCTCTAAAAGAACTCATATCTGTTCTATACAACAACAACGAACGCCCTTTCTCACAAGGTGAGTTCAATTACTTGGATCAAATGATACCACTGTGTTTGCCCAAAAAAAATATTTTGGAGAGAACATTCAGAACTAAATAGAAATACGTTCCTTGTTTTTTCAATTTTTGTGTATCTAGATTTTCTCGAGTTCGAAATATTGATCAACTGGTTTTGGACAGATGGCCTTGCAGACAGCTACTCCTCCAACTACTCCCAGTGCCCAAGTCGTGGGTAATGCATTTGTTGAACAATATTACCACATTCTTCACCATTCACCAGATTTGGTTTATCGGTTTTACCAGGACTCTAGTGTGATAAGCCGTCCTGATTCCAATGGTGTGATGACATCAGTCACAACCATGAAAGTAAGTTTTTTGATACAAAACCGGTGCCTCTATAACTTCTTGTTATTCCTAAGATTGTTTCCTCTGATGCCTTATTGAAAGAGAAGAAACATTGTAAATATAATGTAATTCCACCTTTTGATATCTATTATTATTCATTGCTGATGAATTTCTAGTTAAATAAACAGCTGTATGTTCATACTAATCTACTAATGTATTGCTAATTCTTTTGTCACCACCTGCTTCATATTCATATTATATTCTTCAAGCAGCTGATGGGTTAACTTATACATCTATTTTCCTTTGTTTGATCTTAGAAGGGTGAAACATTATTCATTTAGATTTTATGGTGCTTCTGTAAATGTTTAGTGGATATATCGCAAGCTTGCTGCCAATCTCTAAGTGTAAGTGTTTACGGTGCAGGGCATTAATGAGAAGATTGTTTCACTAAATTTCAAGGAATTTAAAGCAGAGATAAAGACTGCAGATGCTCAAAAATCATACCAGGAAGGAGTAACTGTGCTGGTGACTGGATGCTTGACTGGCAAGGATAACATGAGAAGAAAATTTGCACAGTCGTTCTTTCTTGCTCCACAAGACAATGGCTATTTTGTTCTTAATGATGTTTTTAGGTATGTAGAAGATGATGAACCATCAGAACTGCCTCCAGTTAATGGAGATGGTGATGCAGCTGCTGTTAAAATAATCCCAGAACCAGGCAAGATTATAATTTAAAAATTTGTATCTTCTGGTAGAGTTTATTCAAGAGTTGTATTCATGATGTTCTTATTTCTTTACAGAATCCAGTCATGTTGCTGATTCTCCTGCCCCGGACTCCACAAATTCTCTTGTGAACAAGGGTCAAATTGTTGTGGAGAAGGCTTATGCTCCATCTAACCATCATGAGAGACAGATACCTGCTGAAAATGAAGACAATGTAGAATCCCATTTTCAGTCAAATGGAAATGATGATTCTCAGGCCACAGAAGTGGATTCTTTAGCCCAGGAGGATGCTCCAAAGCAGTCTTATGCATCAATTGTAAGTATTTCTACAAGTATTTCTTCACTTACAACCACTGTTATTATTCAAAGTTTGAAGCTTATTAGTTTTGTTGTCAGGTGAAAGTCCAAAAAGGGAGTTCGGTACCAACTAAAGTTTATGTGCCTACTAATACGCTAAAGTCAGGGTCTAACAAAACTGAGAGCCTGGTAGCTGAGCCAGTAGAATCTAATGAAGTGCCTGAAGCAGCTTCGGACAGTGTTAACGACCATGAAAGTAGTGATGCTCATGAGGAAGGTACATGTTATTTGTTTCAATTTTCACATTCTTCATGCTATTTTTTGTCTTTCAAAGTTCTGGAGAAAATTAATTTTAAACACATCATTTAATTTTGTAAAGTCATTAAGTTCTCTGTTTGCAACTCAGCCATAACTTTTTCTTTAATATATTTGTGCTTCTTTCTGATAAACAAATTCTGCCAACAGTTGAAGGACACTCCATTTATATTCGAAATTTACCTTTAAACGTGACTGTTGGTCAGTTGGAAGTGGAGTTTAAGAAATTTGGATCCATCAAGCCAGACGGCATCCAAGTCAGAAATAACAAGGTGATTATCAGGTTGAGGCTTTCAAATTGTCTTTTTGCCTAATCTTCAGTCCTAATGCAGTTTTGTTGGAAACACTTTATTTGTCTTTACAGCAGCAGGGATACTGTTTTGGCTTTGTTGAGTTCCTATCTCTAAATTCTATGAATAGTGCAATTCAGGTATGGTCCTCATTACACCAGTGGATAGCTTAGATTTCTAGAATGTTGGCTTTTAATCATGGTAGTTAACTATATTTATTACGTTGAAGCTGCTTGAAAATGGGAGTAATTTCAATTTGGAACTTGGATGCAGTTGTATGTATAATTTATAAATATCCGCCCCATCATAATATAAATTATATGTAGAAAATTATAAAGAAAAATCTTACTTGAAACTTAAGCTTATTCTATTGTTTACATAAGTCTTCTATTGACACAAACCTTAACCATCTCTGCATCAAGCTGGAAGCCTACAACTCAGCTCCTTTATAGCTGACTCATTCTTGGTAGTGCAATAATTCTACATTTAGCTGGTGGTAGTTTCTGCAATGCACTTGTTTGAGTTTGAAGCAATCTTGGATGGCGGTCGGCTCAGAAAACGCTGTATGGAGATAGCATATAGATAGATACCCGCTATTTTGAATTTATATATAAATTCTCAAAACTGATAAAATTATTCAAAAATAATAACATTCATAATTAACAATAAAAAGTCATAGGTGTCTTGAACAAAACATACAAGTAAACAGCTCCTACAAAAGTCAAATACACATTTCCTAGATTGGAATTATGAGTATCATCTTCTAAATCCAAGTCTTTATCATTTTCACTATTATTACATCTATAAGTTTCAATTTTGAAAAATTAAAATCCCAAACTAGTCCTCCAGAAAAGCCCTAATGTTTCTGTTCTAACCTCCTTTTTGGAATCAACACATATTGTCGCCATTTATCCCACTATTCGGTCTATGTGGCCACTACACTGAACTGCTCCGCCATAGCAGCACCTGTAGTGGGCAAGAACAGCTCCCAGCAGCTGTGCTGCTCTATTGTACATATATTCTTTAAAACAATGACAGCTCTTTAATCTGTGCTATACTAGTACATTCTAGTAATATCCTGGTTTAGTGTCCTTGGGTTTCTTTCGATCTTCATGTGTTTTGATATGGCATCTAATTAATTTGTCTTCTATTGTATTTTGGATTTAGTGTGTGCATAAACATTATGAATGATTATTTAACTATATATCACGGCAGATGAGTATTTCTCGAGTGTGTAAGAACCATACGTGTATTACAAATAAAACCTGTAACAATTTTTATATTTTGTGGAAGAGTCACAAATTTTCGAAAGTGTATTATAGCTTAGACAATTGTTGGAAGAGTCACATTTTCATTTACACTGTTTCTCTTTAGTGTTCTATTTTTTACTCAAATGAGTTTATAACATTGTCCTACCCTGTTGGTCACATATTACCTGCAAATCCGTGGTTTCCCCATTCTCTCCTCATCTTTTCCTCAAAGGGGAAAGAGTATTATATCTCAGGGCAAATGGTCGATGAAATGTAATGCAGAATGATTTTCCAGTCTAGTAAATCAGTTTATCAGTTGGTGTAATTTGTATTGGCACATCAAAATGTACATATTTTATATCATGTTTGAAGTTATCTGTGTTTTCTTAATGATTTCTCCGTTTGTTACTTAAAAATTTGATGCAAAAATGTTGAGATCTTTGAGCATTGTTTAAGACAGTTTATTTTCTTAGGCTTCACCTATTCCTATTGGGGGTCGTCAAGCTGTAGTCGAGATAAAGAGAACCACTACTCGAGGTAATTTGAAGCTTAACTATTATGAATAAGATTGTTGTCATTCATTCCACAAAGAAAATAAAGAGTGAATTAACTTCTTTTATATTAAAGTCAGTTCCATTATAGTTCACAATTCTAACTCTCTGTTCTCTTTCAGTTGGCAGTGGCATTAGCAATACTGGAAGACCTAGGATCCCACCCGGTAGGGGTGGATTACGAAATGACTCTTTCAGGGGCCGTGGGAACTACGGCGGCGGTCGCGGATACGGTCGAAATGATTATGGAAACCGTGGTGGTGAGTTTTCTGGTAGAGGTCGCAGTCATGGTGATGGTGAGTTTTCTGGTAGAGGTCGCAGTCATGGTGAAAGCTATCACCAAGGAAGAGGGAGAGGTGGCCGGTCAAGCGGACCAAAACAGAATGCTGTTGTTTCGAACTGAAGTAGTGGATGATTTTTGGGAGATTGTTCTGTGACCCCTTTTTTCGGTCAGTTACAAGCATGCATGCAAATTCTTGGAATTATCTTCCCACCCTCAACCTTCCAAAGTTTCTCATCTTTCTTGCACTGCATTTGCACAGTTGTAGTATTTCTAGTTGTTATTGCTTTCATCCTAGTGAGTTAGTAGTGATCAGGAATAGGTATACTCTTTTCTTTTTTTAAATTTAAACAGATGCTGTCACTGGAATTCACATTAGGTTAACCATCACTCCTTTTTTTATTCGTTGCCATCATGCAACAATTTTACATCCAATTTCAGATTTTAATTTAAAAAGGGTTATTATTGGTTCCAATTTTTGTTTGAAGTTTTATATCTTCTGCTCTGTTTGGAAGATGCTACAGAGGAAGAAATAGATGGAAGCTGGTTGAATCAGGAAGAAGTGAGAACGGTTAATATTATATTGGTAAAGTGGTAAAATGGTTCTATAATCACTTTTTTTAAAGCTGTTTATTTATTTCCTAATCTCATCCTTAAATATGTAAAGCACTACTACCAATCTAATCTTCAAAAAGTTAAAAATCTAATTTAGTAAAATAGTATCAATTTTATAATAGAATAAATCTTGATTTACTCACAATTTGTTTTTTATAATTATATTTTAATAACTTTTTTACATATTTAGAAACTCAAATTAATTTTTCATTTTTTAAGGACTAAATTGATAACATCTTACCTGTTTAATTACAAAATTGGTTATTTGACCTTTCAATATTAGACGCATGTTTATCGAATAAATAAGACTTGTAAAAAAATTCGATAACACTTAAAAAACTATTTTCACACGCTTGATATTTACTTGGATTGATATAGAAAAAGTGAGTATGAACATGTTGGCTTATGCGGAACTGACTTTGAATTCTATGAATAATGTTTATGTCCGAATCTTTAAAATAAAAAACATGCAATGTGATTGAAATTCGATAAATACTTTACAAGAATAATACAAGGATTAAAAAGAATAAAAAATGAGGAAAAAAGAGAGTATATTTTGATGTCCCTCACATCATTTTTTTTAAAAGCTAAGTATTTGTCGAAGAGTTCGTTTAATCATGCGTGTGTCTGTTGAAATAAGTATCTGATACTGTAGAAAAGACAGAATTTGTTTTGATTAGGGTGATAGTGAAAAGAAAAAGATAGGAAGGAAAATATAATAGAAATTTAAATTGTTTGAATATAGGAAAAGTGAATAAGTTTAAGTAGAGAGTAATATGAAAGTTTATAAATAATTTAATTATTGTGATAAAATAAAAAATTAATATAAAGTTTTAAAAAATATAAATTATAATTAAAATAAATTTTAAATAAAAAATTAATTATTAAAATCATAGTTAAAAAAATAAACTAAAATACTTTTATAAATATCAAAATATATTAATAATATAATTATTAAAATAAGGTATAATTGATTATCTAAACTTTCATCACAAAATCTTCAAAGCATTAACAAAGAAAGTTTAGTGGTCAATGTTTTGTATTGAGTTATCTGTTTTACAATTTTTTTCCATTTCTCTTCTCTTAACCTCTTCAGAAAGAAACAGTAAATCATTAAACTAAAATTAAAAGAAGAAAATGTAAATTTTGGTTCGATTAAATATTGAGTTGTTAGAAAACTATGATAATCTATCAAAATCATCTTATGTTTCCAGTTTAGACACTCTTCTTCTTCTTTATGTGTCTCTGTATTAGATACTAAAACTAAGACTAGGTGAAGTATGTAATTTAAAAAATATTTATTAAATTTTGACAATTTTAATAATACTGTTTTAATATAATTTAAAAAAAATATATAGATTAATTTTTTTTAAAATTTAAACTTATTATATTTTTTTATTGTGATTATAAAAATAAAAAATAAATTTTTTTAAATAATAAAAAAATATTTGACTGTTTAAAAAAATTTAAAATATATTTATTTATATTTTTTTTATCAATTTATATAATTTATAATTATATAATATACAGCGTATATTTATTTTAACATATTAAATATTATATATATTTTTGTATGTAGTATGTATCTAGTAGATAGTAAAAAAAAAGTGAGTGAGGGAGTGGGTTTAAAGGAAGGAGAAGAAGACACGTGTCGAAGAGAGATGGGTGGTTGCGTTGTAGAGACTAATAACTCTGTTCCACCAGTCACCTCAGTCTGACACACAACCTACGCTTTTTTCACCACATTCACGTTAGCCACGTCACCCTCTCTCTGCAACTTGCTCCTCTCCCCAACCGTACATGGACGCGTGGCACTCACCCGCTCAACGCAGAAAAGGAAAAGTGCAAGTTGGCCTCTCTGCTGGGCCCCACCGCCGGATCTCAATATCTCATCTGCTGCCGTGTTGTCCGGAGATTCCTTGGGTTTCTGTCTGTCCCCAACCATTCTCCACCCTCCGATCCCAATCATCCTCTTCTAACGTACGCTCCACGATTCCCTACCTCACACAACTTGCTCCTACCAATTTTCTTTTTTCTTTTCCATTTTTTATTAACAAAATCATTCAATCTATACACACGTTTATGTGATCCTAGCTAATTTGCGAGGACAAAAATGTAAATACAACTCCTTTCACACACTATTATATTTGGATTTTAACCATGTTCTATACTAGTACATGTCCCTTTAAACAATTACTTCAACATATTATATATTTCACTCAAATACCCTTCAACACAATTATATATACTTTCTGCTCCTTATAATCATTCAAAATAACAGTAATAGAACCATGATCAGAAAAAAATAATCGAATATATACCAAGCAAGCAATGTAAGATAGATGATTGATTAAATTCATAGCAATTGGTTAAAAAAATCACTAATACTCTGTCTCGTACGAGAATGAATGAATAAAATAAGAGACAAGTTTATGAAGAATAAAGTCATTTTAAAAATTGTTTGATTGAGAGGAATAAAAAAGATTTGGGTAAGAGAATATATAATAGAAAAAAAAAAGATGTTGATTATGAAGTGATTGTTTGAATGAAAATTTAATAAATGAAAATATTTGTGTTGTTGATACACAGTAAACAAACATTAGTAAAAAACAATTAAAAAAATTTAGTTTTCATTTCTCTATAAGTTTCATATATTTTTAATCTCTCAAAGTTTTTGTTATTCCAAATGATTACATACGTATGACAATACAGATGCGAAATATGTGAATTTCATGGAAGAATAACGCAAATTAAAACTGAAATATTTTATAGGAATATTTTTCTTTCATGAAAAATCGTGATCTCTTGGACATTTTGAACTACTTGAATTGCATGCAATTTTCAAGTTTCAAGACATTGGATGCTAGCAAAAAGTTTGAGTTCATGGTAGCGTTTGAGTTTAGGAAAACCTGTATTTGTTCCGATGTTTGATTTTTTTTGTTCCATTCTTGGAAATATTACAATGTATATAAAAATATTAAGGTTTACTACATATACACTACACGTGTTCGTGGCAAAGTTCCGAGTTTGTTTTTATCAAAACATTGGAATTTTATAAAGACGTGTTTGGATAGGTTTGTGTGCCAAACATACTTCTAAAGATTTTTAAAAATAGAGTGTACTTTTTCAAGAGATGAAATGGTGGTTATGGAACATACTCCAATTAGTTTTATTTAAAAATATATACTTCTATAAAACCATGATTGAATAGGCTCGAGAAACAAACACTAACTGAACAGAAGTAAAAAATCACTTTTTGGTAGACAAAAGCATAGTTTATTTAGTAGAAGGCAAACACGGCCTTAGATTAGATCTCGGGAGGGAAAGAATGAGAGAGAGAACAAATGGTGCAGAGGTGATTGAAACGAGTGAAAGGAAAAGCCAAAGGAAATTGTTGAAAAAAATTGTCGTGTCCGAGAGTGTCTGAGAGCATAGGGTTTTGAAGTTGGAAGGTTGTTGTAGAAACGTACTTGAAGAAAAACAAAGACGCAAGAACATGCATTGGCAAAGAAAGGTGTCATAACCGATGAAAGTGTGTGATGATTCAGCATTCAATTGAACTAGTTGGTATAGTGTACAGAAAAAGAAAACCCTATCGATTTGTTCTTATTTGTTCACTTAGACACAAAATTAACTTCAATTAACTGGTGGGACATCATTACCTATTCAGAGTAATCATCAAATTATGTGTCACAAGAAAGAAAATAAAACATGTTTTTTTAATTAAAAAGACGAATGCAAAACTATAAATGAAAAAAGGTTCATAAATATATTTTATTGAAAAGGATGGCAACATGAATGACAGGAGCACATGTATTGATCATTCCTTGTTCACTGTCTGTCCATGTAGGCTCCATGTTCAAGCTCGTTCAGTCAGTTTATTCGTATATATGTTTTAACTTCAAATTCAAAAACTGAAAAAATAATTATTTAAAACAAAAATTAGAAAACTATAAAAATACCCATTTGATAAATTGATTTTATGACATTTAACACTATAAAAATATGAGTTACGAAACTATAAAATAGTATTAAAGGATTAGGAAGTGTTGAAAAAATAGAATGAGATAGAGATATGTGTTAGATTATAGATGACATAAAATCTGGGATTGATTCAGTCATGTGAATAGATAAAATAAAATAAAATATAAATTTTTGTTTTATCTTTAGAGGAGAAGAGAAAATGAGTGAGAGAGTGAGTGCTAGCTGGGTGTTGTTTGGGTATGGACGTTATCTTGTATCGTAGTATTCATTCTAACCAATAGGTGTCACCTTCTCATTCCATCACGTGTAGTTCGTTTCCTTCACTCTTGCCATAATAGCGACACGTGTGCATCGAAAATTGTAACAATCTTTCTCCATCACTTCTTCTTCTCTTCCACCTCTCAACAAACACAACCCAACAACACAGTTGCCTCTTACGCGCCACCTCACCACTCTTTCACACTGCCACGTGTTCCTTCAGACTCTCCCTCCCCTCCCCACGTGTCGTTTCCTTATCCCTTAACCCCATTCTCGTCATTTCACAGTTTTCATTCTTCTTTCTTTTCACTTTATCTCGTTAATTCTCTTATTTCTCCCATCTCTCTCTCTCTACCCTTCTCGCAACAACACACTGAAATGTAAGAAATGCAATATTTTTTTTTTCCAAACAGAAACTTATGAATTGGTCGGTTTCACAATGAATCATCTTGCGTTACCCACATAGTACCACCTCAAATTTCACCTTCTTTCCTGGTTTTAGCTTCTCTCTGTTTCTCTCAGTGTCTCTTACTTTCTTTCAATGCCACAAGCACGAGACCGAGACAACACTCACAGCATCCATCATTACATTTCTTCAACACCCACAACAACAGCACAATCTCCAATGACCAATTTGCCGCGAGATCTGTTGAGAACCTTCATGGGAGTGAACAATCATCACGGCCACCATGTTAATCATCAGAATTTGCCTGTGCCGGTGGTGAAGTTAGAGGAAGAAGAGGACTTGGAGCTAAGTCTCGGGCTTTCGATGAACGGTCGATTTGGGGTGGACCCCACTGCCAAGAAGATAAAGAGAACTACGTCGATTCCTGAGTTCGTGAGAGACGAGGAGATGGGGTACGCTGTGGTGGGGTGCACGGGGACTCTGGTGAGGACGTGCTCGCTGCCGACGGAGACGGAGGAGGAGTGGCGGAAGAGGAAGGAGTTGCAGACGCTGCGCCGCATGGAGGCAAGGAGGAAGCGCTCCGAGAAGCAGAGGAATTTGAAGGCTCTCAGAGAACAACAACAGCAACAGAGGGTTGGGTCTGAAGGGAATAATCCTGTGGATCAAGGTGCAGGGGCTCACCCTGAGGTTGCACCCTTGGGGAGAACCGTGTCGTTGACCACACGCGTTTGTGGACTCGGTTTGAATGGGGACAGTGAGAAAGAGAAGAAGGAGAAGGGTGGAGTAGTGTTGGCGCCTCCATCACCTTCGCAGGGTTCCATTGGTTCTTCGGGGACCTCAGAACTTGAGTCTCAACAAGGTCAAGGTAATAATTATTAATTGCTATTTTTATTTTGCACTTTTTTTGAAGGGGTTATGGTTATTGTTTTTGCATTTGCTTCTTTTCTTTCACTGTTCTGGTTTTGGTCCTTTTTCATTTTTTTTCCTGTTGTTTTTCTTTTTGGGATATTAGTCATCTGGAAAAAAGTGGAAATATTTTTGCTGATTTTTATTTTTTAACTTTTCACCTCTAGTGAGGAAATAAGTTAGGGGAGGGTGAGACCTACTAGGGTCCCCCACTGTCCTAGGTTATGATATCGGGTTTGTCAATTTCTACCAAAAAAGAGAAATTGGGAGAAGTCAGCCTCTGGTTGGGGTTTAACTTTTCAACTCTTAAATGAAAGTTGGAAGGACTGTTTTTTATCAGATGCTAATTTGTTACATAATGTGATGATCAAGACGAGTGAGTTTTTATGCAGATGTCAGATCATGTCTGTGCCAGAAAAAAAGAATCTAAGTTTTGTCTTAATTCACTTTTGTATTTGTTAGGTAATTTTTGTAACAACCCAACTATTGTTGTTTAAGCTGAATCTGGCCTCTAATTTGAACTGATAATCTTGGATTGGTAATTGTTTTCATTCTTAGCCTCATCGGAAGTGGCTAGTATACCAGTATACCGTGGTCCTCTGTGCATGCATACCTTGGGGTGACACTTGTTATGTTGAGAAAGACCCCAAAACATGGACCTACTATTCCAAAAAAAGATAAACATAACGCCAGAGGTTAACATGCATGTACATAAAGAGGCAGTCATTATTTTTCTTTTCCCGAAAGAGGCAGTTATTCCACTTCGATAAATTTCAATTTTCTTTACTCTGCCTTGATAAATGCGAGTGGGAGTAGTAGTGGTGCAGCAAAATATCTACCTTTTATAATCATCAAATACCAATCCTGGAGGCATGATGGCTGCAGACAATGAATCCAGGTGCTTAGAAAGTGGGAGAACATGAATGTTGAAAACTTAATTGTTATTTTTCCTGTAATGCTCATTAATTTAGAGCAAATACCATTACCCTTTACTTCCATTGTGGCTACTCTGTAGTGTATACATGTAAGCTTTAAGAAATGGTTGTGTACAATCACTGTTGCCGAGTTCTTTAGATTTTCTGCCACTGTTTGGTAGCGCTACACAATAATATCTTCTAAGTGCCTCCTGTGAAGAATTCAGAAAGGTTTGTTCCAACAGATCTATATATTGAATTTGGCATTCTACTGAAAATTTTACTGTATATAAGGTTTGATAAGTAAGCTAAATTGTAGCAAAAAAGCTAAATTGTAGCAAAAAATTTAAAAGAATTTGCTTTCATAGTTTAACCTTAACAACAACATTAGAGGGTGCAGTTAATTCTATTTCTATATAATAATATACCTTGTATAAATATGCCAATGATCATGATTTTACATTGTTTTATTTTGAATTCCTTACAAGGATATTACGTGGACAATTGAATGCCTTGAAATCACAGAAGTATTGTAATTCATGAAATGCTTTGATTGAGCATGCTCTATCATGACAAGTTGATCTATAACATTTCTGTGATCTAATTACTAGTCTGTCTGCAAACCCATTTTTGGTATCTTAAATTATTTTGTAACCCATTTTTGGTACACTTCAGGACCAACACCAATGGATGTTAGAAGCCCTACTAGTGCCAACTTGGTGCCAGACAGGGAGCTGAAATCACCAATTGCCACCCAAGCAAGTGTTGCAGAGAACGCAGTAAAGAATGCTGCTGCAGTGGCTATGAGAAGTCAATCTAACAAACATTCACCACCCCAGAACAGAACCAAAGACATTGTGAGGAACCTGTTGGAGGACATGCCCTGTGTCTCCACAAAAGGTGATGGTCCTAATGGAAGAAGAGTGGAAGGTTTTCTTTACCGGTATGGGAAAGGTGAGGAGGTGAGAATAGTGTGTGTTTGCCATGGCAGTTTTCTCACCCCTTCAGAGTTTGTTAAGCATGCTGGTGGCGGTGACGTGGCAAACCCATTGAAGCATATTGTTGTTAGTCCAAGCATTTTGTGATGCCAAGAGAAAGAACCAACCAATCTATGAGTCATTAATTTTTTACTCAATTGATTCCTATGTTCACTCTTGAACTCACCTTGACTTCTAATCTGCATCTTATGTTTAAGTTCAGTTCAGTTCAGTTCATCCTTTGAAATCATAGATAATATATTATTATTAAAGAATCTGATTTCTTATTCAGGTATTCTTCCCCTTTGTTATTGTCCCTCAGAACGGGAGGGACAATGATTTTGTTAGAGTTTGTTGGCTAGTTTTCATTTTTCTGATATTTATTAGTTTCCTTCCACCTAAATTTCTTCAATTTCTTCTTCTTCTTATTCCCTAGTGGTAAATTCATGTTACAATTTTTTTGGGGTTAAAATTAGTGTCTACACTTTAAACTAACAAAAGCGAGCAAAAAAGAGTTTTCATGTTTTATTGTTTGGATATTTTACAAATGAAATAGTATTAAAAAAAATCTATCTTTAAGAAAGGGAAAGATTGATTATAACTTAATAAAATCTTAAGTTATAATCAATTTTTGTTTTTGTATTATTTTATATTTCATAAAAATATATAATTTTTTACGGTTTGATATGTTTAGGGGTCTTAATCTCATTCATGAACGCAGATATATCTCAAACTTGAAGCACAACTAAGAAAATGAGTCTTGATTAAGAATTTATGAATGTTTATTTTGCTCCCATGGAGTGCTTTTTCTTATAAATAATGGTGTTTATTTTGCTCCCATGGAGTGCTTCTTCTTGTAAATAATGGTGATGTAGATGGTGATGTAGATGCTTATAAATGCCTTAAAATGTGTGGTTACCATGCACACTTTGGAGTGTCTCTGACCTACAATCTTCATAATAGGCCACGGTGACCATGCTTGAAAGACATGCCACTGAAGTGATGTATTGTGTACCATATTTTGAAGCTATCTCCTATAAAACTTGAAATTTTAATTTTACTCTTTTTGAAATTTATATTTTAGATTCTCATTATGAATTGTATCATTTATAATACAAAATGTGTATAACCAAATGTACCATCTGGAAATTTTGTTTTAAAATTATACAAAATTTAAATTTTTATGAAGTTTATTAAAAAAAAAAATACATTATGAATTGAATATCCATAAATATGTTTTTGGATTAAGAATAGATTTTGAAATATAAAATATAAAATATATTAATTTGAAATATGTAATTTGAAGTATATTAATGCATTAAATGTACACTTTAAAATATAATTCTAGATTTAGAAATACAATTTAAGTGCACGTTCTAGAATTATACATTATGGATTTGTATTTTGGAATATAATTTGAAACAAAAATACAACAACTTTTAGCTTTCTAAAAAATACAATTCATAAGTGATTTTTGTTTTCTTCTATATCATTTTGCAACCTACACTATATCATAGAGATAAAATGACATAAATATTTTCATAAATTTTTAAAAAATCTTTCGGAAATTCAAATTTGTAAGTGAAATTTCTTCTTTTAAAACTCATATTCTAGAATATAACTAACATTTTGGATTTTCCTTTTTTAATAGGTTTTCTATTTAAAAATCAACTTCGAATTCTCTTTTCTTAAAAGTAAAATATACAAAAATATTCTAGATTGCTTATTCTAAAAAGGTCTTTTCAACCCAATTTTGGGAACCAAGCTTCTCACTTCTTTATTTCAAATAAAAAATTTAAGGATATTTTAGGCATTTGATAATCTCTTAAAAGAGCAAAATTGGAATTTCAAATTTTATGGGTGCAGCTAGAAAATATGAATGCATTGTCCAGGGAACTTTGTGGCTCCT
>Ga0123342_1005070_pt1 | contig 19469 bp, 4 predicted proteins | sample Turbeawhitnodule_FD_89960 | JGI IMG/M metagenome (GOLD analysis project Ga0123342, IMG submission 89960) | Root nodule microbial communities of legume samples collected from Mexico - Turtle bean Mexico white nodule | ecosystem: Host-associated > Plants > Roots > Nodule | place: Mexico: Nepantla... | reverse complement strand
TCAATCGGTTGTTTTGGTACTTAACAGTTCAACCATTTTAAAAACAGTTTTCAATCTTTTTCTCAAAACACCTAAGTACAAACAATCGGTTGTTTCGACAAAACAATCGGTTGTTTTAACTTATTTTAAAAACATTTTACTTTCACAAAGATTGAGATGTTTATGCTTTAGATTTAATCAAAGGGTGGATTACAACATCCAAACTACCCCAGAACTAAGCTAAACCAGCACAGCAACACCAAGCACAGCAGAGGCTTCAACATCCTTCAAAGGATTTGGATTCTTCAAAGCTTGAACACCACTTGGTTCAACAGAAACCACCATCCTAATGAACACGTGGATATGTACATAACCCATATTGGTTTCTACAACATGAATAATGTCATCTTCTAAGACTATTTAACACAGTGTCTCAAAGGGTAGTGTAGAGTTAGTTCATACAACTACTCACTTGCTTCATAGATTGTTTTGACACAATGGTAATAAAGTTTGACACACAATTTTCCATGACACCTAATTTTCATTGTACTGGTGAACATTTAACAGGAAAAGAGAGATTTTTTGCAAGTGCTCATGGAATGGTTTGACAAAGTGGATTTAAACATAAGGAACCTAAACCTGAAGGTGATATTACGACATGGTCACGACTTTTAAACTTGAACCCTTCACAAATAGTTTATGTAAGAAACCAACATCTAACCTAAATGAGCTAAGACATAAAGTTATCAAGTTCATGCAACTAGAGGAACTTAAAGACTTCCTTAACAAAGTCTAAGTGGGAAATAGCTTTAGCAAGAAAAAAGCTTGCAAAAAATATCTCAATCATCAATTGCAACTTGTACATTGGATCCATGAGCCTTACAGTCTATAATTTATGCACTACACCCTAATTGCTAACAGAGCATGAATCGTGAAAGAAACTCTTAACACCAAACTAATCTCTACATCAAGGAAGGTTCCAACATCACCTAACACAAAATCCTACTCGACATTATTGATGCCATCACAATTATGAACTTGCGAAAAAATAATGTCTCACTTTAAAAGGCAAGATCAAACCAAAGTGAAGGGAAGAAAATCATCATCGAGAGAAGCATTGAAAACATCCCCCCTCTTAAAGAAAGGAACTCAAAACCAATATCAATCCCTTCAAAAAGTCATCAACACAATTGCATAAAGCTTTACAAGAGAAGAAATATTCATCTCATCTTAGAGAAAACATTTGTAAGTAGTATGGGCTCTAAAGAGGAAGATGCCTTTCATTACCTTCATTGACTTAGTAGAAAATTTTGTTGTAATGAAGACATTGGTCAACCAATTGAGTTTGTCAGCATCCTATATTGAAAATCCTTAAAGCACTTGAAGTTCTCAAAAAGTGCAATAGAACCATATGAAGATATTTCTAGGGAAATAGTTGATACACGTGGCTACATCAACTTATATACGAAGTTTAGGGAAGGGAATACAAACTATTGCACCATCAAAGTGCAGTATATCATCATCAATGCTAATACTTACAATAATATCCTAATCGACAAACCTTTCCTAAATGCCTTTGATGTGTTGTTTCCACCTCTTACCTTACTATGAAGTCCCTTTAACAACAAGGGACATAATAACATTGCACGTGGACTAGAGATTAGAGAGTGTTATGTTGATAATTTGACTATTACATATTTGCCCAACCCACAAGATCCACAATAGGTCAAGAAGGACAAGATGGTTGTCACGACAGACTTAGATCCTCACATCAATGACAATAAAAGTGTAAAGTTGAGAGAGGAGACAACTTTTCTCTAGATTGGGGAACCAAGCAAACACCAAGTTATAAATATCATTTCCACATGAGAACACGAAAATCCTTATTGTCACCCTCTTGGAAAAAATTTGTTAAGACGCTAGACAATCTAGTAACCACTAGACAATCTAATACCTATAAGACGATATCATGATATAAACGTCTATATGTTTTGATGATAACAAACACTATAAGATGTGTTATAATATAACAATGCTCACTCATATGCAATCTAAGATTAGACAAGAACATCAGAGAAGATGAGCAAGACCCATTGCCTTTAACGAGCAAACGATATAACAATAAAAGACTATTAGATGAATCAATAGCACACACTCACGAAAGAAGACCATCAGATCCATTTTGGTCTCAATGTTGGACAAAATTCTAAGATTATTAAGATAATATCAAAACATGATAGACTATCCAAACGAGTGTTTCAAAGAAAAAAATATCTGTAAGACGATCCCACAGGAACATATCAAACGATATCAAAAAGCGCGTTAGATGATATTGAGGAACTACATCAGACGAACTCGTTAAGAAGAACTTAACAGATGATCTAAGAGCTCATGGATTCATTAGAAGATCTCGTTAGACGATCCCTTTAGATATAATAAGGCAGACGATATCAAAGCACTCACTTACAATTCGTTAGATGAACACCGAATATTGAACATATTAGACGATACAAGTATCTTCTACTCGTTAGATATGTTTCAAAAGGGGGGGGAGGTGAATTGAGCTCTTAAAATTTTCAAACAGATTAAGTCTTTTATCAAAACAGAGTAAAAGAATCAATTTATATTGGAAAGAACAAATTTATTTTTCTGCTTACTTTAACATAACATTATTTCAATTATATGATTTCCAGATATTGAGAGAATTGATCAGCACTCAACGTATCACATTAATATGCACAGACAAAGAACAAAGAGTTGAAACAAGATACAATCTTTGAATATTAAACTTCACACTTGAATGAACAGTGCCAATTGATGTACTTGATTTTCACAGACCAATATACTTCAATTATCACCAAATTAGACACACAAATTTCAAAAAGATATTCAGATTGATTTTCCAGTAATCAAGAACAGTATGAACAGACCTAGAAAGAATAGATTCAATTTTAATTGAACAGGTTTATTTTCTGTCAGATTAACACATGAAACAGTAAATGAGTGCAAAGATTAAGGAAGATTGAACACCACAAGATTATATTGGTTCACTCAAATGAGCTACATCCAGTCTCACCTTTCCCAAGGTGAATTCCACTAAAAAACAATACAAAACAATTACACAACCTAATGTTCTTGAACCCAACAAGAACAAGGCACACCTAGTTGAAAAAACCTTATTTCAGCTCACCCAACTCTTCAAGAAACCTTATCAAGAAGAGTCTTACAACCACAATTACAAAGAATAGAAAGATGAAATTGAATATACCTGGAAGGAGAATGCAGAATACAGAAAAGATATGTAGAACAAGTTGCAAAAACAGTGACAACACCTCCTACCAAACTTAAGTCTCTCAAGAACAAGCCCACATTATTCTTTTGAAAAACTCTTCCAAGAACACGTGCAAATTCTTTTTGAATTCTTTGAAAACTCTTAATCTTTGTTTCAAACTCGTTTTCTCAACACTCTTTTTAGAGAGATATGACTCTCTTTATATAGGAAATTATTTATAACAGATTTTTAAAAAACAGTTTAAAAAGATGTTATAAAAAGAACATTGAAATTATATAGATTTATTTTAAAAAAGACAAAGATAGATTTTAAAATGTTGCAACTCAGTTGTTTTGATAGCATGAAAAGGCTGAGCTAAGTTACTTGGTACAAAAAACAAAGTTATAAAAAAACTTTAAAAAACAAGGCACCAGTTAAAAAAGAATTTATTCATTTGAGAAACAACAGATTCATTTTCTATGCAGTAAAACATATTTTTGAAAAAATATGAGAAAAACATTTAGAAAACGTTGTGCTTGATCTTATCACCTTGATAAGGGTTTAGAGGTGGGTCACGATGCAAAAAGCTCACTTTAAACACTCTAACCTATATACAAGACTACCCAAGTACAAATACAAACTTCAAAACAAAACACACACTTTGCTACATCAAACACATTGACTTGAAGGAGTCACATCCATCTTCAACAAGATAAACCACTGCATTGAGGTAGTGTTCATATTAAATTTTTATATTCATAGAATGTTTTGTGACACTGCTCTTATGTTTTCCATATTGGTTTTAAATATTTACTGGGCAATTAGAATAAAATTTAAAATTGTACTGGAAAGTTTTTGAGTGAACATTATTTCACTGTAAAGTCTTTAAAAAATAGAGCATGAAAATTTTCTATATCGAAGAGTTTATTTAAATATGTTTAGTGAAATAATATTTAGGTTAAATATAACTATGCTACAATGTTCTGATTTTATATTAACTTGGAAAGAATTTGAATCCATATTCAAGGAGAAATATCTGAGAAAAGAAAGTTTCGATAATTTGAAGATATTATAAAGATATTGTTCCAGTAATACCCATAAATTAAATTTTTTACTGATATTGATATTGTTCCTAAATATTACAAATTAACATAAAGACGTGAACAAAGTTGAGAGCCTAAGTTTCCATTTTCAGCGTATGATAGAAAAGAAATGAAGTTGACAAGAGAGATTTGCAAGATTAAGTGTGAAGTAAGGTCAAGGATATACGAATGAAGATATTTAGAGAGAAATATGTTTTGAAGCGCAAACAAGTGATAAAACACATTTAAGACACATATATGAACATTCCTGTATGAGTGTCTAATGCGAAAAAGAAGATGAACACTACAAAAATAGAAAATCCAAGTCCAAATATTTTCAAACCTCAACAAACAAAGTTCATATATATGAAGAAAGTATTTGAAGACCAAATGCATGTTAAAGATGCACATATTTCATAAAAGCCAATATTTTTATATTGAGCATCTAACACGTGGAAGATGATGAACAAAATTGGAATTAGAATATTCAAGTGCAAAATTGATTAAAACTTTAACGTTCAAATTTAATTAAGTTAAAGAAACATTTTGAAATGTTTATAATGACTCAATAATGCACATATTGCATCAGAGCAGAAGTTTCTATCTTAAGCATCTACCGCATTCAAGAAAGAAGAATAACGTGGTAGACTATATTAAAGCCTCAACGTTCATATTTGAAGAATATAAAAAAAAAAGTATTTGAAATTTCTTACACGTTCAAGACATGGAAAGATTAATCAGGAACAAATGTTTCTATATTGAATGTCTAACGCCTATATGGAAGAATGAAGAACTCTAGTCTCAACAATCACATTTCTAAAGACTATATCAAGACCTTGAAAATGAAGAACACTATAGATAAATGTACATAATGACATGCAAGCTTTCAATGAGTACAAAAATGAAATTTATATTTGTGTGATTAGATTCGTGTTATATAATTTACATTTGCTTAGAATATCAAAATTGTGAGATTGGGTTGTGAGCTAAACCATTGTAAAGTCTTCATTGTTCTCTTAGTATACCCTTGGAGATTTCATTATTCTCTTAGTAGAGAAGTTTTCTTATTGTCAAGAGGTCTTGATCTTAGGGGGAGATTATGATTGATTGCCTAGAGAAGTAGAGAATACTTGATGTACCTAGAGAGGTAGAAAATACTTGGTGATTTGCAGAGGTGTAAGAGTAATGGGTGACGTGAAATAGGTGAAAAATACTTGTGTATCTGAAAATGTGAAAAATACTTAGTAAAAGGATCTTAAGTGGGTTGCTCAAGGGGATTGGACATAGTCCTTGTTGTTGAGTGAACCAGTATAACTTTTTGTCTCTTTATATATCTTTCGCTTAGACACTAGTTTTAATTTTTTATACTCTACAAATTGAGTTTAGACTCAATTCAACCTCCATTCTAGAGCTAGTTGAAGCTTCAAATTTCATATGTTCACATAAACAAAAATCGATATTTCTGACACTGATCGACAAGTTATGTGTCACAAGCTTGCGATGTACAAAATGGCTCGATCAATATCTTAGAAAAAGAGGAAGTTGAGAGGAGAAAGAATGTCTAACAAAAAAAGGAGAAGGATCGGTAAATGTGAAATTTATACTTGAATCCCATTATACCACCTGGTTCGCTAACATTGTTATAATCAATAAATCATAAATCATTACATAGTTACGATTTTAAAATTATCATATAAACATATGATAATTTATTATTTGACAAAAATATAAAAACTTTTAACAAATTACATAGTAGATGCACAATTTTCTCTAGCTTTTTTATGATAAAAATTCTTGTCATTGAAAATGAACGGTGATTGTGTGAGAGACATTAGGTGTGAATGATAATATATATACAAAATTCATTTTCGGTTTTAATTTTTTTAATAAAAGCCAGACAATTACTGCCTTCACCTATCAAATTTGAATCTGTTTTCAAATTAAAATGACAAAAATATTTTTAAATAAAAGGGATGTACAAATATAAACACATTTTGGATCTCTTTCCCAGAATATGTTTTTAGATTTTTTTTTGAACGTATTTTTAATTTCATTCCAGAATTATTTTTTTAATGAGATTTTTTATTTTTAAATTCTATTTTGGATTTTTATTTCCAAAATACCATAATCTATTCCAGATATACTTTTTCATAATGTATTTTTTTTTTTCAATTCTGGATTTTTATTTTCGAAATGAAAGAATTTTTGGAAATTTAAAAGTGTGTGGGATGTAGGAAGAATTTGCCTGAGAGCAGATGTAGAAATTTATCTTAATTAAAAGGTTTTTTTTTTCAAAATCGAGAGATACAATTACTTTATAACATGACGTTGAAAAGGGTTGTATAACCTTACCACAACTGAACCAAGGTTAAAACATTACAACTCTATAAAAAAAATATTCATGCAATTAAGATAGTATTAACTGTTTTGAAGTAATAACTAACTACATCAATAATATTTTATTAAAAAAATTGAACCATAGTTTTACTTAAAATAAATTTGACAACCCCTTAAAATAGGGTCAGATTCAATCTCATCTCTAGGTACCAGATTTGGTGGCATATTGTGTTTGATTAAAATTGATAAACTTGCACACCTTGACATGTCATCATTTTACCTAGTGTGTGTGAAGGAGTAAAGATGAAAACAAAGATAACATTTTGCAAATAATTTACCCAAAAAATCTCAAACAAAGATGTTCCAAGAGTAAATATTTTTACCCATTTTTTAAATTTCAACTACAGAGAATTCAATAAAATATTACGACATCGCCACAATAATTGCTATTGAATACCACTTTGCTTGAATCCCATAACTTCTCAGGTTCCTCTGCTTTGTTCCTGCTATGCTACTCTATTACTGAGAGGGCCAAATATAAATTGAACCTGGTGCATGGACTCAATGTTTTCTATTAATACCACAGTTTTTATTTTTATTTTTTGTAATATAAACTTGCAGTTTAAAAACAACTGCAGAGGATCAACATCCGATGACTGAATTCACTGAGATTTTTATAGATGTTACATTTCATGCCAACTCATTGGTTATTAAAAGGTTCACATTATGTGTAATTAAAAGGACATTATCTGCATAAAATGTTATGATTTTTTTCTGCATACAAAAGTTCATGTCATGGTCCTCTGATTTAGGAGATGTACATGCATCAATGTCGATACACAAAGGAATCTGCAGAACATTCCCTCTGCAATAAAAAAATAGGACAAAACTTTGATACAGTTTTTCATGTGCATTTGTGGTGTTGTTCTCTAATTAGAATTAGATTTTTATCTCAATAAGCTATGCTGTTACTTAATGCAAACTTTTTTACTTTCCAAATTCCTGAGATGAAACTCTATTTCTAATTGGAGAACAACATTAGAAAGCACCGAAAAATCAACCTCTGAGTTTTGTCCCAAATAATACACACCACCTATGATCAGACTAGATGTAAGAAATACAAATGCAATAAAACAATGGTCAAGACAAGTCCTAGGACGCCATTGATTACTTGTTTCCAATTGTCAACATTGTCAGATATCACCATTACCTTGCTGAGCCTTTGACTCATAGAAGAGCCTTACAGTTGAGTAAATGGTAGAGGGTTCAGCCATGGCACCATTGCCATAATCCCCACAAGCTAACCTCTTTGTAACAGGTGGGATGAGAGAAATGCCAAGCTCATCAATGGAGATGAGATGCCGCTCGGTGAAAGGATTGTTCCACATAAGAGTGTTCATGGCTGGTGCAACAAAAAACGGCTTGCTGTAGTCCCAGGCTCGCACAATGCATGTCAGTAGATTGTCACACAACCCTCCAGCAATCTACAACAACATATATTCAACTTACTTTAATAGAAACTCATGTAAACCCTATATAAGATGTCCACACAAATGCTGAACACCAAAATATGCATATGAACACATATCATTGAGTGAACTTGCCTGCACTGTATAAGAATAGGTATGTCACAGACATGCCAGTTTCTTTAATTTAATGTGGAGAAATATAAGCTATAATTTTAACTTGTTGTCACCGTGTAGAAAAGACAAAGTACTACCATTTGTCTATTTAAGATATGCTCAGATAAACTTATTTACAACTTATTTAGGCTTTATCTTTTGACACAAGCACTTGTGGCAATGTCTAGGAGAGAAAATGCAATAGTTTATATTAATAAGCTATGCAGGGTAGCTTTTGAAAACAGTTTGTAATAATAAAGTAAAAAGAGGTATAGGATTAATCCCTTGTGTATAATAAACAAGTAGGGTTATGAATTAATAGATAAGAAACATAGAAAACATATAGGCTGAGCTCTTTACATCTAAAATTTTCCCTCCAGCTGGTGCATATAAATTGTATGTGCCAAGCTTGTTACAAATATAATAAATTTTGGATCTCATAAAGATTTAGTAAAAATATCTATTAATTGATCATTGGAATTAACAAACTCAGTCTTGATGTCACTAGACACAATCTTTTCTCAAATAAAATGACAATCGATTTTAATATGTTTGGTTATTTCATGAAAGACGGGATTTGAGCTAATATGAATAACAACCTGATTGTCACATTCAAGATTCAAGTGCCACTTGAGTGACCTCTTCAAATTGCAATTATTTAAAGTAACTTTTTAAGTCAAATAAGGTCATAACTTCTATGAGAACAGTGTAATCATATTTTCTCTTCAATTATAGAAACAACCAAAGCTTTTATTCAATAAGCACTTGAGTTGTTTACCCAAATGCATCCTTAATTACCTTGCCAAGGGTGTTTGCTGATAATGGAGCAATGACCATGATATCAGCCCATTTGCGAAGCTCGATGTGAAGCACATTATCACCAAGTTTCATCCAACTAGACCATTCATTGTCATCGGTGTATAAAGTTACATCCTTTGGCATTGAAGCTCTATCAATGAAATGCAAAGATGCACTGGTGGCAACTGCTCTTACATCTGCCCATTCAGAGAAACAATGACAAAGATTTGCAAATTTAACAGCAGCAACACTCCCACTAGCAGCAAGTAGAATCCGGGGCTTTCTTGGTGCACCATCCACAGCCATAGTCTCTCCCTCAGCTTTTACAGGTTTTGAACAGGCCATCACCGAGAGCCTTCCACAATGATCTTAAATTTCCATGATTCAAACAGGAGTTTCAGCTCACTCATTAAAAACCTTCAAATTGGTAAACTAAAACCCCTTCAGAGGACAGTATATAGTTACTAAATATTTGAATCACATTGATGCAAAAGGAAAAAAATCCTTAGTTATTGAAATAAAACTCAAATATACATGCCTCTAAAGCAAAGTCTAACCACAGCCATACACAGCTAGCATCTAAAGCTAAGCTTAACCACAGCCATACACATCTAAATCTACCTCTACATACTATAGTCCTGTTAAGATTATACACACTTCAGTTCTTACTCCTAGGCCTAGTTCAAGGATACCATGGGGTCAGCAAAGCAAACAAACGTAGGCAACCTACCTACTGCTTATTTGGAATTTCACGAGGAATCGGAGAATAGGAGGCCAGTGATATGATGCTTTAAAACTGAGCATGAGTACATATATAAAAAGTTTAACACCAGCATCACAGTATAGAAAGTTTAATTCAGAGGAAAATATGAAAGGCCTGAATCAAAGACCAAGACTGAAGGCATTCAAAAGTTCAGGGCATGCAGGGGTAGCCAATGAAACCTAATCAATTTATGTCTGTTTCCAAGAGTAATGCTCTGTTCACCGAATGTTAGACTTAAGAAATGTAATCATTCTTTAGTTTATAAAAAAATCCCAACAGAAAAAAGAGTTATATTTAGCAACCTGAATGAACAGAAAGGATTGATTCCACATTGCTAATCAATAAGTAACCAATAGAACCAACACCGGCGAAATTCAACGAATAAAACTCAAAACACAAGAAAAAAAAAGGCGATAGGGATTTCAATACCCATTCCTAGTGCTGAAAGTTCGACCTCGTTATGCTGTTTCATATATCTCTTGGCGAGATTAACGTACAAGAAGATGGGCTTCTTGGTGTTAGAGACCTGAATGCGATTCTTCTTGTAGGAATCGGTGATGTTGATTAAGATAAAGTCTTTATGATAACTTTTTTCTATAAATACATAATAAAAAGAAAAGAAAGGTAAAATGAATTAAAGTTTCTCTCATAACCTAAAATTAATTTATGCTCTTCAACTTTTCCAGAAGCTCTTAATTTAATTTCTCTAAAATCTGAGTTGTATTTGGTTAATTTGAACTTACTAAGAAATTTGATTATTTTGCTTTGGTGCTTCCGTTGGAAAGAAATACATTATATCAGAACCCCAGGTCAATCAGCCTACATAGAGATCACCCCACATTGTGTCGAAACAAAAGATTTTTTTTTTATATTGTAACTAAAAAAATAAAGATCTTATAATTATAGAAACCAAACATGTAATTAAACCATTATTATAAAAATCACCAATTTTACAATCATCATTAAATATAAAAAACTTTAACCTTGTCCCAATATTCCAATTAAACTTATTTTAAACTATAATCACGTTTACAATATATATATATATATATATATATATATATAACAGGGTACAGTATCCACCTCTTAATAACACATCAGAATTCAGCCATAGAAATTCATAATTACTTAGGCCCCTTCCCCCAAATCAAGAACCCTAGAGAGAGATTTCCTGCTTTAACAATCACAAAACATTAAAATAGGACGACTTTTACAAAGAAAGGGAGTCCTAATTTGAACAGTGAATTGGGATGAATTCGGACAAGAGAGAGGAAAATTAGTATCGAACGGAATCCTAAACTAAACAAGCATATTCTAAAACCTGTTCCAGCAGAAGCACAATCCACTATTTCTAGTCCCAGAAAACCCCACAAAATGTGCGATCTATTTTTTGTTGAAAAACAATGATGGGGTGAAGGAAAATGAAGAAAAGGTATACAACAAAAAGTGAAAGTGAAATAAAAGGGAAGAAGAAGTGTAACTAACCAAAGGGAGGAAGGGTGATTTCTCTGACAACAGAACAGAACAACCTCAGCAACCAACTGACGCCGACAACAGTCCGTTTCTTGTTTCCTGTTAGTGTTTGCGAGCTGTCAGTATTCAAAAATAGATCCCGGGCGAAACTATCAAGAAGAAGAAGAAAGTGGATTACAAAATATTTTTCTTAAAAAGTCATGTAATAATTAATTTTTTTTACGAATATAGACATCTTTTATTTATTAAATAGTAATGTTATATTTAATTATAGGATGTAAAGTATATAAAATAAGTATATATTCATTGATCAAGAAACCTATTACATCTTAAATGGATATTAATTTTAATTTAGTTTGAACAAGATTTTTTTTAAAAAGTCACTTTTAAAAGAAGAACAAAAAGAAAATTATTAAGTTTTAAAATATTTAAAATATAATTTTACAGAATATATGTAAGAATATCTTTACAAATTAATTTATTCCAAAAAAATAGTAGTTATATATCAAATCATAATCACGGTAATAATCAACTTATCAACTTTGTGAAAGAAAAAGTATTTAATTCTTATTATTTATTTAATTTTTTATTATAAAATAAATATTATTAATGTGTTTAAATATATTATATTATTTTTTATATAACTTTTTAAAACTCAAAAAATTACAAATAATCTGTTTTATAAAAAATTAATAAGACTCCTTAAAACATAAATTATATTTTCTATTAAAATATTATAGAATTTAATTAATTGTTATTATAATTTAATAAATAAATTTATTAACAAAAATTTTAATTCTTATAAATTACATGAACTCAAATAAATTTGAGATTAATTTTTGTTTGATCTGAAAATAATTTATTATTATAAAATTATAAATTAATGTTTTTTTTAAAAGATGTGTGTATATAAATATATATTAAAATTTGCAATAACACTTATACATTTACCTTGTATATTAATTTATAAAATTATAATTATTATAAACTTATAATACACATTTATAACAAAGAAAATATAATAAGTTTTAAAAAATATTTAAAAAACAAGGACATAGACTACAATCCTGTGTGTTTTCATTAGTATTTATAAAGTTGTTATTTTAAAGACCATTGTAAATAAAAATTTGAATATATGTTATATGTAATTTTTAAATATAATAGACAAATACATTAAAAAAGTATAATAATATAATTTCCTCATACAAATTATAAACTCAATATTAATTCATACACTAATATTTTAATAGTTTTATATTGCAGTTAAGTATTTACAGTTATAGATAAAAACAATAAGGTAAATATTTTAAAAATACTGAAATGTCAGTCAAATTTATTGTAAAATTGAATTAAAATTGGTTCATAATTTTTACTCAAATTAAAAAAAATCATCATTCCTTTATTTTCCATTATAATATCTTTACTCTTTTTTTCTAAATTAAAATAGCAACAATTTGATCCACTGCCAAGTGGAGTAAACAATATTCCAACATTTTGCTAGAAAATTTGATCATGAGATAAGTACTTATTCTTTAATAAAATACCAACATAATCAGCCTTCAATAACTTTTTTATTCATTCATTTTTATTATGAGGGCAGTGTAATCTTTTGAATGGATTTCAGACTTTAAACACATAATCAATCCACCTATTGAGTGCAACAATTTAAAATACACAAATTAAGTTTCATGTTGTTTTGGAATTTCAAGGACAATACAATGCAAGTAGTCATCCCGACAACCGACAAAAATCAGACCACCAATCATTAAAGGTGAAGAGAATATATCCCCTGCCAAGTTTAGCCTTGCAAATTCTTGCACATAGCTTCTTTGTTGATAAACATCTTTGGAGAGACTTGTGTTCACTCGAAGAAGGTGTATGCCTCCAGAACTGGAACAAATGCAAATTAACCTGAAAATGGTGGTAAAATATAAGATTAGAGTTGATAGCTGGTATGGTCTAGTTTAAGGATGTGTGTTCGGGTATATTTTTTAGTAAGAACTTTTAGATGAAAAAAGGAAATGAAAAAATAATGTAAGTTTCTCTCCGTATTAACACAAGTTAATTTATAGAAGTTTTTGTGTTAGTTTCTCGCACGGAAATTAATTTGAATTTATGAAATTCTTCATTTGTTCTTATTTTCTTCTCCTAAAAGTACTTACGTAAAAATGTATCAAAATAGATCCTAAGAAAACAAGTTAACCTGTCCGAGGAATTGGAAGCATCAGACTCCAGCAGTAAGTGCTCGTCAACATAAGCAGATGCTGTAATTGGATCTCCGACATTGTATTCCCATAGTAGGTCTCCCTCCTCCTGGTGATGATCCAACATATGGAACAAAACAAATATTAATAACAATTCGTTTTGAACACTGCACATACTTTAACCCCAGAATACCCATTAACACAATAAGTGAGAATAATTTCTTTAGTACACGGTCAGACTTGAAAGGAAGCCTCCCAATAATATTTTTTACCAAATGCATAAATCTTCGAATCTAAACCAGAACCATATGCTTAATGAACCCTAGCGCCCCTGAAACTTGTACCAACACAATGATAACACACATTCTTACATGGGACAATGATTTGATATTGTTTTTCTAGAAGGAATTCATCTTATTTCAAGTGTTAAACAAGAAAACTTCTACAGAGTTTAGAATATTACTTTAAAGTGGTAGGTAGGCATATAGAATAGATGTATGTCCAATACACACTGAAAATTGTATTTTTTAAACAGGCAGATTTAAGGCATCTTACGACACTTTGTGAGGTGGGACTAGAATGCACAACAGTTGTTACCAGTACAAGATTTCAAGCTATTTTGTTGCCTCACCTCATCTCGTTTACAGAAAACACAAGGCATATTAATATGTAAGACTAATGCTTTGTTTGGTAGGAGTGATTACTATTTGTAACAATCAATTTGATATTATTTGTGAGGATTGTATGTACTTGGTTTAGTGATCTGAGATGATTGGTAGGAAAAGTTTTGAAAGAGAGAATGAAGTCTGGGAGCAGGAGAAAGTGGTGGATTTGTGGGACTTGTTTGGTAAACTACTAATTTACCACACTATATTCAATATTTGGTTTTTTAAAATAATTCTATTCATTGGACTTTTCTTTAATTTTTCATAAAGATTATTGGAAATTAATAAATAATATTTTTAAGAAAAAAATTATTTTCATTTTCTCAACAAATTTTTTATAACAAAAAATATTTTTATTTTTAAAAAAATACACCTAAGGACAATTTTGACACTATACTAAAAATAACTTACCAACCTTCATTATTTCAATCAAATCAATCACATATACCAATAAACTTTCTATTTAAATCCACTATCTTTCCACTAAACCATACCACCTCTCTTTCCATTTACTTTCTCTTTGAATCACTACAAATCAATCCTACACAGAATGAATTGGAGTATTACCAGAAAGAGAAAGGGGAGGGAGAAAAAAAATTCTAATAGCAATCAGCCAATAAACTAATACACAGATTCAGAAATTAACTTTGATCCCAGATAGGGAATATAAATACTGCTAAGTTAAAAAGTAGCTGGTCATGAATCTAATATAATAAAAATTAAAATCTTCCAAAAAGCAATAAAAGGGAAACAAGGTTATCTATCAGTTCTCACCAGTTTGAATGAGTATACACTTCCGCTTCTGGAGCATACAAGCACCTGAGGTGGAATAAATAAAACAATTACTAATATAAATAAATCTTTCATTGGTTATTTAGAGAGATAGTAATATATTTCACCTGTAATTCTAATACTTGTATACTAATATGGAGGAGACTTCTTAAAGATACAAATATTTTACTTGGATGCACTACAGGCAAACTAACTGAGTGAATACATTTCCTCATTAGTTATTAATATGCTGTATTTTAAACAGAAACCAGCATAAACTTTCACAATCTTTTATTGATCTTGACAAAAGGATGTAACAAGCCAAGTGGAAAAAGAATTAAGTAAATGACTATGTAAAATCCATGAAGAGATAGATCTACCTCATTAGGAAGAACAGAAGGTATGCATGACCCAGCAAATATTGGACCATCAGTTGTTTTCTGAGCAAAATTCAGTAAGAAATCAGGTTAAAATTACTTCCATCCGGGATATAGTTAAGGATTGCAACCCTAATGAGTTCCATACTTCATACCTTCCAAACAATGGATCCATTTGGACTCAATGCTAGAACATGACCATCTACCAAGCAACATATTACTACAAGAAACAGGAAAAAAACATACTGTTATAAGGAAAAAAAATACAGGACATATATAATTAGAAGGGCGTATAACACATAATCAAAAAGCAGTGTAACAATACATACCAGTTCCATTGTGGGCAACTGCAAGAGAACCAAACACGGGAACTTCTAATTCATTTAGCCACAAAATAGTAAATGGAGAAGCCTGAATTCAGAAAAGGATTATTTAAGTATGACTTGTGCCAATAGTTCTGACTTCAACATGTTGGCAACTTCATTATTCAGCAACATTAACAGATTTATGCATCTAATGTTCAAACTTCAAACTAAGGATTGATCTCTTGGGTCAAAACTAAGCAACTTCAATCATTAACTTTTTACACCTTTTTCTCATCCATGCCAATTCAATCACCAGAGATTTCGGTAGAAAAGCAGTTTCATGAAAAATAACTATGTAAAAGCAAACATGTGCCTATTTATAGCAGATTTTTTATGAATCGAGTGCATGAAATAGCTCAAGTTGTGAAAAGCAGGCAGGCAACAAATCCTAACTCATAATAACTCCAAATGTTAAACATTAGTGTAACTGTTTAACTCCTTAGTCATCCTGTCAGAGGCATGCAGTATAAAACTCTGCTTCTTCTCTGTTCCTTTTATTTAGGTTCATTCTTCTATAAAAATATAACGATAGCCGGTTTGCAAGATAAACATAAAATATCATACTCAATGGAGTTACCATCAAATGGACACCTTTGAATCTAAATGGGAAGAAGCGGCCATTTCTACAAAATATTTCCATAAGAAACTAAATCCTAAGGATGGAATTTGCACATCTAGAAACAAGGCAGTCTATATAAATACAGAATTGAAGCCCTGCTAAAGAAATAAGTATACATGTATTTAGTGAATTGATAGATTCATCCTACCGATATTGATATAGCTGTTATACGACCAGCAGTAGAGGCCACATAAAGCAAGTCACGAGCCTACACAAAAAATTAGTAAGAACCCAATAGTAATATTTAATTAAACAATATGTATTATGTCATTTAGAAGGAAAATTCACCTCATCAATTGCAGGTGACCCATATATACTGCCTCCACATGGTAGCTTGTACACACAGCAATGTTTTTTGTAGTCAAGAGCATATAAGTTATGATCATGTGAGCCACACCTATATAAACATTAAACCATGCTGAAAACCATGTAACATACCTTTTTAACATGTATGAGGGGCTTCTGACACACTATTAGATTCTTTGAACATGAACTCTGCAGGGAGAAGTTCCTTGCTTCTAGTCTAATAATTAACATTTTTGTGTGGTGTAGTGTTTATTAGGTGAATTATATATGGTTAGTATGTACTTATTAGGTGAATTACTAATCTTATGAATCATATTATCAGAAAAAAATTATTAAAGGGGGAAGAAAAATATTATAGGAGACAATATATGATTTCTTCCATAATAGAAAAGACAAAAACAAGTAACATGAAAAAAAAATAGCACAGAAAATCCTATTCAGTTTACTAATCAGAAATGGAAACTCTTTCAAACAGCCATGTGTAAAGCACCAAAGGGAACCACATTAGGCAGGAAATTTATCCCACGGCCAGGAAACTCAACAACTGAGAGTCTTGTATGAAATCTTAAACCATACATCAAAATTCTTAATTTTCATGTTTGTAGAGAATCCTTCCACCCTTGTGATTTTCCAGATTTGACAAATTGTATTGTTCAAAAGGATGCGTCAACTTTTGTCCATGGGAATAGAAGTTGGTCATCAGCTAATCTTCAAAGTATATTATTTTAGTTGAAAATAAAAAAGACATTTGAATGGAATTTTGTAGATTGTAAATTCTTAGAAAAAACAACTCAGATGTGATGAAAATAGACAAAGGATTTAATATATATAAGTAAAAGTCATCTAGTATCTCTAGTCAATGTGGAATCTCGAACACACCCCCTCATGTCCGAGGACTGGACATCTCCAACATACCCTCTCTCACCCGATGACTAGACATCTCCAACATGGCACTAGAAATTTGTGGGTGGTCCAATAGTGAGCTCGATAGTGGATGACACAATAGGTCCAATAAACCTCGTTAAGGTAGGATAGGTTCTAATATCATTTTAGAAAATAGACTTTTAAGCTTAACTTAACCTCAAATAACTGGCTTGCCCACATATATATTATAATTTGGTCATATTCTAGCTGATGTGGAATCTCCAATAATATAAAACTGAAAAGAGATTGAAGTACAAATATATATAAACCTCTATCTCCTGAATTTAGTCTCTTCTATTCCTCTACTCAACTACCCAAATTCCAAAAATAGTATTTTCAAAGATTGATTTGTATAAACCAGCAGTCCTCTAAAGGAAGTGTTGCATAATTAGGAGATAATTATTCCATAATTAAGTGCAGATTTCATTCTCTATTTATTAGGACAGATTTGATATCTTTTAGTGATTTGATTTGATTTGTATAGCTTTAATTACCTATTATTTCTTTCCTTAATTAGATTGTAAACAGTGTATAAATTGAGACTGTAATCACAGAAATACAATCTATCTATTTCTTTCAACTTGGTATCAGAGCTCCTGATCTGGGAGACTTTGCTTCTGCAATCTTTTTTTTTTTAGCAGCCTTCATTGCTGCAATTATTTTTTTGGACAGCCTTAATTGCAACAACTTTTTTATAACTTCTGTTTTCTCCATTGACCACCACCTTGCACCATTGAGTGTCACTGCTACCATCATTGACCGACACTGTTACCGTCATTGACCGCCGCCGACCGCCAGAAACCGCCATCAACCGCCGGAAACTTTTTCCGACAAACTTTTTTTTTTGTGAACATGACCAAATTTTGTCAATCTACAAAGCTCAATTGGTTTTGAGCTCTCATGGACTACCTTAGTAAGACATCTAGCTATTGTTCTTAACTATGAGTGGTAAGAGTTCTAGTTTCTTATCCTTTAATGCTTCTAGTACTAAAAATATATGTGGATTATAGACTTTGGTGCTACTAATTATATGACACCTCATTCTTCTTATTTTTCATCCTACACTGCTTTATCTGGTAACCAATAAATTATTGTTGCTAATGGTTCCAATCATGGTAGTAGAATCGAGATACAAGTAGTGTATCGGAGAGCTGATATTATGAATCGTAAATCGTTTCGTATAGTGAATCGTAAGATTCATAAACATTAAAAAATTTAATATATACTTAAATATATAAGATATGTATACATGCAAGATACAATAAATTATATAAATTATATATATGTATATATATATACCACACAATTTCACCAAAACAACCTCCATGGTGCATACATGTTATTAAACAAATTATGTCTATCTTTTTTTATTTACTCATTTTTTAAAATCCACACTGATTCACACAATACGGAATCGTTTCGTTTCGGGAATCAACGATTCTTTATGCGAATCGCATGATACAACTAAGATTCAGGGACAAAAAAGATTCTTCACACGATTCGTATCGTGGGAGGGTGAAACCGTATCGTTTCATACGATACGTATCGTGAATCGTAAGATACTAACTACAATGGTTCCAATACCCCCGTTACTGGTCATGGTAACATTCACCTTCAACCTTCCTTTCTTTTAAAAAATGTGCTTCATGTTCCCAAACTATCCAATAACCTCTTGTCTATTCAAAAGGTTACCCAAGATTTAAATTGTGCAGTGATATTTTTTCCTTCCCATTGTGTTTTTTAGGATCTTGCCACGGGGAAGACTATTGGAATTGCTAAAGAGCAGGGCGGGTTATATTATTTACAGCATGAAGAAAATAAAAAGTGTTCTAGACTACAGGCACACACTTCTAATCTTCAGCAAGGCCGTGAATCTTGATCATCCTCTCAGATGTGGCTTCAACACAGACGTC
>Ga0123342_1005069_pt1 | contig 19470 bp, 10 predicted proteins | sample Turbeawhitnodule_FD_89960 | JGI IMG/M metagenome (GOLD analysis project Ga0123342, IMG submission 89960) | Root nodule microbial communities of legume samples collected from Mexico - Turtle bean Mexico white nodule | ecosystem: Host-associated > Plants > Roots > Nodule | place: Mexico: Nepantla... | reverse complement strand
ATATATATATATATATATATATATATATATATATATATATATATATATATATATATATATATATATTCGATGTATCAGATTTGGTCGCATGAAGCGAATTCTATGTCCCAATGTATTGCAGTCCTGAAATATTCGTGGACAAAATTTGTGGAAAATTTTACTCCAAACCTTAACTTTCCTTGTCTAACAAGCAAATCTGATACAATGCAAATGGCCCAAAAAACAAAGGCTTCTCTTTCACAGTTAATATGAATTTGCAAATCTGTAATCAAGCCTTCAACAACTAAACATAAAACAATTTCATAAAGCAGGCAAGGCACGACTGAGGAACCATGCAGAGCATCCCACTAAATCAGAAAAGTACACATCAAATACTGGGAACCTTAAACTATACAATTAACTTAACAAGTTCAATGCATAAAAGCTTAAGATAAAAAAAAACATATTCAATTCTTCAATATTCAATAGCCCCCACAATCTTCAATGCTTAATTTGCTAATGTTGCTTATGAACAAAGTAAGTAATGTGAATCCGTCAGTTTCAAGTGAATCATCTTCCTCCACAATCACATTTTTCAAGAAGAAAAGCTATGGTTTCCACTAACACTATGTATCACTGTATCTGTTGACATCAGAATCTCATTTTTCAAAATACCCACTGGACGCTCCAATCTCGATAACATTCCTATTATGTGCATTCTACACCAACACTCCACACCTTCGTACTACCATACAAAACCCACAAATCTTAGCACTGTGTCATATTTATAGTTTCGAATCAAATAATCACTGCAACTGAATCCGTGTACACTGCAAGTTTTTAATAAACTTCAGCATGACCAGTAACCAAAGGGGACAACCCAATCTTTCGAAGTACATGAATGATCATTTCATAACTCTTCTTGTCATTTACCTCCATAGCCACCCAAAAGAAGGTTTCCCTGTCACACTGTTATCAGTCCAAAACAAACACCCATTCACAGTTACAGATTCATTGTCATAAAATTTGATTTCTTTCCACAACCCTTCACGCAGAGAGTACTTTTCAACTCGAACAGCACAAATTTTTGTAAAAGAATCACCCAAACACACGTTATCTGTGTCCTGTTGATGATTTTTATTTTACGACAATTTCAAACTCATCCTCGTGAGTTAATAGTTTTCTTATTGATAAAATATAATAAATATTAATATATTATATTACATCAAATAAAACTATCACGTTTTCTTATTTGATTTTTTTTTTCAAATTAGGTCTATTCAATGATGATTATATCATCTATATGGTAAAATACTAAATGAAAATTATTAATCTTTTTTCAATAAAGACAATTGCATATATAATTATATACTTAAACCATCAATGTCATATTTACAATAACCATTCTATCAAAAACAGTTTTAATTAAAATAGTAAGAAATTATTTGTTATCGTGCTAACTAGTTTTTACCCTTAAACAGAATTGTTTTGCCAAAAGGATTATTTAAAGAAAAGTGTCAAGTTGGAATAAGCAAAGATAGGAATAGAACCGCACACATGAACAAAGCCATAGCCATATTTTTTTTTTATTACTTGTAATACTCATATATCTCTACACACCACAATTTCATGTCAATGTGTTGTATTCTATTGTATAAAATCCTAGTAACACAAAATGTAAACCCAATTAGGATCCAACCCAACTTTCAAAATTTAAAACCAAATTAAATGCACAGAGAGAAGGAAAAAGAAAAGCAATAACTTGTTGATAAAAGGCAACAAAAGAGAGACTAAAGAATGTGCACATTGTAGTTGGATTTTGTGATCACTGAATGCAGCAGTGTGTCTCCCACAATCAATCTCACTTTCTTTATCCATACTTCTCGTGAAATCTTTCGTTCCTGATACCAAACAGTATTTAATCTTATTCAATTACTGGTAATCTACATTCAAAATGAAGCAGTGGGTACCAAAACAATAAAACAATAAGAACTTATTACTTGGTAAACTCGGTAGCTTCTGAGTAACGTAGTCATTTGTTCTGGTTTCAAATTATTTGAAACTCCTGCTACTAAATTGGGAAACAACACATATGGTGATTGAGGTTTTAGTGCCCCACATATCACTGAATCTGCAAACCAAAATAAAGAAATAATTAACCCTTGATTCAAGAACCCCAAATATGTATTACATGAATTAAATGAAAAAGTAACAGCAATTACCCTTTATACATTTATATTTGAAACTTAGAATATAACTTGGGTGAATGTATGAATTCATAAAAGCAGTCCATATAATATGTTTTGTAGGTGCTAATATATCATCCACCCCAGAATCATATTGCTGAGAACTAGGTTGGCTCTGCTTTGAACCACAAGCAACACTTTCAACCTTCCCTAATATCACCCTGCATAGCAGCACATGTCTTAAACCATGCTCATCTCCCACTGTACACATAGCACTGTGAATGAGATAAAAAAAAATCTTAGCTCTATCTATTTTCTCATCGACTTAAAATTGACGTGAAAAATAGAACTAGTTCTTGCAAAATATTGTTGAACGCACCTATCAATGGAAAAATGGACAGAAAATAAGGGAATCCCAACACCATGAGACTCATCATGGTTTTTGCATCCATTGAATCCAGCAGATACAATCTCTAGAAGATCATCCAATGAAGCACCATACCAAGCATACCTGACATTAGCATCTCCACCACATTTAATTTCCATAGCCTTAGAGAAAATCTTAAAGGAATCCCAACGAGCTTTCCTTGCCAAACTAAAGGAAATATCGTTCTTGTGAAGGGCCATGATAGTTGTGGCATGTCCCATAAATCCCATACCCTTCAAGAAACCATTCTCAATGGATTGGTATTCTTCACTCTCCTTTTCTACTTTCATTAATCCCTTCCCAACCCAATTCTCTATTCCCTCCATGTTTTTTTATCCCTCTAAAATAACATGATTTATATGTAATTGAGCTTTGTTAATTTGTTTTCTCACTTGTAAGCTCAAAATGTGATTAGCAAATGTTTAGGGTTTATATATGAAGTCTGGGCGTGGGCATGTGAACCTTGCGGATCAAGGTAAGATGTTCCCGTGCTGCAATTGATGACTGTATCTACCAACGGCTTGGTTTGTGGTGTCCACTAGGCACCATTAATTTACTTGAAAAAGAAGAAAATACATTTTATAGTCTTTTATGCTTCATATCTATATCTATAGTAAACTACCATTTTAATTGGACTTATATTAATATTGGAAATTAAATTAAAGTTAAATAAATATAAGTAGTGGTTGGTGTCTCGGAGAAAAAAACAATTAAAATAATCAATATTAAATAATTAAAATTACATAAAGTTAATATTTGAGAATTTAATATTGTAACATAAAAAAGTGTTGAGAATTTTTCGGAAAAAAAAAATCTACTTCTGAAACTTGTTGGAAAAAAAAAGCTAGTTTAAAATATAAAAGCATTTAATTTATAATATAAAATTGAATATGTTGATAGTTTGATTCCTTGTCACAGTGTGATGTCGTAAGTATAGTCTATGTTGGGTTTGTTAGGCTACAGGTTTCCACATTAACTTTTGACCATTCGTTAAACGACACTTGCTACCATTCACTCCTACATTTCAAAACGGTTGTTGAAAGAATATATTTATGTAGACATCTCTTGCTCAATACATACGTTAAGACAATCCCTGGAATTTGCTTCAATTTAAAAAAAATTAGAAGTCTCTTATTACACATCCTCAATGATTTTATCATGTAAATGATGGTCATGCTCATTTAATTTCGGAAATATCCAGTGCAAGATAAAATGGCTCATCGTATTAAAATTTATTGTCAAATATATAACTACTTCCTAAATATAATTGAGGGGATATTGAATATTTAATAATCAATGAACATTACAATAAAAGCCGTCCCTCTATCCATTCTATTGAATACAAGTTCACCTATATTCATTCATCCATCCTAAAAGCAACGTAATCTTATGTTAACGACAAATTATGTTAGAATTAGTTATGTATCGATATGAAAGATTAAAAATGGCATCGTAATCCAATTTGCACACGTATTTAGCTCATACATTAAAAACTAATTACTAAAAATAAAATATCAAAATTCCAGAAATCAAACACTGCCTCAGATGTACAAACATGCAAACAGCCAATGCATGACCAAAAATGTGTGCCTAAAATTGTAGGAAGATAAATTGCTAGTTATAGTTAAATATAATAAACGCTACTTTAATAAAAACAATTGTAACATTCTCTCTTCAAGAACAAGGGCATTGAAGATAAAATGCAGATACCCTCTTCAAATGCACACCAGCACAACCAGCAAAACCCTCCCTTTTGTAAGAACTGGGAAGTAGACCCTAAATTCAATTAAACTTTTAATCTTCATTTTGACTTTCTTCCTTGACAAGCCTGATCATGTCATCAATTCGTAGGATAGTAATAGCAGCTTCGGTGGCAAACTGAAATAAATAACAAAAAGTTTGCTCAGGCAGCTGTATAAGATGGAAGCTGTTTCTTGAAGTCAACAACTGTTGATATTTAACTAAATACATACCTGAATAATTTTGACTTTACTCATTGCAGGCTCAATGACTCCAGCCTCCAAGTTGTTTCTGATTTTCCCTTCATGGAGGTCCAGACCCATGCTGGGAGAAAAGAGAGAGCAAAACAATATCGGAATTTTAATGGAATAGAAAACAATGTAAAAGCTTATCAAGCATCATTTCATATGTATTCTCAATTGTACTTTTCTCTAATTTCCGTTGCTCAAACATTCCTTTGTTGGAATAATAATTGAATCTCTATATTATGGGAAGATGCACAAACTTATTTTACCTGTCCAAATCCAACGATAAAATTTATATCCTATTCTTTTATCTCTCTACCCACAACGCCAAATAACAATAAATGCACATGACATTGCAAAATCATGTCAATAGCTTCACGTCAAAAATGGTTATGAAGTTCTAGTGTGTATAAGAAGCATATTTGTAGAATTACCACTCCCCAAGACACAGGTTGTGAGAAAATACTAATGCTGAGAAATATAATGCGCAAAGCTAAATTGAAAAAACAGACTCAAAGCTATAAAGACAATACAAAGGAAACTATATCGTTACTATTACACTAGTAAGCAATACCTCGATAAATGTTTCTTATCAGCTTTAGTTTGCGCTGAATGGTGGTAGGCCCGTAATTTTGCAACCAGCTCAGTGGCATCCTTAGCAGCATTAACAGAAAGCACCTGCACCAGTTAAGTGACATCAATATATACACTTGAAAATGGTTGGAACCAAGAACCAATCTATCAAAACTAATTGACACAATAAACCAAAGCATTTGAAGTTAAATATCAAATCAACAAGTAAATTGTTGTAACGAGGTTCATCCAAACATGAAAGCCCACTCTACTAAAATTAGAGAAAAATTAGTGTAGAATCTACATATAACTATATAGTCAAATATATTTGTCAAACGTTGGATGAAGACCAAACTTTGCACCATTTGTTCAATTAGGCCCTACACCCTAGTTATTTGTAAAATATGGAGAAAATCCAAAAGCATGAGCCATTAATTTAGCTTATAACTTACCTTTGGAATGACTAACAGAGACTCAGCAAATTCAGCTATAGCCAACTGCTCCCGAGATCCTAAAGTTGTAGCAAGGTACTCCAAATAAACTGACAAAGCTGCTTCAACTGCACCTCCACCAGCTACCACCTGAATCATATATATCGAAAATCAAGCACAAGGCAAACAAAATAGGAAACTAAAAGAAGAAAAAAGTGTATATTCAAAATGTAGGCTATATAAATACTGGAGAAAGTTGACACTGGTGAAAGTTTTAACTTTTAAGTAGTACCCTTTTTACCATCAAACTCCAAATCGCAAATACTCACCGCCGCTGATAGTGATTAAGCAATATAGGACTAGTTTGTTATAAATTAGATAAAAAGATTCTGATCTAAATAAAATTAGTGATATTTTAAAAAAAATTAGAAATGGCAGAAACTAATTTATGTTTGTTTAGAATTATAAAATTTCATCTAAAGAAACAACTGATTTAATGACAAGCTATTCAAAATTGCTTCTGATTTTAATCAAATTTTAAATTCTTTTCAGCTTCTGATTTCATATGACAAGCTTTAAAAGTGATTCTTCAATTAAAAAAGTGATTATTTTTCAAGAGAATCTGTATCAAGCAGACACACAACCTAAATTCTGACCATTGACAACTACAATCTCGTACCTCCTTAATTGTATTGTCGATAAGTTACAGTTGCTTTTAGTATCCAAATTAATAGACCTTTCAGTAGCGCATGCCTTGGGTGTAGTTCATAATCAATATAAATGGGTGACTAAATGGGTTTGTGTGTGTATTGAGCAAAAGCTAAATAGCATGGACAAAAAGAGAGAAGTGGGAGCCCTCTCGACCAATTCTGTCTATCAAACTGCAATCCAAATATTTAAGATGACTCGATAGTGGGGTGAAAACAAATTACTTTGGTTGTTTATATGCATCAGATATTTTAATGTGTACGCTTAAGTGGGATATATTACTTCTCATCAAGTGCCTTAAAGTCAGACCTAGGATACTATTTCCTGTCACACATTAAGTTACAAACAAGCATGCAATAGCGAAGAACACAACATCAAGCAGACATGCAGTGGGAGAACTATAAAAAGACAAATTATATTACAACAGTAACAAAGTTCAGCATCACCGGAAGAAACGAATTCAAATTATGATATCATTTGAAAAAATGAATCTAATGAAATATAATTACTTTCAACCAAAGTAAGACGAAAGCCAAGGACAGCAGGATACCGTGTTTGATTCAAGAGTTCTCTTGACAATTGACAAGGCATCATGCAGAGCTCTATCCATCTCATCAAGCATATGGTCATTTGCACCTCTTAAAATCAAAGAAACCTATAGAAGAATAACAGAATAAGTTGATATTGTAAAGATGAATATTATGACTAATAATCCAATTTAATAATAATAATAATATTCAGAAAGATAATTATTTGACAGATATGAAATGAATTATCACCAGAAAATGTTAATTTTCTTGAAAAAAAACAACTGAGAACACCAATGGGTGTCAGAGAATCTGATGATTTAGAATCATGAGAAAAAATAGCTTAACATGTGGAAAAACATACTTTTGTATTTTAAAATTAAATTTCAAAAAACTAATCTATGATGTATTTTTTTAATATAATTCGTAATTAAGTTTCTCAATAATGAGATTAAATTTAATTATATGTAGGATAAAAATTTATTTAATAATCTGTACGAGGATTTGATATATAAATTTTAATCATATTTGTATATTTTGATAAAGGAATAATTCTGTGATGTGTTTCAAATTTACGTACATAAATAAAATAAATTGTGGTTTATGCCATTGAATATCAATAGTAAATTGATTGTAAGCAAACAATTTATGTAAATAATGGTAAATTGATTTAATAAATTATATTATATACAAATAATAATAATAATAATAATATAAGATATTTTTCAATAATTTAAAATTATTAACTAAATAATATACAATTATTTACCTAGAGAGGATAAATGGTACGGCTGGAAAGACATTGCACCACGATCACCACTTATTTCCAAAAAATAAACATCCGCTTTCCTCATAACTCATTACTTACATGCCACACTTTCTACAATGTTCAAATTCCATACCATAGGCAATATTGTTAACTAGATTCACTTTTGGATCTCATTAACTTTATTCCTTTTTTTCTCATAAAAGAACTCCGTGAAGATTAACTTTTCTAGTATTGAAGCAATTTCTACCATGTTAAAATTCCATACCATGGGCAATTTTGTTAACTAGATTCACTTTTGGATCTCATTGACTTTATTCCTTTTTTTCTCATAAAAGAACTCCGTGAAGATAAACTTTTCTAGTATTGATGCAACTTAATTACCATTGCAATGAAGAAATCATAACACAGAACAAGCAGGTCCACATTTTCATGCTATTTTTTCAACAGGATGTAACTAATGGCTATTCCATCCATTAAAATATGAAAGCCTACTGCAGAGGTTAATAAATTTTATGGAATTTTGGAATTTGCAGTTACCTATTTTATTTTCCGTATTCAATTTTTAAAAATCTGCAATTACCCAGTACAGCATGTATGGGCTTTCGTACCAATTCCATACAAACTAAGCCATTATAAGATTAGGCAAATGGCTTCTATTTGATATTAAACATGAATTCTTAAAAAGAGTTTCTTAACAAGTATAGGAATTGTCCAATTTTGCTCATTTTATGCTTTATGGAGTTCTTTTAAGTAGCTTTCCTTTTTTGGCCATCAAGGAATCTTGATCCTCCAAATTCCTTACGCTTTTGTGTCATGAATCAAATTTTATTGTTGAGAAAGAAAAAAACTCTACAAGTCAATCAAATTACTTACTGCACTTGTAGTTTTGGTCCCTTTGATCATAACTACAGCATCATCAGATATTCTTTCCTCAACAACCTCATCAGCAGATCCAAGAAAAGATGGTTCAAATGTTTCCTCTCCTTCCATGTCAGCAAATGTTGAGACCTATGTCAAAGTAAAAATAAAGTCATACGGTACATAAAGGAACTGGTATTCTAAACTTCTATTGAAAAAAATAATACTAAACAAGATGTCGCTTGACATATAAGAACTGAGATATTGTTAGCACAGATGTTTGGTACTAACTTCAAGGACAGTCAATGACTATTAAGGGAAGGGTATAAATATAAATTAAAACAAATAGAATCAAGATCTTGGTTACTTGAATCTTTTGGTTTATTTACTACAAATTCATCCCAGGTGGTTGCTAATTAAGACATGATCAGAGATGTATATAAGAGACCCTCATAAAATGTATAAGGAACTCGAATGCAATACACTAGTAGCCAGCCTACATCCGGAATGACAAGGAATACAGCCTATGTCTTCAATAAAACAGAGAAGCCAGGGTAACAAATAAGGTTACTTTCCTTCAATTTAAACCTGACATTAATAAGCTGCAAACATTCCATATTTCATAAAGAAAAAGGGCTTCTTGGGATGACAAGCAAGAAGCGTGTCATCAATTGTTACAATGGTTTGAATCAGACATACATTGCATTCTCTCCAACCCATATAAATAGCAACATTTTTTATCATCTAGAAAAAAGGAGGGAGATAAAAAGGAATGGACCACTATCATATCAACAGTCCTTTTTATAAAATATTCAGCTTTACAAACTTAAATTGCAATTAAATCAAGAAATTCAAAACAAACAAACCTACCATCGTTGCACCAGTAGCCTTGGCAACATGACGCATATCCTCTTTACGCACACGTCTTACAGCAATTGCCCCAGCCTCAACAAAGTACTGAAACAAAAGTTAAATAGTCAGAAAGAAATAGATAAATTCATGACTTCTTATGTCATTCATCAGAAAAGAACATCTAATTTAAAAACAATCACAAAAACCAATTCATGCAAAAAATCAGGAGCCGGTAGGCCAAGTTTAAAGATCCATATGCATAGGGGTCACAACAAGTTTGGTGTAATTTCAACATTGAGCTTCTACTTAATATTATTTCATAATTTCATCATTTCACCATTTTATAGTAAACAAAGGTCAGACATTTACTGCCTTAAAAACGGTTACAGGATTCATGCAAGGTTTATAACTTTGACCTTTGGTACAATTTGGTCCTAAGTTTTAACAAAAGTCATTACGTGTAATGAGACAACCAGCAATAAAAAAATATATGGTAGATGAAAAACAAACCCTGAAAAAATCCTAGCTTCTGTTAGGACATGAGTTATTTGGTGTGATGCTTCATTTAATTTGTCAACTAAATCCAAATTGTGTTATCATTCAAGTGACACATAAGCAGAAAGTATAAACAATTACCCCATCAAACCCAGTACTCAGCTTGAATTTTCCCCAAATCAATAAATCCCATCAAACACAAAAACTCTAAAATCTCACAAGGCACCCCAACAACCCTGAAATGATCGTCTTTATATACTAACAAACCAGCTCTTCAGGAATATAATATTTTCAACTCCCTTCATTTCTTCCTTTTTCATGATCTTTACTCGTAATTGATAAAATCCTAATTCCTTCATGGATACAGATTTAATTTATACTTACAACATAGAATGCATTGATATATTTAGATAGGACATATAGACAGTGAAAGGAAACATACGGATGGGGATATATGCCACCCTAATAGTCTACAAGACAGAGTATACAGAGAAGGGGCAAAGACATGGATTTTAACACAGCAAACTACATTTCCCTACATCCAAGAGTGAAAAAGAAAGCCAATATCGTGTATTTTCATTCATGATTAACAGTACAAGGAGTGGCTGCTCAACATTCAACATCAATCCCAAAATGTGCACATGCGGACACACTACAAATATGTCAGCCTTCAGCGTTCATAAAGAGGCCATTGACTTTATTAGCAACATTACCAGACCCCATAGTTGATGACGATAATCAAGAAATAAATCTCAAGAATATAAAAAATCAGACCATAACTGGACTATCTGTTTGCTTCATCTATCAGATTGGATATGAGGAAGCATAATGTACACAAGGATCAAAACAATGACATGTTAAGCTGTCAACAGATATAAAACAGAAAGATAAAGTCCAACATTTTCTTTGACGCCCTAAATGTAAGATTATAAATGAATCATCTTGCTTGAAGAAAAAAATCATTAAAAGAGTACCACAGAAGCATACCTTGAGTGCCATGTCATCGATTCCTTTAGTAGTCAGAACAACATTAGCTCCAGCTTTCAATAGCTTTTCAATCCGTTCCTTAGTCATATCAGCCTCTCTGCAGTTAGAAAAGTGGCCATTTGTTAAAATGTATATTAGATATTATTTTATCTTAGAAGATGATATGGATGAAGAATTGTCCCAATCAAAGCAAAAGTGAATTCCTATATTCAAACTTAACATGAGATGGATTACACAATTAGATCTATATTTCTCATAAGAACTACACAAATTAACAGGTAACCATGATATTTATATTGTTTGGCTAAACCCTTGAGAAGCTTTGTATTGACTTCATGCCTGTCATCCAAAAATTCTATTTGTCTATTTTATTACTTACAATAACATGATAAATTTATTCTCATATCTAAAGAAAATGAATCCAGAAAGATTGGGTATCATAGTAACAGAAGCCATATGATCATACTGACAGTACCTTTGACGAATTTTCTCTAGCTCCCTAGGATCAGTGACTAAAACTTGAACACCCAATTGCATTTTTGTCTTTTGTAGATTGAAATCAAGACAAGCAATTTTTGCAGGGGAAACCCTAAGAGGCATTCCTTGAGCAGCACGGCCAGTGTTTAGAGCATAACCATTCATCAGAAAGCTGTCTCTAGCACTTTTTCCATGGGATTTCAAGATATTGATTCCCTGGAACATGAATCACAAAAGAACCAAGGTATTAAATCGATTCAAATTCAACAAAAACAAAGAATTTGTAGTACCAACCTTGATTGGGTATTTAACTTCACCTCGAGCATTGATCATCTTAACAGATTGCACTGCATCTACAACCTGTGTAAATTGTGCATACAAGTCAATTTCAAAACATAAAAAAAAGAAGACTAGTAATACCTACAGTCGACAGACAAAAAAATGTCCTAAAGTAGCAGTTAGCACTTTAACATAACTAAACAATAACTTCGGAACAATAAGCCTACATATGATTAACATAACTTCTTTTGAAATTCCCATGGACCATAACCCCAAAATTCAAACTGCATAGCGTTCAATTCAATGCATGACATCACATATTCCAATAACCCCCACCCCCAAACAATACTGCTCAATAAATAATATATTTAATTACAAAACATTCACAACTTGCACTTATGATTCTATTCTTAAATTCAAATTTTAATGAAACCCTCAGTCGAACAAATTACTTTTTGGTTAACATTGAAATCCTTTTGATTGATTTTAAAACTCTCATGGTATCAATAATAAAACTTTTATTTCAGTTTCATGTGAAAATACTTAATACTACCAAGTCATATATAGTCAACAACAAACAATTTTACACATGAAAGCAAGAGAAAAGTTCACCTCCTTTCTTCTCAAGCAGAAACGAAGTGTAAAATCTAGTAAAAAGGCTGGGGATGGTTTACTAAAAAAACAGGTTTTAAAATTATATGATATGAGGATTGAAAAGAATATAGCTTTACAATATCATGTTCAACTACTAACCCAACTAAATTGATACGTGAAGCGGAAAAATGCATATGAGCTTTATAAAATTGGATATGAACTAGAATTTGCAGAGAAGCAGAACATGGTGTGCACTAATCATATGATATAAACACCCAAAATTCAATATAAAATCATTGCAATCACAAACATACCAAATTAGCAAAGAAGTCACTATCACCAGCAATCAACTTCGAGGACATACTGGTCTTGGCACAGTTAATTAGCGAATCCTTTCCGAGCTTTTCAACCTACAAGTCAAGAGAACAGTCTGACTTAGTAACACATTACACAACAATTTGCAAATGCATTAATATTAGGACATAAAAAATGAAAGTAAGCTTATGAAAAAAATAACACAGGGAACCAATAGCCAAGAGATGCTACTATCAACCTCAAAGCCCAGACTTTTTTTAGTGATACAAAACGGAATACAGGAAACATAAGCATACACTTTTTTATAATGCGATACTATGGGCAATGGATTAGTTAAGGAAATCAAATCATAAGAACTCATAATTACGGTATAAGAGAAACCGTTGTGGAACTAACATTATCAGCTTCAAATTAAACTAACAATAACACATATCAACGATCTAAGGAGAAATTACACTGCCATCTTGGAATATACAATTTGTGAATAAAATCTTCAAACATACAAAAAATAAAAAGGTTAGCTTAGCAGCCTCTTACCTTCACAGCCAGTTTTTCATCTACATATTTGCACGCCTCCCGCATAGCAAGCTATCCCGAATAATCAACATAAAGAGAAGTTAAACCATGCAAGCTCCCCATTCATACAGCAGAACATCAAAACTTCATAGCTGTAGCTACAAAGTTCGAAAAGGCAATCGACAATCAATTAAGTTCAAGAAATGAAAAGACACTTACTCTATATCCACTGATAATCGAGGTAGGATGAATCTTGTTCCGGACAAGATCATTTGCCCTCTGCAGAAAAAGAACACTCGTTAGTTACATCCATTACATCCGAGACAAACACAAAACACAAACAGAGTAGCAAAAAGAGATCGTCGCAGTTACTTTGAGAAGCTCAGCAGCTACAATGACGACAGAGGTAGTACCATCTCCTACTTCCCTGTCTTGAAGCTCGGCAAGTTCCACCAAAACCTAGAAAACCACACACGTGAGAAACAGCGCAGAAACAAGAAAAAAAAATGCAAAGAATAACCGTTTCCTCGTTCACCTTGGCAGCAGGATGCTCCACTTCCAACATCTTGAGAATCGTAGCACCGTCGTTGGTGATTGTGACGTCGCCAATGTCGTCGACGAGCATCTGAAAAAAGCGCGCAGCGAATCGCATCAAATATCGCCAACTTCATCTAAGATCTAACTACAGAGAGAGAGAGAGAGAGAGAGAGAGAGTACCTTGTCGAGACCAACGGGACCTAAGGAGCTTTTGACGATGTTGGCAACGGCTTGGCACGCCACCACTGCGTTAACGGAAAAATGAACGAACGATGTTAGAAACGGTTGCTTCGTTATTCGTCGTGGAAGACGAAGAAAATAAGCAGAGAAAGATAGAGATGGAAACGGTACCGTTCTGAGTACGAACGTCCTGGCCGGACTGTCGCTCGCCGGCGATGTCAGGGGTTTGAGCAACAACCGCCATTGGAGTGAGTATGTGTGTGCTGTTTAGGGCTTCGCTCGCTAACACACTCTTCCTAAGTTTCAAAGGGTTTTGGTTTTTTCAACTTCGCCCTTCCTTAACCTTTTCTTCTCTTTTTATGCTTATACCTTTTTTTTTTCGTGCCTCTGTTTTAACCTTTATTTCCTCTCTCACTTCCACTTTGAAAAAATATCTAAGTTTAGTTTAAAACTATAGGTTTAGATATGTGTTCATTTCTTTTAAATTTAAAGGAAATTTGTTTTTTATATTTTATATTGTATATTTTAAATTACTTTTTAACTATGTTGTTTAGAGAGAGAAAAAAAGTATTCTAGTCTCTCTACTCAAATATAAACATGTATGATACTAAAAAATGTAAAATTAAATTAATATTTTTATTATTGATTATTTATTTAATTTGTATAGTTAAACAAAAAAAAATAGTCTTTATATTTTAAAAAACATATTTTTAGTGTCTATGTATATTGTTTTAATATATTTTAGTCTCTGAGTTTAGACAAAAATAATTAATCAAAATAGAAAAGTATATAAAACTATATAAGATAAAATAATATGTGTAAGGACTATAATTGAAAAAAATTAATGTAGAGATTAACAAATACAAATTTGTATAACTATAAAGATTAAAGAGTAATTAATTCTTGAAATAAGTTATTACGGTTTTTTTTATCAGCGAAATAAGTTATTACGTGATACTTCCAATTGGTTAGCAAACTTTAACTTAGACAAATAAATTAAAATTTATATATTTTAAATTACATGGGTTTAACATATAAATTTTGAAAGCCAAAAAAAACTATTATAAATTTTAAAGATTGAAAACAAAATTAAGAAAGTATTACCTATTATATTGACGTAGAATCCAATCAATATTAATAGAAAATTACTTTATGTATACATATATACGTATATATATAATATTATTATTAATTTATTTTTATTATATGTTTTTTGTGGTTATATTGTTTACAGTGAAGCAGGAATGTTATAAATCTTTAATTATAATAAAATGGTGATACAGTTTACTGATTTACTAATTTTTCCTCTGCAACACAATAGATACATATAAATTATTTTTAAAATAATGATAGAGTACTGATATAATAAAAATAATAATATATTTACATTTTAAAATGCCAACAAATAAATTTTGGCAAAATAACAAATCTTAACTTTTTTATGGGAAAAGGAAGATATTTTGGCAACCAAACTCAGCAAGAAACTCAACATTAAAATGATAAGATACAAATTACTAGCGATATAAACATAACATTTTATATAATCCATTTTTTAAACAAATATATCAGTTGTTATACATATAACTTAATCGTTTTTATATGAAGAATTAAATATTATTTTGATGGTTTAAAAATAACATAAGAATACATTTTTACCAAGACACGTCAATTTACATTGAAAACCATAAAAACCCGGAGAAAGACTAACTAAATATAAGATTTACTTATAAAAATTTATAAATATTTAACAAAATAAAATGAAAAATTGGACTTGTGTCAAATGAGTGAAAATTTTAAAAAATATTTCACTTAACTTATTGATTTTATTATTTCTTTATACGCAGCAAAAACAATTGCATAATTTAAGGTAGTTAATTTATGGTCCTGAGTTATGGATCAAGCAAAGAAGAACAACGTTATTTGCGCAGGGCATTGTTTCATCTGTTTTCTCTACACATTCATCGATTCCTTTGTGCTTCTCCTAACCTACCATTATCTTTCCTCGTTCCAGACATGTCCACTTCTCGCATATCACTTACACGTGAGTTCCTGCATTAAATAACTTGTCATTTTTTTCTTCAATGTTCTACCTGATATGCTTCCTCAGATGCTCATGCTTTCATCGTATTTATATAGATGTGTATTCATCGCTAATTGCATTTTTCTTGGTTCATTCACTTCCACCTTTTTGCATGAATGTTACTGTTTAAATACATATATAACTTGCTTATAGTTTCGTGATTCGTTATGACAATGGTATGCATGAAGACCATGATTTGAGTTTCATCAAATTGAATCTCTCTTCTTAGATTTACTACATTTGCATCACCCCAATACTCAAAAAAATTTGTAGTATGTGGCAAAATTGGGCATGCTACTTGTGTCTATGCCTTGTTGGTTGTGATATGTGTCTCTAGTTGATGTTGCAAGACCCGATTGCTTCTATCAATAGACAAAATTAAGTTGGTCATTTTCTCTTGTGCTGTTGTTCTTGGTGTGTAGTAAAATTTCGTTTGTTCTCCCTTAGGTCTGACAGATAAGAAATGTGTGCCATGCAATTTGAAGGAATTACGACCCATGAATGAGGATTCAGCACGAACTCTGATGCCACAGGTTTGTATCCATGAATTCAAGATTTTAAAGTCTCATGACTCATGGTCTTGGATAATGATATTGAGTGGTTAGGTTCCTGAGTGGAATTTGGTAAATGATGCTGGTATAATGAAGTTGAGGCGGTCATGGACAGTAAAAACTTTCTCCAAGGGATTGAATTTTTTTAAGATAGTAGCTGGTCTTGCTGAAAGTGAAGGTATTGTGTTATGTTTTCATTTTGTTATTGATCTCGTTTTGAAATGTACACACAATATGTTACCAAGAGGATGCTTATAGTGCAGGTCATCATCCTGATCTTCACCTTGTTGGCTGGAATAATGTTGTTATAGAGATTTGGACTCATGCTATTGGTATGATTATTTAGTGTACAACTTTTAAGTTTTTTAATCAAAAGTTGGTAGACAATAAATAATGCAAGAGTAACATGTGTTAGTTTCAGAGATAACAAAACCAATGAAGGTGTAACATCCCAACCTCCGTAAAGGAAAAAAAGAACTATCTATTTTGAATATTACATTCATATTCCTCCTTTAGACAATGGGGGAAAAGAGTTTAATTACATAGACGTGTTGGTCAATATTATGTATTTTTGACGTCCAGATTACTAAAATAAATAGGTAAGTTAGTTGAATCGTTTACCATTTCTTTTCATGTCATCCATTTTCATAGTCTTGGGTGAGATACATTTCAATAGGAATGAACAAAATTTGTGCGACTTTTTTTCTTTAAAACTCCTTTCCACAATCTTGTTTAATTATGCTTTATCAATTTTTCTATCTTCCTTCTTATTTTTTACTGATTTTGTACTAATTGTACCCTGATTTATACCTTTCATAGAAAATTTCATTCTTACAACATAAATGGTAATAAATGATAATATGTTAAAAATAGTCTAATATATCACTTAAATCTTTGATATTGATTTTGTGTTTACCTCTGAGGCTTCTGGAAATAACTACTTATTCAACTCATTTGCATCTGTATTAGATGCACTATTTTAAGATTACAAATGATTTTGAGGCTCAATAAGCTTGCTTCTTTTGTTGTTTTAAACATTTTTTTTTCTTAAATTTACTGACTAATACCACAAACGAGCATTTATCTAACTTATTTATGTTCTTGCAGGTGGGTTAACAGAAAATGACTTCATACTTGCTGCTAAGATCGATAAGCTTGATGTGGTAGACCTACTTAGACGAAAACCTTCTGACTGAGCCAACAATGCTTAGGAGTATTGGCAGGAGTTATTACCTGTCTACCAACAGTAATATTTTGTTTATAAACGAAGCATCTCACATAGCAGTGAGTTATGTTTTGAGGCTAGCATTTTCCTTTACATATTTGTTTAAAGCTTCATAGAAGATCATTAGAATAATATTTTCATCCAAAGGTTATTGATGCTAGTGATCACATTCTACGTATTTGAGATATAAAAGGATAACATCATTTTTAACAAGACTAAAACGTTTGTATATGTATTAGATAATAAAAAAAAAGTATTTTTTTTACAATGTTATTGTCTTGGTAGAGTCTATTTTGTTAATCCAAATATTACTTAAATCTAAAAGTAACAATTTAGACCATCTTAATGATAGAACTGAATATAAAATTACTGTTTAGTTATGAGACACTACATATAAAGTTGGTAGTACATTTGCTGGTATTCAATCTCTCTAATTTTTCTCTACAGGCTTATAGAAGAGGTTCTCCCTCCATTATCCTGATAAGTTTAAAGACAAATATAAAAAGAGTAATATAAATTTAAATGAAAAAACATTACTTGTCTGTTTCAACTCAATCACATTTTGCACATTATAATTAACTTAGTTCCAAGTCTACAAACTTTTGTCACAAACACATAATAAACCATAAAACAATACAAGAAAAGACAAACAAACACATCTTATTTTTAGCCCACCATTCTTGATGTCCATTAATGGACTTTAAGTTGATTGCATTGAGAGTGTCTAATGGTAAAGTTTTCAACTTAGGACAATTATGTATCCTTAACAGCTCCAAAGAGGACCAACCCAATGTATGAGTTGAACATTTTGACGTTCTGCATATGTTTCATGGTTGTCTGAAATGTGAGAGTGAAGGAAGAAGACGATGAACAGTGCAGAAAAGAGAAGAAGAGAGAGACTGAGTATATTGCTCTAACTATTTTATTCTGCATGGTCATTTTACACGTGCATGCTTATGGCACTTTCTTATATCACATACTGAGCTAACTAATATATATATATACACGTGAGCTAAGAGGGACAAAGGCTCAGCCCAAAGGTTTCGGCCCAATCTAGTATAAAACATAAACGCTAAAACGCCCCCTCAAGCTGGTGGGTGAATGTTTAACACACCTAGCTTGGAGAGAAATCTGTAAAACATCTCTCTGTTAAGAGACTTGGCAAAGAGGTCTGCAGGTTGATCCTCAGTGTTGATCGGTAGTAAGTGAAAGAGACCTTCATGAAGCTTCTCCCTTACTACATGGCAATCTATCTCTATGTGCTTGGTTCGTTCATGGAAGCTGTTATTTTGCGCTATGTGTCTCGCTGACTAGTTATCACAGAATAAGCTAGCAACTCCATTAGTGGTTACGTGAAGATCTTCGAGCAAGAAAATCAACCATTGTATTTCGCAACTTGTAGCTGCAAGAGCTCGGTATTCAGCTTCAGATGAAGAGCGGGATATGGTGCTCTGTTTCTTGGTTCTCCATGATACCAAGGATTCTCCAAGGAAAATACAGAATCCTGTGGTGGAGCGCCGCGTTGTAATGCATGATGCCCAGTCTGAATCACTGAATGCCTTGATCTGAAAACTGGTATCCTTGGGATAAAAAAGGCCTTGTGCTGGAGAAGTCTTTATATAACGAAGGATCCTCTGTGCAGCTTGGTGATGTGCCTTCGTAGGAGATTCAACAAACTGGCTAAGGAATTGCACAGCAAAGCTAATGTCTGGTCGTGTGTTTACTAAGTAGAGCAACCTTCCAATGATTCTTCTATACAAAGATATAACATGCACTTTTGTATCTCTGTCAAACAATTTTTCATTCTTTTGCGCCTTGGGTGTGGCCGCTGGTTTTGCACCTAGCATTCCTGCATCAGCCAAAATCTCAAGAGCATATTTACGTTGACAAATGTGGATTCCCTCCCTAGTTCTAGCTATCTCGAGTCCTAGGAAGAACT
>Ga0123342_1005068_pt1 | contig 19470 bp, 10 predicted proteins | sample Turbeawhitnodule_FD_89960 | JGI IMG/M metagenome (GOLD analysis project Ga0123342, IMG submission 89960) | Root nodule microbial communities of legume samples collected from Mexico - Turtle bean Mexico white nodule | ecosystem: Host-associated > Plants > Roots > Nodule | place: Mexico: Nepantla... | reverse complement strand
TCCAGCCCAAGAAGTAATCCAGCCCAATAGAAACCCGAGAGTATAGCCCGAAATCAGAAGATTTGTGTAAAAGGCCATCTTGTTTTAGTTCGAGTGTTCTTGGTCCCTTTTTGTAAGAACATAAAGAACTTTCTATTCAGAGTATAGATTTCATATTTTTATTTTTAATTATATTTTAGAATTAAAAAAACTATTCAAATATTACAAGACAAATTACAAATCACTCACATTTTTTAACAACACGATATACTTCAAATTACTCATCTTCTTTTGTGAGTATGACAAAGTAGGTTAGGTTTCATGAAGTGACCTGCCACAATTTAGCAAGTGAGACTAGTATTTTTAGTTCGTTATCTTACTTTGAATTTATTAACCATTTTTCAATTAAAAATTAAAATAAAAAATATTTTAAAAGATTAACTTTTTTTGCATTATATTATTTAAAACATACAAATATGTCAAAATATTGTAATTTAAATTATTAATATTTATAAATTATTTTAATTATTATTTATAATGAATTGATTTAACCTATAAAGTTGATAATATTTTTTAATATATATATATTAAAATAAAAACAAATTAAATAAAAACTTGTGAGCAGGATCGTCATCCTACCTTCTAATGGAATGAGTCAAGATTTTTAATTGTCTAGGTAGGTCAAGACAAAATAGATCAAACTAACTTGTTTTTTCACCCCTAATATTTTGTGTAACTATCATTATTAATTTTACTTTTTTTTAAAAAAATATAGATGCAAAAAGTTCATCTTCCACATTGGTGAGTATAACTTGGTTAGGAACTAATTCAACTAATGAAAAATGTCACAATTTCACCATTACTAGGTTTTATGTGTGTTGTCCATCAATAATATGATGTTATATGCATTTATCAATTTTATTGAATCAATGAGTGTCAAAAAAAATTTGTAACAATTTGCGAGGACTCGTCAAACCTACTACAATGTATATACATGTCACACTCTAACAACATCATTAACTAGAGTATTTCAGTTCTTTGTCTTTTTTGTGATCTTCTACATACATACCTGACAATGTACACTTACTTTATAGTAGTCACATTTTTGTATTGTTCACCTTCAAAGTAAGTAAGATGTTGGCCGATTTCAATAAACTTTTAGTCATGTCAACCTCCATAGAATGCTCATTATGTTTTAATCTGCTACCATATGAATGACATACTAATGTATTAGCTAATTCATGTTTGTATCTCCTATATTTACCACATCAAACAAGACATTTTTCACACCCTAATAAGATATATGTTTTTCTTCCTTATTGTTTATTTGTTGTACCAAACCTTAATATCGCAATTACTAATTCAAATTTAAATGTTATCCCACACACATATTCGAGTAAATCATCTTGTGTCCCAAATACCTACATAAATACGTTACAACTTTAACATATGTCTTTTGTCACATTTTTTACACAAAATAATAATATATTTTACTTACCCCATCCATTGTAAAAGCTTGTATGCAATCCCTTTCAACCAATTTACCTTATATTATCAAATTTTATAATATAAGACATTTGATCCATATCAAACAACATATCAACTTCATCTTATGTTTTATCTCAAAATTTGGATTCCATTTTTGTAAAAAAAAAAAACTAGTAACAAAATAGTTGCAAAAATAATCACAAAAGAATGTAACACTTTGATATTGTGTTGTAATTAAGCAGACTTAAGAATGAACTAACTAAAAATAAAAACACAAAATTGATTTTCAAATTGTGTAACAAAAAAGTTCAAATTAGTTTTCGAATCCCATGATCTAAATCAAATGCGTAATCCAAAAATCAAATGTGTAATCCAAAAAACAATCACTTATCACTTACGAAATACACAATCAGAAAACTTTCAAATTGCAAAATCTAGAAAAAAATTTCAAACTAAAAATCTAGGAAACATCAAAACCAAACATAAATCTCTTCCCTATTTTCAAACATCACTATCTTCACTTTGTCTCAATCTTGCCAAAACTTATTCAACCACTCAACCATGGATAACAGAGAACATAAATCAATGCTTCAAGTGTGAAGCAACACAACATAAGAACACAACACCACAACACCAACAAATTCTCCTTAGTTGCCCTTTAATACAACAAGAAAAAATGGCATTTATATATTTAGGGAGTTTGCATAAGGAAAGCATAGGGGCAAAAAGAAATCTTTGTGACTTTGTTGATGTTGTTATCTACTTCCCGTTATGTAGTACTCATGGACCCAACAACTGTTAAATTGAAGGTGTTCGAAGTAGTGCGAGGCCCAAGTGAATAGCCACGTTTTCCGTAGGACAACTTCTTCCTGCACCTCCATGACTTCTTCCACCACCCCATACTAAAAGCGCATTTACTATTATACCTTTCAGTAAAAAATATTAAAAAATTAAAATATAATTTTAACCTAATTTTAATTCTCTTTCACGGTGTCCCTTTCACTCTCCAGCATCACAACCCACCCCCTCCCACCTCCTTCCAAGCTTTCTTCTTGTTTTAAATTCTCCTTCTCTCAAACTCTTCTTCTCTGAAAGTTCTCATCCCTTTTAAATCTCTCCTTCTCCATCATTCACCACTACCCTCTTCATTCATAGGTTAGTAATTTCACTGTACTGGTTTTCATTCTTGTGGAAATATTTGAAAGCGTTTGTGCGTTCGTTTGTTCCTTCGCAGAAATAGGTACCGGATTATTTAACTAGGTAATGTTTCAGTGTTTAAAGTAATTTTGGATTACATAATCCGATTTAGGTGTTTAAAGTAGTTCTGGATTACCTAATCCAATTTAGGGTTGCAATAAGTTCCGGATTACATAATCTGGTATGGACAGTTGTGTACTTAGGGTTTTGGATTACATAATCCGATAGTGTTGTCCAATTAAGTTTCGAATTACGTAATTCGAAGGTTGCAATTTTTGTTTCAAAATGACTTCTGAATTCAGTAATCCATAAGCCAAATTTCAATAGCAAAATGAGTTCTGGATTTTGTAATTCGTAAGGCATATATCAAGTTGAAAAATGACTTTTGAATTGCATAATCCATAGTTTATTTAGTACCAGATTACACAATCTGGAAGTGTGATTTTGCTACATTCCAAATCCAATATACATACAAATTATCTAATTCGAAATACTTTTATTTTATGCGTAACAAACCGGATTGTGTGATCCAGCACCACACCAAGCACCTTCTTTTTCAATCGCCTACAAAATGTAAAACAACTTTCATTTTTATTTTTTTTTACTGAAGGACAATTTTGATATTTTGAAAGTTTAAGAAGCTGTCTTTCCGTAGCACTCCCTTTGTTATTCTCATAACCTTAGTTCTTTCCAAAAGAAAAAGAAGAAGAACACTACTCTACAACGATGACAAAAGTGTTTGGCTCTTTCGTTGGGATTTGTATGTCACCCAAATTGAATCAACATGGAGAAGATTTTATTAATGGTAGGTAAAGGATAGGATTTGATAAACAAAAGTGAATTACTAAAGGATGCACATGATCATACAGATAAGACAATTATTTCCCGTACCCAACAAATTTAGACTCGCACCCAATCACTGAAGCAAAATGACCAAAATGCACTTTATAGTTTTTTAAATATGGGTAGGGTACAACTAAAATTGTATTCCAAATTTGATATTCTAAAATACATTTTCGAATTTGAGTTTCCAGAACACTTTTCCGAATTCTTTTTTCATAATATCCTTTCAGATTTTATTCTTTAAAATTTCTTTTCTGGAATATATTTCTTGTATTTCAGAATTGTTTTTCTTGAATAAGATTTGGTTTTCCAATTTTTCAAAATCTATTATGAATTTACTTTTTCAAATTGTTTTTTAATTTTGAAATTTCTATTTCGAAACGAAGGAGAATTTTAGAATTTCAAAAATTGATTGGGGGCATGTATAAAATGATTGGATGCAGGGAGCAGCATATAATTATCAAGTTCCTCAAATTGACTTGAACTTGTAAAGTACCTGTCGACTGTGTTAAATCCTATTTGAGGTTGTAAACCTCTTCTTGAAGTTTAGTGATGCAACACAAATCGTTGCTTTAAATCGTTCAAAACATTAATGGCTTGACCGAAATATACGAGAGTATTAAGTTTGCTCCACTTGAAGCTTTTATCCCATGACAAAAACTTTAGATAGAAAGGAAAAAATACTTAAACAAAATACAGGACAACGTGCATATATTTATCATCACGTCTATCAAAACAACACCACATTAGAGATTGAACGTATAAGGATGGAATTTTTTTCCTGCATAACAGAATACCAAAAATGCACCATTTAACGTAATGAAAAATAGCATGCAAGAACAACGCAACAAGGATGATTCGAGAATGAGGAAAGAAAGAGGCGTCGATACTGGTCTTGAATTTAACTATTTTCTGACAATTTGTTCCTAGTTAGAAGTACTCTCACACTCAGTATTTCCCATTATTAATTTTAGAATAATTTTTATTAATGAAAACATTACTTTAATAGACTTTCCTTACATGGCCCCTTTAAAGTTAAAAAAGTCATTGATATATAAAAAACTTTTCTCAATTTTAAAGGACTCAAGTGCGAAGAACCCTAAAAAGGGCCATAAAAAAAAATACTTTAAAGTCCTCTTTCAGAATTATTCTCATTTGACTCGTTATTTTCAGCTTGTCCGTTGTCCTGTATCGTTGATTAAAATCTAAGTATCCAATTATAGAGATACTAAGAACCTTTTTACTAGAATAAAGAAAAACCGAGCTTAATAAATCTAAAAAAAATGGAAAAACATGTAACATAATTTTCTAAAACATAAATAATTTGACGAGAGATTTATTCCAGTTCAGAGGCTGACAACATAGGTTTTACCAACAGCATCTATCGTTAATTTGAAATGGATACAAAACTGGGTCTTGTATTGTATCTACGCCGAAACAAAAAAGAAACTCCTTTTAAAGAAAGGAAAATAAACTTTGAAGAGAGCAGTTTAATATTTGATTTTTAAGGTTGATTAGAAAACGTCGTTTTTAGTGTCACGTCGGTTAGGGTGGTGAGGTCGTGCAATACACCTGGCCTTAAACTCTGAAGCGGCTAAGAAATAAGAACACGTGTACCTTATATTTGTCTCTGCATTGCGTTGTATGTGCCGTTGCATGCCACGCTGCCCTGTGCTCGTTAGCTGGAGTAAAATGCATTCTATTTTTAAGTACAACCATCTTACAACAAACATATCCGAATATAATGAGGGAGGGTGATGAAAATAATTAAAAAGAAATCCTCCATAAAAATCCCCTGATCAGGTAAAATGACTGAAAAAAAAGATTATTAGACTTTAAAATGTGTTAATTTAAATGTCTTTCTTCATATATGTATTCTGTAATAAACGTAAGTACCAAGTCAAGCATTTTACTTGTCACAACATCACCGTGTATCTAAAATCATAAAAAGATAGCAATGTGAAGCCTCATTGTAGTCTCCTGATTACTGCTCTTCACGTCAAACCTTGGATAAGTGGGGAACAGTGGCAAACAGGACATTCCAGGAAAGGATTTAGATGTATTCCCAAATGCAAAAGGGATTCATGTGAAGAGAGATTACACACGGTCAATGAAACTCCTGGCAGAAATTTTCTCATCAAAAAAGATTGAAGCATAAATAAGCACCATAAACTACTAAAATTGGAGATGTGGATGGACATGTGCATAATGAAGTTGCAGATACTTTTGAAGTTATCCAAAAGCAAGGTGCGTGTATGGGTTGCTAAAATTCTCAAGGTTGGCCATGGATTATTCAAGATAAAAAGGATGGCCACAGAAAGATTATATGAACACAGACAATTGGTGCAAAGTGTGCTAGACCTGAATGTGGGAACTGGAATAATTGAAAAATAAAACCTATTTGGGAACCTCCTTAAGTACTGATGGCCGGTTGAAAAATTGAGATAAAAAGGAGTATTAATGAGGAATTCATTCACATTGCTTAGCTTGAGGTGTGAGAGACAGTGCTACTTGTGGTAGCACTGGTAGTTGCTGAAGAACTGGAACTTTGAGCAGATGGTTGGGTGCTTGAATGAGAGATGTGTCCAACGCTTGACAAGGTCAAACCAACTGATCCAGTTGACGTGCTCATCGAAGACATTCTGGATGAAACGGACTCCTTACTGACTCCTGCACCAAGCTCAGGCCGCAACTCTGACGATGAAGATGACGGAGCAAGAGTACCAATTGAGGAACCCACAGGATAGGGTGCAACTGGCATGTCGGCCAGGGAAGAGGCAGATGGACTATAACTAAGTGATCCCATAGGATGATCGAATTTGCATGCAGAACCAAATTTGCAAACTCCACGCTGGGTGTAATGAGTGCAAGGCTGTGCCCCCTGATTATCAAACACAAAGTTAAACGATTAACAATTAAGAATTTATGAATGCAGTCAGATCATTTAAAAGCTAAAACAGAATAGGCAGATTTATCATTGCATAAACAGTTCTTTAAGCAAATAAAGTCATAATGAGTAAAAACAATTACATGTCTATTCTTCAACCACAGTCCAGAGAACAAAATAAAATGCTACAGCAATACGGAGAGAGAAAGAATAGCCAAAAAGATCATTATCGTCTAGCCTACGAAGACTGGAAATGTTCTCGTAAAATAACACGAGGAAGCATGCAATGAAACATCAACATCTGTTTGTACATTGAAAATAGAAATCAACCTAATCCAAAATTACAAGAATGAAATATGAAATTACTAATAAAAATAAGGTTGAACACCTCAAGCTAGCATGAGAACATAGCTCTAAGGAGAACAACAGATAACAGAGCACATATACAGTTATGCACACCTCACTAAACACAGAAACCAGAAATTCGTGGCATCGACAAATATTAAAGGAAAATACAAACAATGTCAACCAATTCCATACAAAGCCAAAAACCCATACAATACTCTTACGGTTTTTAATCACAACTTCATATTAGAAAGACATTTCATAATATAGATAAATTTCAAGCATACAAACAAGTGAAAATAATGTGGAATGCTCCAATAGACTGAACCATAGCTTCATAGAAGGTAAATAATAAACATCCAATAAGAATGGAAATAAGTAGGAAATAACACGTGCCATATAAATTAGACAATGAAAACAATGATGTCATGGCAATGCACAAGGTTTAATAAACTATGGTGGATTTAAAAACACAATGTCGAACAAGTAGCTGAAAAAATGGCTTGCACTTGACCGGATAGATCCACAAACAGAATATAAATGCTGGCAACCAGCGGAAAACCAAGAATCGAACTTCAGTAAAACTCCATTTGAAATTCAATAAAAGTATAAACAAAATAATCGAACCTATTAATAAGAAACAATTTTGGGATTTTTACTAGTATGAGATCAGGGATTAGCTGGTTATTTTGAGACAACATGCTACCGGAGAATCTAACCAGTGCATACAGATTTGATCCTTGCTGCCCACTCTCTTTTGATGAAATTTAAAGATGAGTGCAAAAGTTTCAATCATTCAAGAAAATATTCCCTGGCCAGTCAAAGATCATATCCATACAACCAGAATTGAAAAATGATTTAACATACAGATATAAGTACTATAAGTATTACGGTGATAAACTAGAATTTATTTAACAAAACCAAAACCTAAAAGAAGGAACAGAAGCACACTTAAAAAGGATGTTTTACAAAATAGAAATTCCAAAATCCTAAAAGGTGACTCTAAAAACCAACAGAATGTGTAGTCCAACATGAATGCATAATGCATGAAAATAGAAAGGTATCTAAAAAATAGCTAGCATAAAATAAAAACAAAAATGATTCCTACTGTAATCCTTTTTTAAGGACAGCCCAGTATAAAGCACCAAAGAAGTTGAAATTACCGGACGCAGAGGAAGACCCACAGGACTAAGGATTACATTTGCTTTAGGTGCACCCTTGTCTGGTGGATGATGGTATCTGCAAGATGGACCAAATTTGCACTCCCCTGTTTTCATGTAATAATGACATTCTGGTTGATCAGGTCTTTCTGGAAATGGATGCTCCTTCTGAATAGCACCTGAAGGACCAATTGAGGAACCAGAAGATTGATAAGGTCCAGTATAAGTAGCTGCCGACGAAGGTAGCGGGGTTATCCCATAAAGCTGTGTTGAACCAACATTAGACGCAGTGCTAGATGGAATTACAGGGGTTGTTGCCGGAGCCTGCACCAAGTGCCTAAAAGCTTCAGTAAATGTGCACATAACTTGAGTAAGCAGTTCATAGTGGACCTACCTGATAAGGACCCCATCCTGAAAAGGGGACCATGGCAGGAGACACTACCATAGGCCCATACGGACCCTGAACTACTGAGCCGGGTAGCATAGGTGGTCTTGCAACAAGTACACCATATTGTTGTTGCGAAGGGCCAGATTGGGGCTGTACAGTTGGATATACTGGTGAAGGTACAGGCACAGGCAGATGTGAAACTGAGGGAACCGGTGATGGTGCAATAACCTGGACACCTGCAGGCTGGGGATGGTGGAATTTACAAGTTGCACCAAATTTGCACTGTCCAGTTTTCACATAATAGGAACACTCTTTCTCACCCTGTTATTGTTTATGAAAAATAGTTTGAATCAAACTTCCATCCTCACTAAGAAAATATGATCCCATCATTCACAAAGAACATATAATATTAGACAATAAACATAGAACGATACAGACCACTCGCAACGGATATCCATAATAATTAAGTGGCACAGGGGTAGCAGTGCCTGCTGCCTGTCTAGGATGGTGGTATTTGCAGGATGCACCAAACTTGCATGATCCCGTCCTCATATAGTACTGCAGTTCAACCACGAGCATATACAACACAACCAACACATAAGGAAGGCCACGAGCATTGAAGACAACCAGAACAGAAATAGAAGTCAATTTCAATTTTCACCCAAACCTTGACATTTATTAAAAAAAAAACACCAGAACACGTCATTTTGTAAAACATAAAGTAATTGCATTTACAGTATCACCAATCAAATGCAACCATTTAATACAGGTGCAGCACAGAATCTATGAAAGCCATATTAAAAACCTGGCACACAGGCTGCCCCACGCGCTCTGGAAACTCCCCTCCAGTCCTCGCCGCAGCTCCAATGACCTAAGTAACAAAACATGCATAAATAGTTCCAACTTAGGAAACATCATTCGATCACAGTGTCCAATGCAGACCTCTAAATCTCGCGCAACTGAGTTCAATTAACCCACAACACAAGTAAAATTCAACAAACTGAATTGTACAAAGCCAAGATCAAAGGCGAAATTGGAGACACGCATGTACACAGGAGCAAGCAACAACCAAAAACCCTGAGAAAGTAGAAATAAGAAGAAGATTTATTTATTACCGCAGCACGGTCGCGAGGATGGTTGAAACGACACCGTGTGCCGTAACCGCAAAATCCCGTCCTCAAGTAGTAGATACAATCAGCCTCATCGGGACGCAGAGGGTACGATTCGGAAGCTGCTAATCCGAGTTGCCACGAGGACTCTGCATTAATAGCGAAATCAAGATCAAACCTACTTCCATTATTATCACACTCTGCATTATTCTGCGCAAATCGAAAATCGTGAAGGAAATAACAGATAATGCGGATAGAGTCACCTTCGATGCCAGCGTCGGCGCCGGCCACGGTCCATTCCGGCGACGGATCAGACTGCGACCCTTCGCTGGCCCGGCCGTACCGCTCCATTGTACGGACCAAAGGGAAGAAAAAAGGGACTCAATCTGAAGGCAGGAATGAGAGGTTCCGATCAAAAGAGTGAGAAACTGCTTCGGATTTTCTCTCTCTTTCTCTCTCACTCACTCACTCACATACACTGCCTCTATGTTTCTTCCACACTATTAGTTGCTCTCTTTCTCTCTCTACTTTCTCTCTCTTTCAGTTTCTAACCTTCTTTTCTTAATTATTTTTATTTTTTTCCTTTGAAAGACTCTTTTCATTGGTAGGAGAGAGAGAGTGTTGGTTTATTATTTATGTACCCGCCAAACATGTCATAAAATTACCCAAATATAAAAAAACACTAATATAATCTCCCTTTTTCATTCTTAATTATTAACATTTGTAAATTACTTTTTTAGAAATGAAGAATCTATATAAAGGTATTAAGATTCTAGTATTATTCTTTGAGAAAACAGTCCCTCCACCCACAATATAAAGAAAATTTTACATTTTTAACAAATCTCACTAAAGGAATGATTAATATATAGTAAGTTTGTTAAATTTAAAATAATTATCTTAAAAGTGATGTTGCAAATTATAGAATATTACATAAAAATGAAATTAGTTGAATTTTGAAACGTGGTTATATTAGTGCAGATAAGTGGTGGTAAGAAAAGTGAATACAATATGTGGAAGATATTGTGTGGTGGAGGTGATGCATTTGTCCTATTTATATTAAACACAAAAAGTAAGGAATAAATTTAGTGAGATGATTAATTAGTTAATCTTGTTCATGGTTGTGGGCAGGCGTTGTCGCTGGGGAAGAAAAGAAACACGAGTAGATGTCATTGGCTCCACGTGGCCGAAACATGTTAGATCTTCCTTAAAAGTGGTAAAAAAAAGGTTAAAGGAACACAGCACTATGTATGATGTTACTGTGGGATTTCGGGATCTATTCCCTTACATGTTATGAACTTCCAACTAATCAGTTTCTTCCTTACTTTCAGAATCGGTTATTGAATTTCAGAAATTTTTGTCGCACAGTGTATAATAACAAAAGCTTCCAACATTCCCGTCAAGATTGCTTCATTTCAACTTTGGCCGAATCAAATGAAAACAAATTATTCATATCTTTCCATTAGCTTCCATTTAGATTCTGTCTCTGCTTAATTGTGTAATGAAATTTCACTTTATCTTCAAACCTCATTGGTTGACACAAAGTAGGTTTTGCAGCACTCCTACATTTCGGCACAAATACCTGTAAATTACTTGTCTCTCCCTGGAAGGCGTAGTTTTCAACGAATATTTAATATTTATCTTCTTAATTTACTTTAGGTTTTAATGTCAATGTTTTCATTTTTTTTATCCTTAAAAATATATTTTTTTTAATTAAAACTATTGTTTTTAATTAAACTTCAAACTTCTATGTTTAAGGAAAGATAATGGTTATAAAAATAATAATGTATAGAATGTGCAGTATGAATTAGGTGCATGTGTGTGCAGAATTCAGGTGAACTTAAATTTAAACAGTGTTAATTATTTTCTTAAACTTAATTTTAAATGAATTGAAATAAATTATAGTTTACCACTCTTAAAAGAATATTTTATCTTCTCCAATGACAAATGAATACAATGCTTTACTTAAAAATAAAATTCATTATCCTACTATATAATTTTTTGGTGTTACGGTTTTGGTTGTAAATGAATGTTTAAGAATGATTTTAATGTTGATGGGAGTTTCAAAAACACAAGACTCGTCTCATTGCCAATCACATTAAGGGTTTAAATTACATATAAATGCTTAGTCCATTGATTAAACATAACATCATTCGAGTGATTCTTGTTATTCATTATGGAAGTGTCTAGTGGTCGATCTATCAAATTAATGTTAACAATGTCTTAACAATGTTTTTCTGAGTAAATATATGGAAGAAAATGTTTACATGCAACAACTTTCATGTAGTCTTAAACAAACGTCCAAAGCTTGGTTCATAAGTTCAATTGGACTCTACAAGAGTTCAAATTATTTGTTAAATTTTCTAACTCTTCCACTATTTTTATTTTTGTATATGTGGACAATATTATCATTATTGGTTAATCTTTATCTGTCATAGACTCTTTTATCTCAATGCTAAGTTCATCTTTTGCTTTGAAGGATCATGGTCTTCTACATTACTTTCTTGTAATAAAGGTTTCTAGCACATCTGATTGCAATTTGTATGTCTCAAGCTTAATATATCATTGATCTTTTAAGAAAAATTGATATGTTTCATCCCAACCATCAATCCACTCCTATGATATCACCTTTACATCTTCAATAAGATGCTTGTGTTGTTGTTATTAATCCCACTTTGTATTGTTCGATTGTTTTGTATCCTTAAATACATTCTTATCACCAAAGCTTTCTTTTGCTATAAATAAGTTTTGTTTGCACAAGTCTCAGTACCATCGCTAGAAAGTTGTTAAACACATTTTTAGATACATTGTTAGTATCATTCGTCGTGGTCTTGTTAGAGAAAACTCAAGTTCTTTTATCATTGGTTTTTGTGATGCTGACGGAGTTTATTATTAAATGGTGTTTATAATGTCTAGTGGATTAGACAATATATATAGCATTAAATCGTCTCTATAACGTCTAATGCTTAGTTCTATTTTCTATTATTTGATAGTTTTCTGGTTTCTCCTTTCAATTTTTTTTATATAAAAATGCTTTCATGTTAGGCATCACTATGCAACTTGACATCTCAGCTAAGCTGACACCTCAAGTAACAACAATCAACTGTGATCACATGAAAATAATATTATTAAAAAAAAGAAAAAAGATGGGAGGACTAGACCAAAACCCATATGTTAACAAAAATGATACATAGGTATACTATACCTATTTATGAAGAATTTTAAGAACACTAGATAGAAGCCTATTATACCAATGAAATGATTCTCCTCTCAGATTATATATCGAATGATTATTTCTGTAAATGAGTTTTGCTTTCTGAATGAAATCATTCTTCATTCACTCCTAACTTTGTAATATCAATAGTTTGTTATCTCCTCTTGTCTCATAATGAATTCCAGAATTTACAATCTCTTTTTTTTAATAAAAGTTTTCATGTTAGACATCACTATGCAACTTGACATCTCAGATAGGCTGACACCTTAAGTAACAACAATCATCCGTCATCACATGAAAAAAGTATTATAAAAAAAAATACAAAAATATGGGAGAACTAGACCAAAACTCATATGTTAACAAAAACGATACATAAGTGGATTATACATATTCATAAAGAATTCTAAGAACATATTAGATGAAAATCTATTATACCAATCAAATGTTTCTAAAGTGTCCTCCTAGGTGTTTTTAATAACATATTAGGTGCTTTTATTAACAATATTATTGATTTAAATAGCAAATTAATATATATATAGACCTTAGCACACAATGTCTAAAAAATACCAACTTCTTAATTCACTTAACACAATAAAGACTAACAAGAATAAGAAAATAAAAATAAACTAAATAAATATCAGTAAAGTATAGTATTATTTACAAGATATTAATTTCTTTAGTTTCAGACAATCTATTCCTAATGAAGCATATATATATATATAATTTTATTTACAGTATTTTTGAAATATTTATAATATTTAATTGTCATTTTCAAAGTAAAAAATCGTTGATTATTTTTTTGTCATTTCTATTTTTACCTGTCCCCTGTTTTTTATCAGTTAAACTTTTTATTCTATTTTTTAATTTCTAAAAAAACATTGAATTTCCCTTAAAAAGAAACTGTTATATTATATAATATTGTTTATAACTTTTTACAATTTCAAGACATCTACTGTCAACTAAAATAATCTATTTTTTAGGCTTAAAAAATTAAATTAAAAATGTTAGACTTTGAAGATTGTAAGAAAGTGAGGTTTTTATACATAATTTTTCATTAATATTTATTTTGCAAGTCAAGCATCTATCTCACTTCCTATACTTCCTATAGACTATGATTGACTACAATTACTGTGCCAAATATTTAGGTATTTGTTTCACCTATGAATTTACTTTCTTTTGCATTTTCTTAATATTATAGTTTAAAATCTTTGAGTATAAAATAACTTTTTTATTATTATCACAGTAGAAAATTCAGTTTAACATCAGTAAAAACAGTTAAAGCTCATATTTTATTATATTATTTAATTCATAAAATTTTCCCTTTGCCTTTAATTACTTCTGTGTTCCTATGTTGCGACTGTAATTTATATGATCCCACAATTATGTCACTGATTATATCCTTAACCTTATAAAAAGAACAATTATGTTGTCAAACATCATGGTTTAATGTTTTGTTTCTTATCATAATGTTGGATTGTCTTGATAGGCAGTGAGAGTGCACAAAGACAACATAACTATTTTGGTGCATTCTTTGTCTATGAGCCTAACTTAATTATCATAATACAAAGTGTTAATGGTCAATGACATAACTTTTTTTAATCTCTTCCTTATTTTCACAAATCCATGTTAGCAAAACCTGAACATTATTGATGACATTTAACTATTACAGTTATTTTTAATTTTATTGCAAAAACCTAATGTTCAGAGTTTCTAATGTCTTATCCTTTGTTGTTATATACTTCTCAAATAATTCATAATAGTCAGAAAAATGTCAGGGCAGTCAGATGTGAAAACAAAAATGAGTAAAATCCAACACAGATATTTTCATCCTATTTAGTCTTATATATACTCCAACTATTTAATATAGTTAAGTTTTATTATTAAAAATAATGGGCAGATTTATTTAACTATTTTTATAAATTGCTGTCTATTGTGTTTATGGCAATCTTGTCATTATTTAGATATAAGAGAATTTTAAAATAATAAAATTCATTTATATTTAAGTATATCAAACTTTAGTTTTCTTTAATTTATTTTTTCATTCAAGTGGGAGTAAATTTTTTTTTTTATGATTACTTTTCAAAATAAAATTATTGAAAGAAAAAATACAGGGAAAGTAAATTACACAATAATAATGTAAATACTTTTTTCCAATTATTTAATAACAAATTTTCATATATAATAAGTTTGTCAATGTTTACAATCATTATTTTAAAAGTGTAATATATACAAATACAAATTAAACTTTTATTAGATTAGTTAGTTTTTTGCTTGAATTTTTATTTTTATTCTATGTAGTATACCTAGGTGATGAAGACAAATTAGTCCTTGTAAGTAGCCTATAAGGTATTTTATCAACAAAAAATTCAATCATAGGATAAAATTGTTATTTTGCTTCATAGGATCTAGTATTTGTGTTTTCTTTGGTAAAGAAAAAAAATCTTTTATATCAAAAAATTTCCTTAGCAAATTTTTTCTTTAGAGCTCTAGTAAATATTTTAAAACTCCCAAATCTTTTATATTAAAGCACCTTTGAATGTAATATTTGAAATTTTGTAATGTAACCTTATATTCTTTTTTCAATAATAAACATAAATTAACATCGTGATATAAATTATTTCCTTATATAATCCAAATAAAGAATAATCAGAATAGGATTATACAAATCAATAATTCTTCAATGTTATTGATAATCATGAAAATTAATATAGAATTTGTTTTAAATCATACATGGATTTTTCAACTAATTTGTATTTTGAAACTTGGAGATCATGTAAATCTCTTTATTTAAGTTATCACGTGCGTACTCACATGATGTATCCCACAATATTTTTAACAACAACATTAATACTTATTTTGTATCACCATTTTTCACATGATGTATCTCACAATATTTCTAACAACAACATCTATACTTAATTTGTTTCACTTTTTTTTTTCATAGTAACATTGTTATACTTAATTCCTTCCATGTGATATATATATATATATATATATATATATATATATATATATATATATATAAGTTTTGCTTAAACCCACAAAAAAATTATTAAATAAAAAATCAATTTTAAAAATAAGAAATACTTAGTTATTATATTAACTAAATTAAATACAATTTTGAAGACTAAAATAATTATTAATATCTAAATTAATTTTTATTATTAATAAATAATTTTTAAATTGATATTTAATTAACTATTAAGGTTTTAGTTACCAATTTTAAAATGTAAATAATTGGTAGTTACATCTAGATAGGTAATTAGATACTAATTTAAAAACTATTTATCTATAAATTATTTTAAATATTAATAATTTTGTATTTTCTAAAATAATATTTAATTTAGTTAATATATCAATTAATTATTATTTTTTTTCTAAAATTAGTTTTTATTTAATAATTTTTTAATAGTGTTAATTCTATATATCTCCTAACTCCTTAGTGTTTTTCTAGTGGAAAAGTCTCCATCATCCAAGTTTCATTGCCTTAAAGGACTTGTATTTCCTTACATTTCTCTCACCATCCTGGATTTTTCATCTTACTCATGTATCATTGTTATTGGTATAAAAAAACTATTATTTTCTCACATAAAAATATTCCAATTCAAAAAATTTATAGGATAGAATGTACCTAGGGAAAGTGAAGGAGTTAATCACTTCTTAGATAAATTTATTTTTCGTACAATAAGAGAAACACAACCACTATATCGTGTTGAAGGAGGTTTTACTCATTATCCTTACCTTAATTCATCATGAATTTATACACCTTTTTTCCTCGATAAATTTATCTTCCATTTTATTACATAATAAATGCACACCATCCTCGTAAATCAAATTATTCAGAGAACGAGATTAAAGTTGTTTTGCAGTATGCAGTTTGATTCATCTATTAATTAAGTCATAAAATTTAAATTTCATGCTTATTGGACATAAAGCACATTGTTCCTTCAATCCTCCTGGAGGCAAATTCTCTTCTCTTGATTTGCTTCTGTTTGTGTTACATTTAGTAATCTATTTCACTTTTTTCTCAAAATGCACAAGTTTTTCCTTACATGTTAGAGTTTTTTATTCATTATCTGACTAAAATTATCGTTCTCACATGTTATAATTATATAAATATAATGTACATGCTATGAAGTTAATGAATGAGATATTTTAACTTTTACTAATAACGTAAACCATATAAAAAATAATTGAGATAGTCAAAAGTTAATGAAAATTTATGTCACTTACTTCAACTTAGAGTGATAAGATTCAATAGGTATTCAAGGAAATACTCTCTTAAATTTGAATTACTGTTTTAAAGTGATAATATACAAATATTAAGGAATAATTGTTATTTAATGTGATACTACCTTTAATAGGTATAGAACTTGATTGTTAAAGAAATTTATATAATTAATTCTTCATGCTAACTTACTTTTTTTAATTTGTGTTTGTTTTATAACTTAACTAACTATAAATATTAAGGAATAATTGTTATTTAATGTGATAATACCTTTAATAGGTATAGAACTTGATTGTTAAAGAAATTTATATAATTAATTCTTCATGCTAACTTACTTTTTTTAATTTGTGTTTGTTTTATAACTTAACTAACTATAAATAAGGTTTACATGTTTAGATATTGAGAATTCTAAATTCTTCTTCCTACCGTTGCTATGCAAACATCTCACTTTATATAATTTGCAACTCATATATTCATATAATTATTTTATTCTAGTATGTATATTTATATATTTGATTGTTTATTTGATATTTTTATTTATTTTAGATATAAATAATAGAATTGTTATACAGTATTTTATTAGAAAAATCAAGGCAGGAATACTTTATCATAATTTGATTAAATAACAATAAATTATCGAGTATTTAGATGATAATGTCTCAGAGTATTGTTGAGTATCGAGATTATGAGATTCCATAGTGTATTGGTACAAGATTAATTACAAACAACTTTTCGAACAATATATAATATTAATGATGTTATTAATGAGTACTTTATAGTAAACATCCACAAATCATGATTAAAGAGAAATTGAGCTCCATTGGGTCCGACCTAATCATCCGTATAGTAAAAGGCCCAACACAACTATTATAAATATGAGAACACCCTAAGACCAAAGATAATGTAATCATAATCCTAAACTAACATTCTTTACTCAGACCGATAACTGACTTGAGCGTCGAAGTATAATCACATGTACCTCTGTCGAGGAGTCGGAAATCGAGAAGTCGAGAAGTCAAAAATCGAGTAGTCAAGAAGTCAAAGACCGAGAAGGACATGTGTAGGGAATTTTGGCCTTGTAAGAACATTTTTTGTGCCCACCATGGGGTCGGAGGAAAACCTTACCAAGAAGCCACATGGTAACCACTAGAAAATATAACAAGTAACGACAAACGTTCACCAGAGGAAGTGAAGAACCACCAAAAAGATCCAATAGTAATGAGGAAAGAGTTGGAGACCCTTAAAAGGAAGAACGTGGATGAGATAAATGTCTTGAGAGTGGAGAATGTTCGCATGAGGAAGAAGTTAGACAACAACGTGACAATCCCAATTTTGAGGGACGAGAACTAAGATCTGACTAAGTCCAATCAACATACTGCCCTGAAAGTGGAGGAAGTTGTCAACTCTCACCACTTAAGTATCAAGCCATTCACCTTAACTGGAACCTTTGGTTCATTATCCTACCGACATCCTTTCATCGAAGATATAATGGAAGTCTCTCTTCCAAATAACTAGGAGAGTCTGACTTTGGACAAGTATGACAAGACCACCGACCCCAACGAGCACGTAGATGCATATGTAATCCAGGCTAGCTTATACACGACCGACGACGCACTCCTATGCGGAGTCTTCCCCACCTCCTTAATATAAATCACTATGAGTTGGTTCACACGACTCACTCCCCACTCCATCAATTGTTTCTGTTGATCAAGGATGATCTTGAAGCTTTGATGTCTCCAAATCCATGGTGTTTGATGGAAGGCTAGAGTTGTTGTGCGTGTGGGTGGGTTTTGGGTAGAATATTGTGTAATCTGTTGAACCAAGTGGTGTTCAAGCTTTGAAGAATCCAAACCTCTTTGAAGGATGTTGAAGGCTTGGTTGTGCTTGTTGTTGCTGAGCTGTCTTAGATAGGATCTGGGGTAGATTGTGTTTGTAATCCACTCTTGATTGAATCCAAAGCATAGGCATTCTCAATCCTTTTAAAAGAAAAGTGTTTTTCAAACTAAGTGAAAAACAACCTGTTGTTTTGTTGAAACAGCCGATTGTTTTATACTTAGGTGTTTTTAGAAAAGGTTGAAAACTGTTTTTCAAGTGGTTGAGCTGTCAAAACCAAAACAACCGATTGATTCGAGGAAACAACCGATTATTTGTTTTGGTACCAAACAGAAAAATGGTTTGTACTTTGACTGAGCATTAAATGATTTTCTAACTGTTTACGCTCCAGTTTTTAATGCTTTGACCAATCCTTAAATGCAATGAATAGTTTGTTAAGATTTGATAACAAATAACAACTTTGAATATATACAGAAAAACAGATTTGAGTTTTTCACTGATTTTGAAAAAGAGAAAAAGTTGAGATTGTTTAGAGATTGAGATTGATCAAAGAGTGTGAGCTAGGATTTTCTCTTGTATTAATTTCAGATTTGTTTCTGTAACAAGTGTAATCCTTGTATCTGTTGAAAGAACCTTGTGTGTTTGCTGAGAAGTGTTGTGTGTTCTTGAAGGGATCAAAATCAGCATTCTTAGTGTTGGTGTGTTGACCAAGAGAAGTGTGTGTCTTGAGGGGATCAAGGTCACTTTCTTGGTTGTGTTGTAAGTGATCTAGGTTTGATTGCTTAGTGGAATTCCTCAGTGG
>Ga0123342_1005067_pt1 | contig 19471 bp, 12 predicted proteins | sample Turbeawhitnodule_FD_89960 | JGI IMG/M metagenome (GOLD analysis project Ga0123342, IMG submission 89960) | Root nodule microbial communities of legume samples collected from Mexico - Turtle bean Mexico white nodule | ecosystem: Host-associated > Plants > Roots > Nodule | place: Mexico: Nepantla... | reverse complement strand
GCCTCATCTTTATTTTATGTCTTCTTTTAATTTTGAGAAGACTAGAAGGAAGAACTTCAAATGTGAGGGTGGATGTCCTCTTCCTCCATTAATAAAAGCCTCATTTATTTGATTCTCATCAAGGTTGTTGCAAACTCCCTTACAAGAATGAAAAAGCATGAACTGATAAAAAAAAGTGTATAATAGATACAAATACACAATTGGCGCCTTAATTTATTGGGATCCCCTTTAATTCAAAGCAATAGCCAAGATTTGCACTGGACTGAATACTCCTCTAATAAAGAAAAACAGGATCCTCTCTAAAAGACTTTTCAAAACTTAGTCATGGAAATGTCCAAATGAAAATTTGTCTCATATTTACATTTTGGAAAAAAAAACGACAATCTAAGTTAGGGTTAAGATCATAAATAAATGCATTGTCTACATAGAACTAAATCTATAGAGGTGTGGCCTTGATGATGATATTAACATCAAAGTTTTGCCAAATGTGATTGATTACATATACTACAAGAAAATCATGAAATAGAAACCAATTTTTAGAGATCAAAATAATTAGTTGTAATAGTAACTAAATTAGAAACCATTTTAGAAACTAAAAAAAAATTGGTTTCTAAATTAGTTTCTATTATTCTTAAATAGTTTCTAAATTGATATCTAATTAGCAACCAAGGTTTTAACTACCAATTATTTAGTTTCTAAATTTGGTCTCTAAAACCTTGGTTGCTTATTATATACCAATTTAGAAACTATTTAACAATAATAGAAACTAATTTAGAAACTATTTTTTTTTTAGTTTCTAAAATGGTCTCTAATTTAGTTACTATTGTAACTAATTATTTTGGTCTCTAAAAATTGATTTTTATTTCATAATTTTATTGTAGTGATAGTGATGTGGAAAACTTGATGAGGTAGATATTTGCATCAAAATTTCGCCTACAAGAATGTGATTGAACAAACAAAGATGTTGAAGAAGCTTTGATGTACATATTTGCATCAAAGTTTTATAGATAGGAATGTAACTAAACCCTAGAGGGGGAAGACTTACTTATGTAAATATGTATATTAAAGGTTCTCATATGGTGTGGGTTTAGGGGTTTTAAACTTCATCTTAGTATAACTTTGTTCAAAATTAGGAAATTTAGTAAACACGTAAAGCTTCTAATCAAAATAAAAACCAATTTAATATAATTAACATAACTTTAAATATTATACTTAAACTCTACAGATATCATATGAGCATAAAGGGTTATGGGTTAGAAGTTAATGAATTGTAATTGGTTTATAATGCAGATAATTTTTTAATATAAACAATTTAATTTGATGAGCTTTGGAATTTTATGAGATCTTTAATATATAATGAGAAAGTAAACTAACTATATCTTAAAATGTATATTATGACATTTGGTTTGCAATAATGGATTGATTTGAGTTGTAAATGTAATTAATGAGTATAGTTGAATTTATTTAAATAAGATGGTTGTGATTGGTTGGATATTATGTTTGATAAAGTATAAGAATGAGAAGTTATGAATTATATGAACTTGATTGGACATTGAAAACTATATGCATGAATTAGATTGATTTGGATGATGATTAGGTTGGTTGAGACAAGTCAAATACTTTGGAATGATATGTTGAAAAGTATGTGGTTTTAAAGTATTAAGTGTAAGAAACTATATATTATTAAAAGAATACACCTTGGTTTAATGATGGTATAAATCACATAAATTAAGATGTCAAAAGAGTGAAAAGATGAGAGAGATTCTTGCACCATTTTTATAGTTATTTGTAGAATGAACTTATGGAGATCAAGTTAGTAATCCAAAAGAACTTAGAATTAGTCACATGATGGTCTCTCATAGAACATATTTAATGGGTTTTACGAAAGACACCAATGTGTTATTATGATACAATTGAAAATGAGATTCGTAACCCAATAATACTTTGAAATGAATTAGATAAACTTAATTTGATTTGATTATATGTTGAGAATATATATTTATTTATGTGTTACATCTGATATTATTTTTGGTGGGCTCCGTCTTGTATGGTTTTTATATTATTTTTTGTTGTTCTCATAATTGATACGTAAGTAAATGATGTACACATTTAAAATATTATTACTATTTTAAAATCTATTAGAAAGTTGGAAAAATCAGGCCAGATACATCAGAAGTAAGGGTTGAATTTGTATAAAAAAAATTCATTTTTTTTGCAAAGTTGTGTCTAACAAAGTAATGACAAATGCTAGTTTTATAGATGATTTGTCATTTAAAAGATTACATGGTTTTACTCACTAGATAGAGAAAAATGTCTTTCGACGAATATAAAATTTGAACACTCTAATAGTTTGCTAAACGAACATGAAAGATATTAGCAGCATTTTTGCAACTCTTGATCACTTTGTTATCTCTCTTCAACTTGAAAGATTTCTTTATATAGATAATTAAGAAAAGATTGATTGCAAATCCCCTTCTACCCATTTAGAACAAAATCTCTATCTTCAAGCCTTATTTGTTTGTCCATGCATGAACATAAAGATGCATTGAATATGCTTCATGCAACATATATGTTTATCTCTTCTTAAACAATATGTTGATAACTGACATGACTTTACAGGCCTTGGTTAAAGAGTTTTCACCCAAATTGAAGTAAAGCATATGATCATATGCGATATATAACATTCCCATAGTTGATATAAGGTGCGTCAGAATGTGTGTTGGCGTAAAAAAACGTTAGTGCATTCTTCAAGAAATATTTGATATTAACATGTATTTTGAGAGATCTTCACTACAGACGTGAAGATAAAAACATTCTCGACAAAACAAAATAAACTCATAAATTTTCTTTTAAGTGTGTTAGTGTAGAAAGTGTTTGCATATCGTTTAATAAAGACTTTGCTTATTTGATAAAGTGAGAAAATACATGTGTTCTATTATATGTTAGAAGAAACATTTTTCGTTTCACATAAATTTTTCAAAACTATCATCTTACAAATTAAACATATTGATGTTTGCACATTGTTATTTAACAATACTTAAAAAACTTATATAACTAATCTTTGTAAGTTCATGTAAACATATTGTTTAGATTGTTAATTCAACCACCTTAATTAAATTCTTATGTAGAGTATATATTATAAAACCTAAAAGTTAATGCAAACAATACATTTAAATAACTATGCATTTTGGATGGTCTTAATAACTTTAAAAAAATCTTAAAAAGAAAACCAAAATCAACGCCCTCTTCCATATTTTATTAACCAATCTTAATTTTAATTTAATATACATTTATCTCAATTATCTAAATAGTAAACAAATATGCAAGAATTTTAAATACTTAATTGTTTCTTCAAAAGAAAATGTAAATAAAAGATTGGGAATTTTAAATATACATTATTTTGTAATTAAGTGGCTTTATAGTAGGAAAATAGTACTAATAATTTAAATAAACAATAGTAATTTTAAAATAACATTTTCAAATATATAAGGAAATATAAAGTATTATATTTCAAACAATAAATCAATACTGATTATTTTAAAACTTTTATAAATAAATACATACTATTATTTTATAGTGTAAAATTAAGTGGGTCGGTTCCATTGCACCGTTTACTATTTCAGAATCAATAGAAAAAAAGAAAAAATTCACTTTAATAATATAAATAATATGAAGACAAATGTTTCCTACACCCAACTTAATTTCAAAAATTCCGAAAATACCCTTTATTATGAAAATGAAAATTTGGAATTGAAAATAATGCATTCTAAAAAATAAATCCAAAAAAGATTTTTGTGTTCCAGAAAAATAAATCAAAATTCTATTTCGGATAAAAAAATCCAGAATTAAAAATAATACATTCCGTAAAAATTTATCCATAAGAGATTATTGTGTTCTGAAAAAATATCCAAAATGTAATTTTATATGTACCCATTTTTTTAAGGGTATTTTCGATTTTTCCTCTGATCGGGTGCAGTGATATGGTGCACGAAACAATTGCCTAATATGAATAATAGTATTAAAAATAAACTAATTGAGATAGGTGCATAAAAGTTTAGGTTGAATCTTAAGAAAATTAAAACAAGGAGTCAATTAAGAAGTCCCAAAAGCGCGTTATTAATTTAGGTTTTGGAAGGAAACAAATTGATTAAAATTTTATAATTATTTATGGAAAAGTTGGTACAAAACATGTCCTTCATCATTAGAAAAAAAATGCATGAACTAAAGAATAAGTAACTCTCAAAGCTAATGGTGCACCTTCCTTCAAAGCTTTTGGCTTTTTCCAAACTGAGACGAATCACCATTCTCCCAAACACGTCATATCTCCACTAGCTTATGGAAAAACCAAGCACTCATTCTCTTTTATATTTTTTAGTTAATGTAAGCTAATTCTAATATTTTTTTTAATGAGAACTGTGTATGAATTTTTAGAAAAAATATTTTTTCTGTTATTTTCTTAAGTTTAAATTTTATATATTTTCATATAATTAGATCTAATTGATAGAAACCAACCAACCGGCTCTTAATCATATTGATTTAGTTCATATTTTAAATTTATTTTAAAAATATTAAAATGATAGAAATTAATTAATTAAATTATATTTTATCTAAACTCCGTTTTAACAGCTTGCTAAGTTAATATATAATCTCCATTTGCAGAAAGCTTTGGTACACTAATTTTAGTGTCCTAATTGTAGTGAAAGTGATGGTGGCAATTACTATGATCTTTCCATCAAGAATCGGTGCTAAATACGCGTTTATGATTTTTATTTTCTGTTCAAAATAACATTTTTATTTGAGTTAGTGATCTCGAAGAAGTATCCAATATAATTTTTATTTTTTTTAAGAAATGAATATGTTCTCAAATAGAGTTGAGATTAAGAGAATAATTACCTTTCTTACCAGTTTACCCCTACTCCTTCTCCTTTCAAAACAATTTCACAACTCTCCCTTCAGGCTTTTCATTCTCATCTTTGTAAACTCCAAACTCGGATGGTACCTGCAAAAGACATACAACTCCGACCCTCAAGTGCAAGATGGACCCTGACAAGTAGGAAGTTGGTTTCTGATCAAAGTGAGCTTAAAAGAAGCAAACAGGGGAAGCCAAAGTCCAAAAAAGAGCGAATGGAAGATGCTGCATTGAAGTGATTAATTATGTGACAAGTGCTACAATCATGCCATTGCAAGCTGGGTAGAAAGAATGTCAATGAGGTGGTGGAGATAACCAATATTTTGGTGTATTTTGATGGTTTTGTAGCTACAGTTTGCGGTGCTTATACAATTCAAATATGAGCACGTGCTAACTGGAATAGGATGCCTAACTTATGCAACAAACATTATCTATCTATTGTTTTTGGGATGTTTGTTTATCTCTTTATTCTTAGAAATTCTTAATGTGATTTGGTTTATGTAAAAGGGTTGGGATACTGCTTTTTGTATTCCTCTTAATTTAATTTCATTCTTTGCTGATTAAAAAAAAAAAACTCAAACCCTAAAGTAAAATCTCGCTATTCGATTTTCGAAATGTGTGACTATTTATATGATTATCATAATTTTTTTACTAATTTTTTTACTTGAGCTGAAGCTGAATTAAGATTTTGGATCATAATTAAAAGCATATTAGTGTATCAGTTAATAATTAATCATAATTCGGTTTTATTAATCTCCTGGAAAATTCCAAAAAGTCTCACAAAAGAAAAACCCTTGTTTTAATAAAATAAAATATGACAAACAAGTATAATAGTTAAAAATTTCCTACAAATTTCCCTCAGATTCCTCTGAATTGGCCATGTCCTTTCTTTTGCATTTCCTCTTGTTCCTTAACTGTGGTTTTTTCTACCGAAAATAAATAAAACATAAATACAAAATGAAATATCATGAAGAAATTAATGGTGTGGAGCTGGATTCTGATGCCATGAAATTCACAGGTCGTAATCCTGGTGGACTATAGGCATTCATTGCATTCTTACAATGTAGCTCCAATAGTCCACACTTCTCATCAAGTTCATCACTTTCACCAGCATCCTAAACGAACATTAAACACAGTTTCAGCAAGATATAGCAAAACAATATTCATTATACGTGTGTATATATAGGAACACATGCACATCATAATCATTCATGCAACCAAAGACTTCAAACTCATTAAGACTTTATTATATCATAAGGGTGCTCCTAACTAGTGTCCTTGACAAAATAGGTTAAGAAATAAAAAGTAGAAAGTTTTTTTCTCGAAGTCAATTGCATTAGAAACCACAGATGCATAATAACAACTTTTTAATAATTTTTTTGGCTTTAGTTTCATTCTCTTAACCATGTCTTAACCATGTCTTAAGTTACTGGTTAGCATTTGTCTTATATAGCCTTGTGGTCATTAATAATTGTGAGTAGTAAGTTTACCAGGAGAGAATAATGGTGGAAGGAAGGGAGAAAACGCATCTTGCAGTACTCATTGAACATCAATGTGAACATGATCAATGGAATGGTTGATATAGAAGCAGCTGGTTTCAACTTCAGTCCAAATAAACCAATCATGGTTATCTGCATCAGAATGATTGCAAGGAGAATGTAGTGATGAATGTACGGCCAATATTGTCCACATGTTTCGTAAGTAGTTTCATACACATCTTGAATCTGCAAAGCTAAGTTTTGCACTTCTTAAGACAACATTCATAGAAGACAAAATGGAAAATGCCACAATATGTTTGTGTGTGTGAATTGGATATTTGCCCATGCAAGAGGGTGCCTTTTCAGCATCAAAAAGGAAACATGACTGAAAAAATCTAACTTATAATGATGATATTTCTGGAGTACAGAATAATAATCTTGTATAAGAATCAAGTATCAGCCATTGCAAACTTGCATGATACTATCTAACTCTAATTTTAGATGGGTTATTTCTAAAGTCAACAATTTTAGACTAACACTGGATCACATAGTAAAGCATCCTTAACAGAGCAAGTCTTTTAGTGTAACTATGAATTTGTATTATAAAACACATGAAATGAGTGTTTGCTGATACTGACAAAACTCACCTGGTTGACAAAGACAACATAGCCCAGACAGAAGTAGACGATAAGAAACGGTAACAACAATGGTGCCACTACCGCATACACTATGCCGATTAGAACTGAGAGAGAGACTAAAGGGATTATTCTAAAGTAAGGAAATGAATAAAGGTAAGGACTTCTCTCTCTTTGAGAGCCATAAACACAAGACTTCAAAAGTTCCCAAATTAGCATGCCAGGCTGGAGAAGCTCCAAAGAAAAACCAGAGAGACCATCTGTCAAGATGTATGTCACAAAGAAATCTGCCTAGAATGAATACAGAAGAAGTCAAACTCATTAGAGGACTATCCAAATGTAATCAAATTAGTTGGAAGATAAAATAATGGCTTATAGTATGTGAAGTTTAAAAAAAAATTTAGTCTCTCAAATATGTAAAGATAAACTAGAAGGTAGGAACTAATGTGAATTTTTGAAATTTGGGAAACCAAAATTGGATTCATCCCAAGTCTAAGATGTTGAAAACATGATTAAGCTTAAAATAGTTCTTGAAAATGTGCATCAGTCATTGATTCAGAACTATTATGAGGGGAAGAAATAAAGTTAAGACTTAAAGTAGACAGAATATTCCAGTAGCAACAGAAATGAAGTATCATACTTGGGCAGAGACAGCTCCGGCAAGATGACTTGGAATGTTTTTGGGTTGAGTTATAAATTCTCCAATTAAATCAAGAAGTGATCCTGATAACACACTCCAGAAGAACACATTTCCAACCAGAAAGTAGAAAACCATGTTGCAGGCTTTGATCTCCTCCTTACTTCTTGCAATACATCCAGCTATTTTAGCCATAGCAAACATTGTAAAAGGCACAATATATATAAATGCTTTGAGTACAACACTTGGAAGAAAACCAGTCACTACGGAGCTTAGTCCTGGTCTGATGAATGAACAATATGCTCTCTGTCAGAAAAATGATAAGAAACAAATACTCTATTTTCTATATTAGGAACTAATCAATAAATTACGAAGTATATGATATGAAACTTAAACAAAGAGATCTTCGCTTGCATCAAAAATTATTTGTCAAAATTCTTTCTTCTTTTCTATAATGAAAAAAACCTTGCAATTCTCTATCATGTAGACCAAATTAATTTACTTCTATATTAATTGATTGCGAAGTTACAAGAAAATTTTCCTTTAAAGATTTTGGAAGTGTTCGCTTAGAGTAACGCTACAAAACTGGGAAACTTTACAAGATCCAGCCATAATATGTCATAGTTCATATGGATGGTTGTCAGATAAATCATTAGAGAGTTAGTAGAAGAAGAAAGAAATCCTATGCATAATAGGGTGTAAGGAAAAGAGGCCTTTCTGCAGTTTGGTGTTGGCCAACTGTGGAAGTGAAGGAGGCCGTGAGCTTTAAATGTATAAGGGTTGGAACACCCTGAAGTATCTCTCCTTTATTCAATTTATTCATTGAGAAAAAAAATAGATGTAAGGAAAAGTTTTGATAGAAACATGAGAATGTGTTCATTGAATATTAAGCAAATGTTTTATTTTATTGATTATCAGAAGGGAAAGAACTAGCTATGATTCTCACATGAACTGCACAGCCATGGCTGGAGGAAACCATTTCTTCAGTTTCTCATATTTGGCTATTCCTTGAACAGCAGTAACTGGTATGGCAAAGAAAACTGTAAGCAGAGATGCTGCAATGACAACGCCTAGTCCATAGAGTGGAACTACTCTGTAGGATACTCTCATATTCCTCCATGAAACATCCCTTGGTTCTGGAGCAAGTTCAGTGATCCAAAGAAGTGGATGTGAATGCTGTTGTAAATGAGCAGCTGCTGCAGCACCCGAACGGGACTTGAATGTTACAAAAGCAACAGGCAACTCCTAATGTATGAGACAATTCAAGATACTTTGTTTTCAGCTTTTGCAATCCGAATGAATACAATCTTCACATATAACTTTTACTTTCATTTTCAAAGAAGAAAATAGGAAAACACAACTGCACAAGTAATGTTCTCATAATGATATGAGTATGGAATGTTAGCCAAAATCTACCCTGCATATGTCTCAAAAATTAGGATCATAATATTTCTAGATATGTACTGAGGATACTTCTTCAATTTTCAACCTATGAATGCATCAGCTACCTCGATTTAAATTTGGCTACCATATCTTAGTTTCCTATTTCCGGAATGCTTTCCTAAAAGAACAAAAAAGCAATGCTTTACTACATAATATATTTTGTTGTCCTACACGCTTCCAAACTTCAATAGTAATACCATCCAGTATGGGTTTCCATGTTGGACACCGACACGTGTACGATACCTATCGATGAAGAGTCCTATTCAAAACATATTTGTTGGATCTCTGACAATCTTAGCATGGTTCCAACACAATTTTAAAAATGAAAAATACATTAATTTTTCTAAAAACTCAAACTTATTGTATAAAATTTTATTGTGATTATAATAATAAGGAACAAATCCTTTTGAATCAGTCATGGAAAACATTTTTCTGCACAAAAAAAAAACTCAGACATACTTGTGCACATAAATCTTTATTGTCAATTTATATAATTCATAATTATATAATATATAGATTCGTGTCTCATGTCCTAAATTTTGGAGATTATGTGTCTAAGTGTCCGTGGTAATTCACTAATCTCTCTTTGATATTTGATTTGTAACAAAAGCTTCCCTTTTAATCCTCTTAATACATCTGATGTTTTCCATAAAAAAACAAACAGTTTAGTACTTCCAGAATCAGAGAAGACAAAACCCGCAAGGACAACTAGATGGACATGTTTCTATAGGATAAAGCTGCTACCTTTTTCTGGAGCATGTCTTTGCTTTGTAACTGATGAATCTTGTGACTAAGTGCTTGAAGCTTTTCCTCGAGCAAAGCAGCTTTTGAAGTCTCTTGATGTAATAAACCCAAGAGTGGTAACCTACTCTTACTATTGTTGTCCATACAACTCTCTCTCGTGTCCTCTATTTTTTTGGAAAGGGACTTTGCTTGGCTCTACATGTAACAATATCTGTTAAAGAATCCATTACACACGAAAAATTCGAACTGAATTTGTTCTCTTTGATGCTTTCAACAAGTATAAGATATAAGTATTCCTGCCATGTCTGAATTAAAGAGTTTTTTCCATTACTCCATAAAATGCTCCTTAGAATCATTAATCTAACAGTGTGTGTGCATTTTTTAGGACAAGTAATACACTTCATCTCATGTAAAATATATGTTCTGAAGCGGGTGAAAAAACTGAACTGGTTTCAAATCCAGTGTTGGAAAATAAAGTGCTTTATCAGCATTACTATGTCTCGAAACAGCGCAAGAAAAGAATATCCTAAAAATTAAAAATTAGGTTCAACAAATTTCATCTTGACACACTTATATTCTAGATCCAAATAAAAGTAATATAGCTGGTTAGATAAATTCAAGATGTTGAGATTTTGTTGGAAGAGATTAAGTTGTTCCAGTTCCAATTTTGAACAATTGAGAACTTGCATATATAATTCATGGGAAGTTGACGACAAAGCTCTTTATAGATTTCACAGCTGAGGTACAGAACTATCAATGTCACTAAAGCTTCCGTTGAAAAATTGACCATATAAAACACTAAATTAGGTGTTAAGGAGTAACACAATATGTTTATCCAATGCTCATGATTAGTCTGTAGCAAAATAAGCATAAATTACTGTGAAGCAGTGCAGAAACATCATATTTTAAGAAATCATAGTTGTAAATTGTAACAGTGCATGATGACATGCCTTACCACCAATTCCTCAAGATCTTCAGTTTTGTACACCATTTGATAGGAATAGTAAGTGTTTGGATAATGTCTACTGAAGAAATGATCAACACAACAGTCACGAGCCTTGTGTTGAATGCATAATGGAATTTCACGAACTATGACAGTAAATTGATCAGGCCTATGCTTTAACTTTTGAATTTGCTGAATCCTTCTAATCAAAATTTCATTGTATTCCTGATTATGCATGAAGGAAAAAATAATATTAACTTCACTAAACATTAAGTTGCTGAGCATCACCACTTTTCTAACAATCTTGGAGCATTATTGTTAGTAAAAGGTAAATCATTCTTCCAAGAAGTGTTTTTATTCAACAGTGCCAATAGTCATCAAACAGAGAATTTCACCTTATATAGTAGGAACATCCCGTAAAAAGATATAAAACACAAGCATGTAAAGTGCACCCAAAGCCTGTTAGAAAATCATGAAACAGATCATTTTTAATGCTGTCACCTAAATGTGAGTCAGAATTACATTTGGGGTCAATCATAAATACTATAACAAGATTAGAAAATGAGCATACAACAATCAAAATCATGATCTGTTACCTAAGCCAGGATTTAAGATTATTAAAAGAGATTTGACAATCTATTGAAGAGGAAAAAATTGAGGGGCACCATAACCTCTCAACTACTGCATAATGAAGTAAATCTTACATTAATAGTGTATGATTGAAAACTATCAGGTTGTAACATGGGGAATTCAGCTTCAAACATTGCAAAACATCAAATGTGCAGAGTTTGAAATCAATTAATGGCATAAAAATTGGCACAAGGAGTGGAGCATCTCCTTCAACCCTTGTCTTTGCCTGTCATTGTTTATTTGGTTAACATATTGAGTTATTAGGCATCAAAATTAACATACCCCATTCACCAAAACCATTTCTTTTAGACATTCATAGTAGGGGAGTGAGAAATCAAAGTACATAAACTCTAGCAAACAGAAGATGACCATACAAATAACCCTGTCTAAATCTTCCAAAACAACCTCACCGATTTGAACCTATTTTAACATTAGATATTGTAAGAGAATCCATTGTAAAGCTACTCCCATTTTGAACCTCCTGGACACCATAATTCACAGGGAGAAGAACCACCAACCCAACAAGAGAACACACCGTGAACAACTTAATGCTGCAAACACAAAAATTAGTAAATATAAACATAATACAATTATGGCAGGGTTTTTTATTTATGAGCAAATCATAAAATGAATAAAAAGGGATACAAACAAAGAGTTACAATAACAAACCAAGAATGTAGCTCAAAGCAACCCAAACAACATCATGAGCTGCACAATCCTAACTATTAACGTGAACCCCATTAACTAGAGCTACAGTAACAAGCCATAGTTACAAAGGACCCTTGAAACTCAAAAACATAATTGTTGCAGATTTAGCACGCTGTAAAACTGCTTGTCACAGCTTTATCTCCTCCCCCTACCAATTCTGGTTTCTATTTCCTACAGAGTGGCCAAGTTGGTAGGCTTAGTTGAGGTGTTAACTACTAAACATAGGTACAACATAAGAAAATTTGAGCATATGAGGCTTAATCTCCTCCTCCTGCCAACTCTGGTTTCTATTTCTTGACCCTGCACCACCCTCAGCATCTTGCATGCGTATTATGACAGGGTTATTATTGCATGCTAGTATTATAGAGCAGCAGCATGAATGTTGAACATTGGATACTTTACAAAGCTCCTTCAAGAAAACTAAGGTAATTTGTTATTCCATAAGATAAACCTCTTTTCTTTCTCACTTCACAAATCAAAATATTAGCCTTTGAGCCTAACTTTCTATCAATTTCAATGCAGAACTTGTAGATGACAAAATTAGAAATTATATTATGCCTCAACTTTATGGTTTTGATTTTTTCATTAACAGATATCATAGCCTCATTAACCTTGAGTGGAAATTACCAGTTTGATTATTGAAAAACTCACTGATCCAATTTACTATTCTTATGTTACAAATGCTAGATATTTAATCCATAATCCTAACATTCACTCCATGAGAAGACTAAAATATGAAGGATCTACACAATCAGTTTATACTTTGTTCTAGGATCAGTGTTTTTATCTTTAGGGATAAATTTCGGTAATCACTCTTGTTCTTGTTTCTTAAAGAAAAAACAGTATGATAATATTTGGTCTCTTGTTAGTTGTTATCCTACTCAAAAAAGGAAGAAAAGCAGAAGCATTTTATTTTGGGCAATAACGAATGGCAAAAAGTTTAACTTCTTCAAAATTTTAAGGAGGATTATAGCTAAAAGTTGATTTGGAAAGTAAAAGAGGCTAAACTAGCATATTAAATTATAAGCATTTAGAGATAATGTCATTTAAAATAGTTTATACATATAAATGAAAGGATTAAGTTTCTATATAAATTTTATTTTTTATTCATAAAAATATATTTTGACAGTATTTTTTATAATCTTTTATTTGTAGATAAATTATTTAGCTATGTTTAATTTACTTTCCATTATTTTTTATTTTATTTTTGTTATGAAAATGGTTTGTACAAAATTTCAATGAACTATAGAAGAAAACTATCAAATTTGATATCATTATTATTATTATTGATATAAATTTTAAAAACAATTAAATATGTAATAGCAAGTATAAAATGAATTAAAAAATAAAGTACAACTTTGAAAATTATATTTTGCTTTAACTTTTTAATAATTAAAGAAAAATTACTTATAAATATAATGAGTTAAAAATATTTTATAACATATTATGACAAATTAAATTATTTAACATTTTTATTATAATGAATTGAAAAACATTAACTTTAAAAATGGTATAAAATCAAGTATTGCATAGTTAAGACTAAGGATTAATTTAAAATTTGAAACTTAATGTGAATTTAATTTGGTGTGAATGAAACATTTGAATGTTTTTAACTTTCAATTTCTTATGGAAGGAAATTTTTAAAAGTTAAAACATAATCACCAATAAGTTGGGATGTTTTACAGGACAATTGTGCTACAGTGACAATTTTCATTCTTCCAAACGAAATTTATTAATAATAACATGTTCATTTTAATATTTTAATTTTTAAAATTTTCTTCCAAATGAAATTAAAAATAAAAATAACTAAATAATTTATTTACACCAACATTAGCTTTCAAATTTTAAATTAATCTTTACGTCTTCAGTATCATTTGCATTACTCGATATTAAATCATTTTTAAAGTTAAAAATTTTCAATTCATCATAGTAAAATTGTTAAATAGTTTTATTCGTCAAAATATGTAAATAAAGTATTTTTAATTTATTATACTTTTCAGATGTTCATTATATCCATAAACGTTTAATTTTTTCTCTTTAATTATTAAAAAAAATAAAACAAAGTATACATTTCAAAATTATTCTATATATTTTAACTCATTATATACATCCTATTTGCATTTTTCTTTCAAAATTATACCGCTAATAATACCAATATCAAATTTTATATTTTTCTTATATCATTTATTAATTTTTGTACAAACTATTATCATAATAAAAAAATTATTCTCAACTAAAATTAGAATTACACTTTAAGTTTTTCTAAAAAAATTTACCCTTAAATTATTTTTTATTTTTTCCCTTCTTTCTATCTAAATTAAAATTAATCTCAACATTTTTAAGTAATTATTTTATATCTATATTATTTCCTCCCTTCTTCTTTTTCGTTAAAAAACAAAAAAAATCATGCCAAAAATTGATTTTTTTAAGAATCAAATTGTAACTTATTTTCTAGTATGAGAGATGTAACAACACCTTTTCTTTTTAAAAAGGAAACAGAACCCTTGCCTCGTCAAGCTCCATTCTTTTTATTTCTTCTTTCTCCCTCCATCTCTTTCTTCTATCTTATCTCTTAATTTCTCTCTTCATACCTCATCTATTTCAGAATCTGATAATACCACGTTGTAGCTGAGAAGTTAAGAAACATTTCTACCTGATAAGATTTTCAAACAGAGTAAGCTCATTTTTACTCTAAATATCTTTTTGTTCTCTGTTTTTCTTTAGAATTTAGTATCAATCTTGGTGGAATCAGTTGAGAAGTTTAATCCTCTTAACTTTCTCAACTTATTTTACTATATGCTGAATTTTTGTTCTATTTGGGTAACTTGCATTAGGCCCGTAAATCTTGAAGCTTATCCAGACTGTGGGGATTAAAATTCTAGAAGTTTCTTAGAAAGCAAGCAATTAAGGTAAATTAAGGTAAGGGAAACTAAATTTAATTTCTAATAGCACCGTAGACTAGAAGATCTGAATGTGGAGAGGACGTGGTTCCAATATTCAATTTTTCTTGCAGGGATGTTGTGTGTTTATATATTGAGTTGTTTGTTTATATATTATTTAAATTTGTGAAAATATTAGGTTTTGATGATTTAGTATTAAAGTGTTATTTTTTTTATGTCAAATAGACTTTTAAATGTTGTGGATCACTTTTTGAATGATATTGTATGATGAAATGGTATGGAATTGAATTCATACATTTGGAATAATGTATGGATTGATGTTTGTTGTGTATTAAGTATTGATGCCTATGTGGTAACAGAGATCTCCGAGTTTCCCTGATGATCTAAGTCACATATACTAAGATATCAGGTGGTGATGAGCTGAAGGGGAGTTCATGCACACCGTGACATATGAAATGCACGACTTGGGTTGTATTGAACTTACCCTGATCCTTTATGTTGGATTTGTTGGTAATCTTTGGATCAGGTGTTAGTCTCTGGTAGGACTTACTTAATACGAGTCTTCCGGAAGACGTTGTTTGTTGAATATTCTAGATGTGTAGATCCATGTGAGATCTATGTGATTGTTTTATGTTGGAATTTGAAGAAAATTCGATAATTGAGAAATTGACCATGTAATTTGATTTTCTCTTTTAATTTAATTGGGTATATTATAAAATTTTATTTTCACTAGCTTATCTTTGTTTTTCGTATTGTGTTTGAAATGCGATGACTCTACTATCTACACGAGTAGATGATCATACAAATGTGCAGGAAAGCCTTAAAGGTTTCAAGGTTTTATTTTGAACTATGGATATGTAAATATCTGTATTTCTATAAGTCATAATCTTATAATAGAAATATTTTGGAAAACTCTAAATTTGTATAGAAATAATATGTAGAACATGTATTTAAATAGTTAGATGTATTTTCGGGGGTGTTACAATATATGCAATTTCACATTGAGAATTCGCCACTCTAAAAGATCAAATTCTCAACCTAAAGACTAAATAGGTCTAGTTTAGTAAATAAATTGGAATGCGTGTATTTGAATAAAAAAAATATTGAAAAGAGATTACTTTAGGAAAAAATCCAAATTGAGCATCTATCAATATTAATGTATTGAAGAAAATATTTGAAATAATATAATGCTTAAAATAAATAGCGATAAAAAATATATTTAATGTTATAAAATTGGCATAAAAGTTGAAAATGATTAATAATGATTACATGATTAAAATTATAATTTAAAGTTAAAGAAATAATTCATAATTGGAATGAAAATATTTTAATATAAAATTGATTTTATATATTTACTAAACTATAATAAGAAATTTAAGAAATTTAAGAAATTTATGTAATAGTATTAGATGCAGAAAAAGTTATATAAAAAAATAAAAAAATTGAATATATAATAACGACTAATTAAAATATAACTTATTTAATAATTAAAATACATATTCAATTAGAAGTATAATTTTTATTACATTATAGTTAATATAGGTACTATTTCATAATTCCAAACTAGTTTATCAGGTATTAACATACATAAATATTTGATTTGAGAAACAATTTAGCCTTGATAAACATTGCAAGTTGAGTACTTATACATAAATATTTGATTTATACAAACAATTAAAGTTCACAAACATTGCAACAAAATAAATATTTAATTTAGACAAACAATTAACGTTGACAAACATTGCAACAAAAGGTTGCCTACTTCTACATAAATATTTGATTTAGATGCCAAATATATTCTTCTTAATATATACTTGAAGTCGATTTTGTAAAATTTTAAGTCAATTTTATAAAATTTAATTAAAATTAAAACTATTTTTAATTTGTTGAATTAATCAAACCACAGCTCGAGAAGCTCGAGTGTGCGAATTAGAGTCTCGACAATTTATATTTAAAATCCATTCCTAATATAGCTCTTAATATAATAATATATTCTTAATATAGTTCTTAATATAATAATATAGTATTATCCTAATTTGTTAGATTTATTAGATTTCTTATTAATTGGAAATAAGCATATTCTTAATATATAACTGAATACAAGTTTGAAGTAAATTGTATAAAGTTGAGTTAAATTTAAATTATACAATAACTATCATTCTTAATAGTTATTTATTTTTATTGAGTTAAACTCAAATTCTATTCTATTTCTTAAATAGTTATCATTCTTAATATTATCCTTCTTAATAATTATTAGACTTAAAATTTATTCAAAATCCATATTATTTTGTATTTATAATTATATTTTTAATAATTATAATATAATATTAAGTCGATATCATTTTGTATTTTGTATTTGTGGTGAGTTGTGTAGAAGTTTTCAATTAAAAACTAAAACTAAAAAGGAGATAGAGAAATTCAACTCCCCTAGAAAACTGAATTTTCCCGGTCTACCTTAAACCGCTTCATCTTGGTAAAATAAAATAAATTGGCATTGGGTTTTAAGACTTTAAAAAAAAAATATTATTTCAAAAAAAACTCTTCATGATTATACTAAAATATAATTTGTCAAATTTTCTAGATATGAATTTAATACACCCAAATATATTAATAATTAGTTTGAATTGATGGAAGAAACACGTCCTAAACAAAAACTAAAAAGAGAGGGAAGAATGAAAGAAGAGAAAGTGTACCCGAATTTGAAGAGTCTGATGATAACAAGAGCATCGAGGCCATGAGCGTCCAGGATCTCAGCTTCGGTCACGCTGAACGCGCGGAAAACCCAAGCAACGGAAGGAAGGAAACGGCGCAGAGGCGACGAAGGAGAGTGAACAGGAATTTGACGGCGGTGAGAGAGAGGGCGAGCGTAGTAGACGGAGGCGTTGGACGGCTGGTTCTTGAGAACGGAGAAGAGCGAGAGAGTGACGAAGGCCAAACCTATGTTTATGGCCGCAGAAGCCAAAACACTGCGAGGGTTCATCTTCGAAGAGAAAACAAAAGAAGAAAATGAAAATCGGTGAGAGAGAATGAAGAAAATGGGACCTCTGGAATTGGAATTGGAATTGGAGGTGGTTGCGTGGCAGAGGCTGAAGATGCAATGTAACTGAGTGTCACACTGTTTGCATGCCAATTCAGTGCCACCTAACCTTTTCGCACTTCTTCTATCGGTTATGTCTTCATTTTTATATATATTAAATTATTTAGCTATGAATAGATGATTTGAGACGTAAACCGAGACACAAAGATAAATAAACATGAAGTATTTATCTTTTTTTTACTTTAGGATTTTCATATTTTGAGTAATGGTATTTTTTCCTCTCTTTCGTCATTTGTTGTTTTTTCTCTGTATGATTTTTTTTACTGAAACATCTTCATTAAGATGTGTGAAATACTTCATGTTTATTTATCTAAATTTGTTTGAAATTCCAATAATTACAGTAAAATTTGAGTTCTTAATTATTTTTTATTGTACCAATTCTTTATCTATTTTTCATTTATTTTTTGGATTCACTTTCAGGTTTCTTATGATTATGAGATGCATTTATTTTATGATTATGAGATGCATTTATTTTGATTTAAAATCTGAGTCATGTTTGGAGTCTAAATATGAATTTAAATCTTGATTCAAATTTGTTTTCAAATTTCACAGGAGGGTTTGTGAGTGACGGCTTGACTAGCTCTTGTCGGAAGAGATATTCTTGATCGGTATTTTTCCTAACTAATATGTGTGACAGGAAACTTGACATCACATTATTGGATGTTGACTTAGAAAATGTAATTTTCCACGAGTAATAATGATGTGTCAAAATGTTCATTGAGTATTGGTTGACCACTAATGTCATATTTTGGGACACATTCATAGGTTTACAAATTCCATGAGACTACCTAAAATACTTTGATAGGGTGAAATTAGGTTTCTTGGGATACAAATTGAAGTTTGAATGTATGTCGGACTCAAAACAACACTTATAGACCATAATGTGACAAGCACAACATTGATAAATTACATTGTAGTGAACACTTCATCATCATACAATCTCTTGTTAGATAGTCCATTGTTGAATAAGTGGAAAGTTGTGATCTCCTCAATTAGTTTAAAGTTGAATTCCCAATAAGTAACTACTAGATTGATGTTTTAGGCTCTGTTTGGATTGAGGAGGGGATTTGTGAGGATGGGAGGGAGTGGATTTGTGAGGATTGGAGAGGATGTGTGAGGATATGTGAGGTTGTTTGGATTGAGGGATAATAGAGTGGATTTGTGAGGATGGTTTATTGTAAGTTTACAAAATTATCCTTCTTATTAAAAAATATTTAAATAATGAATTATGATTTTTTTTTGTGTAGGTTTGAATTAATTAAATATTTTTAACATATAATATTCATAATTATTTATATTTTTAATAAAAAATTAAAAAATATAATATAAAATATTTTGGTGTTAAAT
>Ga0123342_1005066_pt1 | contig 19474 bp, 10 predicted proteins | sample Turbeawhitnodule_FD_89960 | JGI IMG/M metagenome (GOLD analysis project Ga0123342, IMG submission 89960) | Root nodule microbial communities of legume samples collected from Mexico - Turtle bean Mexico white nodule | ecosystem: Host-associated > Plants > Roots > Nodule | place: Mexico: Nepantla... | reverse complement strand
CGCGCTTAGAGAAGATATGTTCTCCGGGTATTCCGGAGCACGACTGGCAAGACCTATCCATAACCACCCTGAGCCCAAGGGATAGAAAGCCCATTAGGCAATCCTATAAATACTGTGCTCAAGGCAGAGAAAGGTACGTTTTCATCCACTTACTGAATCACACTGAGAATCTTACTTACTTGAGCGTCGGAGTGCCTTCGCAGGTACCCTCCCCGGCCCGACCGAAGGAGACACCAAGAAGGAACGACTGACCGAAGGAGAAGAAGATCGACACGTCAGCACTTATACTACGTCAACCTACCGTGCCTGGGCCCCATCTCTCCACACCGACCTCCAAAGCGGACAATACCTCGGATGCGGTGATTGACCCTAACGATGCTGTCCAACGACTTGAGGTCGGAACAATGGCGCCCACCGTGGGGCCCGAAGAGGCTCCTTCGCCCCTCAACTAGGGGATCCACTCCCCTTAGACCTCGACTGGGGGGCTTGTTCCCGTATGCCAATACAGTCCCACATCGCTCAGGAATCGAGGCCAAGAGCATTTTATATACTCCCTCCTCCCTTCACCCTTCGAGGCGCCTTTTAAGGACAAAACCGTGACGGAGCACCGACCTCCAAAGCGGACAATACCTCGGATGCGGAAATTGACCCTAGCGATGCTGTCCAACGACTTGAGGTCGGAACAAATCATATAGATGAATTTATTCAGGTGGTGAAAGTCGAAGGAGGTTCATATGAATGAGTCAGTTGTTTGAAATATAACTAACATGACTTGTTATATGAGTTAACCATGTCATATTGGGAGATGTGATATTGAGATTATTTATGCGCATAACTATGTGGATTTTACAGTGAGATAGTATGATAGGTGCAAATCTCTGAGTATAAGTCAATGCATGAGTCTTCCAAAAGTATAGTCAAATATCTGAGTATGTTGGTCAGTAGAAATCTGACATGAGAGTAATTTGAATGATGAATTATGATAAAATTCTTTTATAGTTATCTTATATGTGATTATCGTGTATTTACACAGGAGTAAACAATGTTGCAAGTGATAGAGTTTCTCAATGAACATTTGGAGGATGAGACGTGTTTATATTGAATGTTTTATTTTTAAATTTTTTTACATATTAAAATATATATAGAAAAAAAAATAGTTTGAAATATAACATAAGATAATTATATATATTTATACGTTAATTATATAAGTTTATATGTTAATTATATATTAAATATTTTTTATTAAATATAGATAAAAATATGGATGTTAAAAAAAGTTCATTTTCATGAATACTATTAACAGGAGGGACTTAATTTATTAACAATTAGAAATATTTAAATTTATGTAAAACTTAAAATTTAAATAAGTCATTCTTTATTTTTTTTTTTATGTGGAAAGAAAATGTAAAAAAAAAAATCAAACAAAATTAAATGATAAAAACTAATTAAAAATATACAAATTTTATGTATTCAATAGAATAATTTTTTTTTAAATAATTGAAAATATTCAAAGATAGTATTTTGTAATTAAAACTTATTTTTATTATTGTATAGTTTAACTAATATTTATTAGATTTTTATTATTGCTTTTGATAAATATTACAGGAAATAGTTTATTTGTTTTGGTTAGAGGAAGGGGCACAAACCCTATCATTATGGTAATATTAACTTTTTTTTAGTAAAGAATAAATTGAATTGAAGAACACTATAAAAAAAATAAAGTAACTTCTACAACACCTAACCTTAAAATTTCAGAATCACAGAACATTTACAACATATAGGTATTAAAGAAGGTAAACTCAAAAACTAAATCCAAAAACTAGTTGTTACTGGACCAACAAAGTTGTTGTTGGACCGGCATTAAATTGGCAGCTTTCCGAAAACTAGAAAAAGTCCTCTGCTGCATCTGCCCTCAAAATAAACACCTAAGCTGCTCTTTTACAGTATATGACGAAGGTTGGCCCAATACTATCTTGTCGTGTTCCATGTTCTGCTGCTTCATTCATTCTCGCAAAACACTTCACCGCTACATCATAACCTGCACTACAACACCTTCCACACCTCTCAACCAGCTCAAAGGTAACTTAACATAACACTACATTTTAATATCAAGATAATATATAAGGCAAATTTTAAGCTCCATACCACCAAAAGACAAATAGTGAATAATCTAGCAAAGGTAATATAAAGTGTGTTGCACATCCCTCTATGAAGACATTTCATTGTATATAAGTGGGTATAAATCTCACCTTATGAGTCGATTTTATAGGGTTGAGTTAGGCTTAAAGTTCACTTTTTAATATGTTCTACCATATTGATTATTTTGTTGCTATATGAATTCAAGGGGAGAGAATGAGAACTCAACTTTTCATATTTTATGTTTTATCCATGTCTATATATGACTGGACTTGTATCATGGTAAAAATTTCCTCTGCATTTATCTTTGTTTGAGTAAAATAATCTTATTTCTATGCTTCGAGATGCACCAAATGACAGAAATCCAAAAACTTTTCCACAAACTATTACCCTTTTTATTAAAGCAAATGCATGAAAACTATTCAAAATGATTATCCAACACTTTGTGATTCTAAACTGATCTCAAGCCAACTATGACACATATTCCAAACTGTGAATGATACCTTACATAAAATAAGAATGTGTGATGTTGACTCCTCTTCCCTCCCACAAAGGGTGCATATTGTATCCCTCAATATAACACCCCTTTTATACAGGTTGTGCTAAGTTGCTATCTTGTTCGATAAAGCCCTCCACACATAAAATATTAAAATTGAGTTGAGGGCATAACCTTTAGATTCCAAAGATATGCAAACGACGAGATACACCCTCCAGTTCAATGATTTGCTAACTTTGTATAAGCAGATTTTACCGAGAATCTATAATAAGGGGTTGTTCCAAAGCCAAAGATCCTCCTTATCTGGATGTAGTAAAACCTATAATAAGATTGCCATAAAATCTTCTACCATAGGTTTTTCCCACTCAAACCACTTCCTTCTCCAGCAGAAAACCCACTCCCAACCTCCTCTAGTCCATCTTCCGAACCTACCAACAGGTCCATCTTTAAACATAAAATTATTATAGTTTCTGGAGTAACTCACTTTGAGTTGAGGGTAAGCTAGCCACTCGTCTTCCCAAAATTTGAACTTTGAACCAGATCCAACTTGCAAAATCACATTTCGAACCATCTACTTCCTTGATCTGAGAGGCTTGCTTTGAATAAATCATACCACCATCTGGATTTATACTTATTTCGATCTAGTGTAGTTAAATTTACCTTACTCCAAGAATCGTACTTTGATTATAGGACATCTTTCCATAGGGCAGTCTCAGGGGATTCCAATCTCCATAACCACTTTTCCAAGAGTGCCTTGTTAAATATATCAATGCGTATGATACCAAGACCGTCCTCCTCTTTCGGTTTACAAATTCTCCCAACTAGACCATGCAATTTTCCTTCCTTCCACACCCTGTCCCCACATAAACTTTCTTTGTAATTTTGTGATTTTCTTACAAACACCTATTGGGGCTTTAAAAAATGATAGGAAGAACAAAGGTATGAAATTAATGGCAAATTTTATAAGACACGCTCTTCCCGCGAATGATAGGTTTCTCCCTTTCTACACCGAAAGTTTCTTTCTGATCTTTAATAGTACATGCTTTCAAAAGGAACACCTAGATGGATTACCTCCAACAGGAAGACCAAAGTAGGTAAATGTAAATCCATTAGGTTACAATGGAGTATTTCAGAGTACATATTAACTACGTTCCTATCAACTCCTATTACACCTATTTTGCTCTTGTAAAAATTTACTCTAAGACAAAATCCTAATTGGAAACATCTTAGTATAGTTTTAATACTCATAATATTTTACACACTAGATTTGTAGACAAAAAGAGTTTCATCAACAAAATAGAATAAATTCACATCTACATTCTTGTTTTCAACTTTTATTCCTGAAATCATATCCCTTCTTATCGTTTGATTTACCAACCTAAAGACACCTTAAAGAAGCCATCGAGTCTTGCTATCTAAAATTTGAATTTTTATTATTATTAGCAATTTAATACTTTTGTATTTTCTTTAATGCATCATTTATTTCATTTTGTTTCTTAATGAACAATAAAAGAATCCCCCACTAAAACCTATTCCATAATAAATTGTTCTCTTTGGACCATTCCACATCTCTCTCCATTCTTTCATCTTCAACCTCTCACTCCTTTCACTATATCTTCTCTCTCAGAATATCATGGTCTTTGATATCTTTAACCCAGGCTTCGACTTGCTCTTGGTCCAAGATCAGTCACAAGAAACACTGCACCATTTACTACTTTTATTAATATTTTTTAATTAATTTATTAAAAATGTTATAATATATAAATTTTAATATTATAGTAACATTTTTAAATGTTACTATAAATAATATAAACTTAATATTGTAATATAATATAGATAAATATTACTATACCAAGCTAATAAATAGTATATATATTTTTAAAATATCACTAAAAATATTTTTCTTTTAATTAAATAAATAAATGAATTATAATTATTCTATATTTTTCAAAATTATTATTCTACTACATATAATTTAATTATTTGTCTACTTGTCTATATTTAAAAATAAAAATATTTAATTATTATATTCACTAAATTAATACTACTAGAAAAACAAATATTTTCTGTTAATTTTTTTGAGAAAAAATTTATTTAAAAAATACTTATAGATTTTTCTATAAAGTACAATTTGCAAGAAAATGTATTTTAATAAATTTGACAAGAAATCTGTAATCTATTTATTTGTATTTTTTTTTTATATTTTTTGCAAAAAAAAAATGAAACATTGATTATTTTGTTAAAGTAGTTATAAGAATTTTATTAATTATTTTATATTTATATGTTTAGACATGTAAAACTTTTTTAAAAATTCTTAACCTCAAATATTTATTTAATCATAACTAATTAAATTTATTTATTTATTTTATATAAATATTTCTATTAAAATTTATCATAAACTATAAATATTATCATATTTTTTATTTGATAACTTTATATCATATTAAAATAAATATGATATATAAAACTTTCAGACTATTTTTCGTAGTGTTCGTGGGTTTCAGCACAGTGTTAGCCAGTGGTCGGTGTCGGTGTCGAACGCGGTGCTCGCGGACGGTACAAGTCTTTCCGGTGCGGTTGGGAACAACACTGTGGGTTTTTATGTTTTTGCTTTGATTATTTTTTTCTATTTCCTGATTCGTTACTTGATTTGGCACGAATTGATTGCGAATTTCTTGATTGGTTGCACGAGTGAGCGCAAGCAGAATTTGTTTGATTTTGTTTTGTTTCAATTGTTCTTTGATTTTGATGTGGAATCCGATTCGGAATTCATCCTTTGAGCTGATTCCTTGAAACTCTGCAATTCAAATTACTGGTGATTTGACTTGGAATACGTGTTAATTCGTTGGTGCATTCCACTCGGAATTGTTGAAGTTCTGTCTAATTGGTGAATGGGAAGCAGTTGACTGCAGTGTTGGCGATCGAATGGCGGCACTATTCTGGTCATGACGTATTCATTGAATTGATTGAAACATTTCATGGAGCACTTGGTAAGCATTGTTTTCAGTTTATTATGAATAGTGTGTAGAAATGGTTAAATAGTCAAAATATTAACACTGCAGAATTTTGGAAACTATTTAATAAATGGTACGGGTGAATTTTAACCTTATTCCACTTTCAATTCAAGAAATCACTAAAGAGCGTGCGAGTTGAGTCTATGAGCATCTCATCCTATCTACCATCTTTACAAATGGCTAACTTTTCCTACGTAAACCAGTTTTATTAATAGAAGAACATAAAATTGCAAATTCATTGGATCGGAAGGGACATTTGTGAAGGGTTAGCAGAGAATTTTGTTGTGAAGTAGAGAGCCGAATCACCTAACTCAGAATCCTGGTTAAGTTCCATGGAAGAAGAGCATCAATATTCTGAAAGTAGTGAAGAACTACAGACCCAGAAACCGGATGGAGAAGATCAACAGTTGCAGCATCAATACAAACTACCTGGAGCTGAAGAGAAATTAGTATTGCAATTTATGGATTCAATGCATAACTACCTATCTCTCTTTGATACAGTGTCCTCCACACTTCGACAGGTAAAAGCGAAACCCATTCATTACAAGAAATTGGTAGCATCTTTTTTATAGGTATAATTTTATGGTTTACCAATTGCTTGAATTTAATTTTCGGACCTGTCATTCTGATAGAGAAAATGTTACCAATAGAAGGTGAGGTATAATACTGGTTGGATTACTTTATCAACTATTTTTTTATGATCAAATGGAGAGGTTGTGAAGTTTTTTTGAATCAGCTAGTAACTCTAGTTGAACCCTTAATTTGGCAACTAAAAGTTTCCTTAGATATAGTATTTGTCCTTTCCTTTTGGTAACCATTTATAATATATTAACAGGGATGGTTTGACTTAGCAAGTGGTAGATATTCCATGGGTGCTGCTCGCATTAATAGTTCTTTATTGGACCTGAAATTCCATTCAGCTGCTACAACATTGAAGATAACCAACTATGATGGTAAACATTTTTTACTAAAGGAAATGGTTGCGAGTTGAGACTGCTTGATTCTGGTTGTGTCATTTTCTCACCCTAGTGTGCTAGCATGCTTTCACTTTCATTTTTATGAAGCCTTTCTGTAACATGTTCTTTTTATCAATTTAGATGGAACCTCTGTTTTAATATATGAACACGCTTGTCTCAACAGGTATACAACCATGCTTCATGTTGAGTAAATGGGTATCCTCTGAAGAAAAGAGTGGTCATGAGTTAGAAGATGAGAATGTGCAGCCACAAGATAGTAGTAGTGTGAAATCTTCCGGTATGTTTTCCCTCTCCCTATGCATCAAATAATGGTTCTTGTAGTTCATTTGTTATTTGATTCTGCTGCTTAATGCTTTAGTAGCTGTTAGCGTTTCTCATTTTGTTACATATTTGGTTGTACAAACTGCTGAGGTGATCATGGCTAAGAATTTATCAGGACGTGCAGATAATGCTGACGTAAGTATTATACAAATGTTAAACTTCCTCTCATTAACATATATTAAGCATTACAAGTAGAATTGAATTTGATCTCTAATGTAATTGCTATCACGAAATATGGTGAATAAATCATAGAATTTTCTTAGCAAAAGTTCCTAAATTGTCAATTGAGCTACTGTACAAATCTTGATAGTGTCTTTTTATAGATTCAAAAGGAGCGATCCAAGTCCTTATCAGTTTTTGGAGTTCTAATTTCCCCCAAGCTTCGAGCCTCCCAGCTGTCATTTGAGAGAGGTGAATAACAGGACTAAGGATCTTAATTCCCCTCACTTTCTTTGCAAATGTGATTTTAGTCATCTGTCTATATATTGTACTTGTCATGCAGGATATATCACATTCTGTAAATTGAAATTTTTGCAGCACTAGAGACACTAGTAGAAATAGCTAATATGCAATCCTCATTGTTATATTCTTTTCACCAACTTCAGAAGGTGGAAGATACCAAAGAATGAAAGTATCATACCAGCTCCTTCTGGTACAGTTTTAACCTTATTTGCTTCTGTTTCTCTTTTACTCCGTCTGGTATTGAGGATTTTTTTTTTTCCTTTCAATTGCATATCAAGACTATAGTGTTTTATTTGTTAGACAAGTCAGATATCATTGTAGTAATGTAAATAATGAACAAAGATGAAAACAAATATGCAATATATTTGGGCAAAATTATACTTTAATTCCCCAAGGCTTATGATAATCAAATTTAAAGTTCACTATTTTTTCATTTGATATGAGATCCTATTGTTTAAAGTTAAACAAAATTAGTGTTTTCTATAGGAACTGGATGTGCCAGTTTTATAACACTAGGTGTGTTTTTTTGAAATGTAATTTTTTTTAAAGGTATATATAAAAAAAAAAAATCACAAAAATTGTTAACATCTTCAGTTTCAAACAGATATTAGCATGAAATAAGAAATTAATGCGGTTTGGTCAAACTGACATTATCATAAGGGGGTAACTTTATTTTCCTATACAAGATTCTCTTAATTGGGGGCCAAAAGCTTTTTACTTTTCCCTCCACTTAAAGGGTGGGGGAGGAGAGAGAGAGAGAGTGTGAACAAGAGAAATCGGTTTAGAATAGGTTATTGATTTACCCCTGCTTCCATGGATGTAATGTTCAAGAGGAAGGATGTGAGTGGATATCTATGATTTGGATCAAGGGATGTGCAGAAAAGTGAAAGAGAGGATATACATGTGAACAGTAAATATCTTTCCCTCTCAAAATGAAGAGATGTAGAGGGAAAACTATGTCAGCGTCCCTTATTTCCAAATTTACAATGCTTCATTTGAATGTATTAGTATTTTAAAAAATTTATTGTACAATGTTTAAAATATATATATATATATATAATATTTAAAATGAAGAAACAAATCATAATAAATTTTAAGGAAATTTTAAGTTTGTTTATTATTTTATAAAATATTATAAATCAGTGTAAAAAAAATATAGTTAAATAAAATATTTCATTTATATATTAGTTATTAGAGTATATCAGGTAATATCTATTTTTCAAGTTCTAATCAGATATTTTATTAAATGTGATTAGATTTAATTAAAATTGAAAATATTACCTGGGTTGATCATAGCCATCACCAAAAAGTTATACTAAACATTTTTCATTTATTTTATACTAAATATTTAATTTATTTAATACAAAAAATCTCTAAAAACAATCCATCATTTAAAATAATTTTATTCTAACTTAAATTATTCATTAGAAACTGAAAATATAATTAATATATTTCACGTATTTTTACATAATTTATTAATAAAAATTACACTTTATTATAAATATTAGTTATTAAATAAATTTAACTAACACAACTATTTAATAAAACAAAATAATAATAATAATTAATTATTAAACTATATCGAATTATACTACTAATACGTTTTTATTTTTATTTTTTATTATAATTTTTATGGAATTTTTTTCTATGGTTAATTAAGTTATATTTTTGTTACTGTTGCATTTTTTAAATTGCTTTATTGTGAGGTTTTTTAATATTAAAAAATAGTAATTTTTTATTTATATAAGATATGATTTATTTTTTAATTTTATTGTATATGTTTAATATTTAAAAAAATTATTTGAAATTTTGTTTTTTTTTATGTTTATATTAATATATTTATATATATAGCTATTATGTTTATGAGTTATAATTTATTTTATTATAATTTTTTATGAATTTTTTTTCTATTGGTAATTACGTTATATTTTTGTTGTAGTATTTTTTATTTTTCATTTCCAAAGGGTTTTTAATATTAAAAAATAATATCTTTTTATTTATATAAGATTTGATTTATTTTTCAATTTTATTATTTGAAGTTCTATTTTTATTTAATTTGTTGAATACATATTTTTTTTTCTAATTATAGTTTTTATATTATACATATTTATATTTAATATATATTTTTAATTATAATTTTTAAATCTACGAAATGTGAAAGTTTTTATTTTTAAACAAAAAATAACTCATTTTATTGTTAATTTTTTTAATAGACAAGGGTTAATCTGTAAAGTAACATTTCACATTTTTAAAAAAAAATTAAAATTCTCTCATAACCATTACATAACTCACAAACTCCCATAAACTTTCTTCACACATTCATCCTAATATACCCTGATCGAAACACTCTCATTTTCTTCACACTTTCCTCACACATCCACTCCCTCAAATCCTCACACATTCCCTTCCTGAACCAAACATAACCTTAGTAAGAATTTAGCGGAACACGTGAAGATGATTTTTTTTCCCACTTTATTAATTTCTTACACACCCTGCTGCTGGAATGCATCACTTGTGGACAATCTGATTTCAGTATTGGGAATCCAGCATTTGCTGATTATTAGATAATTTACTAGTTGTTAGATAAAATAAATTTGATGAAGAAAATAATTTTAATTTAAAAAGTAAAAATTATTTTCCTAAGATGGTGAAAACATTTAAGTCCATTTTAATCAATAATACCATTAACAGGAGGGACGTCACTGATGTGTTTTATATATTCTGCATAATTTACTGCAGGTTTACATCAGAACCAAGATTGAGAACTGTGCCTAGTATCACATGCCAATGATTGAAAACTGAAACACTACCAACCTTAGTTGAAAGCCAAATCTTTTCGACATAATTTTTTTTCTTCATTTCACGTTCCAATATTTATGACAAGTTATTTGTATCTCCTTTTTACTCAATAAATAGTGGGGTAATAGATCCATAGAGAAAGAACCAGATGCTTGGTGATTAACGACAATAGTGCGCAAAGAGTACCGAAATGATTACGTAGATTGCAATCAAAACCAAAACTGTATTCATAGTGCAGACAAAAGTGGTGGCTTTGTTGACATGGACGATTGGTGAGGAAGAAAAGTAAAAAAAAAAGAAAAAAGAGAAGCATGTGGAAAAGCCTAACTATAAGCACAAACCCCATTTCTCAGTGGTTGATGGGCCTTAGAGCCCGGAACATATCTTAAACCTTATCTCCAACATCCCATCTTCCTTGCAAAAATCAAAATTATAAAACATCCTTCAAGTTTGTTGGCATAGTTATTAACCACATTTTAGCTACTGTCCATCTTAATATTTGATGTCTTTTTCACATTTTTATCCAAATATATTTTCATTGATTTAAAAAGGAGTTTGTAGAGTTTCGGTCTTAATTCTTAATATTTTGACCTTAAGTATATAAAATAGAATACGCTTTGTGTAATATCTGAGGTATATTGTCACATTTACAATTTTCATTAATTTCTACTAAAAAAACATTTTAAATTTTCGGCTTAAAAAATTTAATATTTAATTATGTATATCATGTAAAATTGAATCACATGAATGATTTTTCATTACTTTATTGCCAACTTCTACGCACCATAACCATCATCAATTCATCATCATAATACTACTTTAGAATCAAATACCCAATCATGCCAAATTATTGGTTGGTCCACCTACTCTATCCTTGGCACCATGTCAACGTGGCACCGTTGATTCATTTGCATCTGTGAAAACAAAAAGGAATCAGTGTGTACGTGCCACTTACTTTGTTCACCAATTTGCTAGCAAACTGCTAAGGAACAAGATGATGAGAAAATCAACATTTATTGGAGAACCAGAATCAGTGCTATGCTTAGGACATCTATCCTTCATTTTGAAGCTATCCATGTTTCTTTGTTTTCTCTCTCTGGTTCCATCTTTTTGGTGTCTAATCCAGTACATTTGGAGTATGAGACTGTTTTTTTTTGTTTAATCCCAATCATGATTTGGTTTAATTGATGCTTTTGATTCTCTATGGTTAAGTCAATATCTATCTAATCTGACAAGAGCATTGTTGGCTTAGAGACTATTTATACACAATATATGTTTTCATGATAGGAAATACTTAGCCCACTTAATTAGTTACTATTCTTTTTATCTTAAAAGTTCATCAAACCTATTTTATAAAATTTTAATATTCATACAGAACAATTAAAGGTGTAGAAAATTCAAATAATTAAGGATAACTCATCATTTCAATTTCTCAATCATGATCCATTGAACTAATTGTTTCGTCGGTGATTCATGTCAATCATCACCATGCAATTATATTTTCTTAACCCTATTGTCTTATTTAAACTAAATATATACATTACTTCTTCTTAAATAACCATTTGAGCTCCGTTTTATTAAGCATTAAATATAGGTATTGACCTTTCTGTATGTATTCGTATACTGGCCATAAACCATTTCTTCACATTTACGAATTATAATTTATGTTTTATGTTCACCAAGCAGTGCAGGATAGGTTTGATGACCTAGTCTTGCTGGTTTTTTACTTCAAATTCTCATTCACACCACAATTACGAAACACAATACTCTTAACACCCCTTCACGCCTCTTTTCTATAATTTTATAGTTTTTCAGCTTGTGGCATTGAGATTTACCAAATAAATAATGATTAGGTGTGAAATTCTAAGAGTTTAAAAATTTCATCATTAGGTTGTCATTTTCTAACCCCATAGAACTGAAAACAAATCACTAATCCAAAGTTGACTTTAATCTCACTCACAAGCAACTTAACCTTGTTAGGAAATCCATGTAAAAAAGCAAATTTGGTAACAAATGCATAAATTTAAAAAATTGGTATTTATTTTTCATAATAGAGTTAAAATAGTACACCCCTAAATAATGAAATCATGATGATGGTTTCAACTATTGGATTCAAAGATTAAAAATGAGAAAAAAAAAATGCTTGAGAAACATGTTTGCTAGTGGATGTTGCTTTCATTTTTCACTTGTCATTTCTTGCTACCTTGATGGGTGCGTAGCTACCTTTCAAGTCTAACCACAACTCTGTCTTTTTTTTCTTCACGGGCAATCCTTTTTTTTTTAATTATAAAAACAATTATTTTAACTTGTTGAACAAAAGTTTATTAAAAGTAAAATCTGGAAACATCAAATTAGTTTAAATATTAAAAATGTCATAATATTTAAATTTAAATTGTGTCTCAATCCTCAGTAATATTAATAATAATAATATTTAAATTATTTAAATATTAAAAATATCACATTTTTGTTGTTTGTGTCTATACATTTCCAGTAACATTTGAATCATTGTTGTATAGAGTTCAGCCTTTTTGTTTTAGTATTAAAAATAAAAGTTATTATTGCTTCAGTCTCAAACATATCCTCTTTTTATACTCCAGTCAAAACTCAAACAATTTTATTTATAAGAAAATAAGTTACGTATAAATACCAACATTATGTTATGAGATTAAAGAGTATAAAAGTCATTTTAATAATCTCAAATGCTACATTAAAATGTTTTCACATAAACTTATTCATTCTCCAAAGATTAGTTAAAAAGTATTAAACGCAGAAAATATTTTGTTTTTTTTACGAGACAGAAAAAGTTAGTAAACAATACTTAAGAAGTTTAAACTTTTACTTAATATTCATTAACAATTAATCAGTTAATATAAATTAATAGATTAATTGAAGTTATTATTTAAAACAAAATTAATGAGTGAATTAATGATATTTGTAAAGCTGTTCTTGAGTCAAGGGTGGATATACATTATGGATATTGTGGGATATGTCACCACAAAATGTTTATTTTTTTGTTAACGTATGAAAAAAAAATCATTTCCATTATATTTCTGGTTAATGCTCAAATATAATAAAGATGATAATTTCTATTAAAATAGTTAGTGTCTCCAAATTTAAAAATAAACTTAAAATTCGTACTGATAATGGCTACAATAATATTGTAATTAAAATTACCATAAAAAGAATAAAAATAAAAAGGAAATCGAAATTAAAAATAAGAAATAGTATTTGCAAGGAATAAAAAACAAAAACGAGCTAAAAAATTTCTAAAAAGTACTTTCATTTAAAAGTAGAATGCGATTTACATACCACGTAGATATGAAAGTTTAGTTCCCAATAAGAATTTGTTCAAATTTAATTATTATTTTTTTCAATCGTGGTTTAATATTTCCTATAAATACTTTATATTTTTTTACAAAAACAATTTAAATGACTCCTTTTAACGACATACCGTGTTTTAAGAATTAATGCATAAATTTATTTAAACGATAAAAAAAAGTTAAACTAATTGTATTTATATAACTTTTTATTTGTTGTGATTTTTTTAAAATTAAATTATTAATGCCATATTTATAATTAAAAATAAAAAGAATAGTTTTTTTATTGTAAAGAATAGTATGTTATAGAAGATACAAAATTCAATGAAGTTTTCATGTCATGTAGATCTGTTCTATTAAAAAAAATTACGATAATACATCTTAAAACTATATTTACGTTAAAAATGCACTTATGTACTATTTCGATTTCAACAAATAGAAAAACATATAATAAAATTAGTCAAATAAAAATAATAACAATGACACGGTTTTGCTATTTACAATAAACCGCCTTATGGAGGTAACAAAGTTACATATATTATTTTACGAAAATTATTATAAAGACGTTGATAACATTAAATAATTTTTTTCTTAAATATATTGCTTAAAGATAATTTAAAAATAATTATTTTAAAAAAATATTAAAATAAGACTAGTAGAAAATGGTTTAATTAATTTTTTAAGTTCAAATTTGTATATTTTTAATTAGTTTTTTATTAAAAATTTTGTTCTCCTTTGAATATTTAAAATTTATATATTTTTTCAATTGAGTCATTATCATGTAAATTAGATTGATGTAGTTGTTATTTTGCATAGTAATTATTTACATGCCTTCATATGAAAATAAATAAATAAAATGTTTGAATTAAGTTTTAAAAGTTTAGTAAATTGAATATTTTGAATTGTGTCTCTATTAAAATATTTTTTTTATTTAGTATCTAAAAATTTTATATTTTTCAGTTGAATTTTTATTGTCAATTCAAATTATATGGTCATTTAATTTTTTGTATTTTTAAATAGAACATCACGAATTGGACAATAAATAAAATGAAGTTCTGGAACACTAATTTTCTTATCAAACATCCTTGTTTCGCATCACTATATGGTTGATTTTTTGATGTTTTGTTTGAGCCGTCAAAGTTAAATGGTCATGTTACTTCCATTGACAATATAGACTAAATTGAAAATATAAAGATTTTAAATACTTAATAAATCAAAAAAGTTGTCGACTCCATTTATTAACAATTGAAACACTCATAAAAAAAACTTAAAACTTATTCAAGTCATTTTTTTTCAAAGATTTTTTTTTAGCAGAGGTATATATATATATATATATATATATATATATAATAGAAGTTGAGAGATATGATATTAATCTTGATAATCTTGTTGAAGTTGTTGTTGACTAGGTGGAGGTGAATCTCTTGTTGGTCAAAAGTTAACAAATTTCCTGAAGATAAGGGCTGCTTCAGGATCTCAGGTTGAAATTTTTGTTAGTATATCCTCTTTGGAGGATGTTCATGAATAAGATTATTTGCTATAAAAATATGAGTTGTTGTCTCTTGAAAATGATGGTCTTTTAGAAGGATTCTCACATATCAAATATGTAACTAATGCAACAAGTCTTAAATTAATTATGGTTAAATTGGTTACTTCGTTTCTCAAGATTTAGTCTTAAAAAATTGTTTTAAATATCTTTCAAGTGATGAACAAGAGACTTAAGAGTCATGTCTGGTCATCTTGACAACAAAAATAGTTGAATATATCTTGGTTGATATTTTCTTAGAAGAAACCAATTTAATCTCTAAGTTGTGACTGAAAAGATGGATAAGGAAGAATGAACTGGTTCAAACCTTCACGAGACCAGAACATCCTCCTAAATCTAGAGTGAAAGCCAATAAGATGACTTCCAAAAGAGGTCAACTCAAGAAAAAATAATGGTAATGACGTTTATCAATATCATAAGATTGTATTACTATTTCTGAATGCAAGCAAAGATTATTCTGATTCGATTTTTGAGATTCAATAGTTCATCTTTGTTGTCTTTATGGAAGTTACACATTAAAGAATATTCTTTTGTTTGTCTTCTTGTGTTTATTTAATTTTTCTCTCTTTTAGTTTAAACTCTCAATGCAATTGCTTAGGCTACTCTTTCAAGATATTTCTTTTTTTGTTTTTTGTTTTTTTCACATAAGTTTGATATAGCCTCTCACATTTGTTTATGTTATTTTTCATATGATGACACTATCTATAATGAATTTTATTAAAAAATATCAAATCCTTTTCTATTTTTAATGTAAAGAGAGCTGTAAAAAAATAAAATAATAAAAACTTAATTAAAATATATAAAATTTAAATATTCAGTAGAAGGAATATCTTTTAAAATAACTCAATTAAAAATTCAAACTTTTTTTAATTAAAACTTATTTTTATTATTGTATAGTTTAACTATTTTTTAATAGATTTTTATTATCACTTTTGATAAAAAACTTTCTATTACCGGCAATAGTTTATTTGTTTAGGTTAGAGGGAGGGGCACAACTCTTCTTATTATAGGCACTATTAGTAATTTAAAACACTGTATTTTCCTTTAATGCTTTATTTATTTCACTTGTTTCTTAATGATCAATAAATGAGTCCCCACCAAAACCTACTCCATTATAAATTGTTCTCTTTGGACCATTCCACATCTCTCTCCATTCTTTCATCTTCAACCTCCCACTCCTCTTTACTCATTTTTCTGTAGACTATTCAGAAGATTGATTGGTAGCTACATACTGCATCGATTCAACGTTGTTCACTACATCTTCTGTCTCACAATATCATGCTCTTTGATATCTCTAACCCATGCCTTCGACTTGGTCTTGGCCTCCAAGATCAGTCCCAAGAAACTTGCATGAAGAGCCATGAACAAAGGCAAAGACAAAGACAAAGACAAAACCAGAAAAAAAAGGAAGCCGATCCACGTAACAGGGCTCACCCATCACTTAGGTTAAGACCACCCCATGATGACGCAAACAATAACCACCAAGTTACAAAGACTGATTCCGATGAATATTTTAATTTTCACCCTCATGCTTCTCCTGCCAGTGCAGTGTCTTCGTTTTTTAACTCATCAAGCTTCATCAAGAGAGAGAGAGATCAGTTGGCGGGTGAAGAACTCGAGTTAGAGGTAGAGAAGTTTCCCTCGAACTTAAGGGTTGCGGATCTTGATGAATATGGTTGCTCCAAGAAGAAGCTTAGGCTCACCAAAGAACAATCTGCAGTATTGGAAGATAGCTTCAAAGAGCATTCTACTCTCACTCTGGTATATTTCATTTCCAACTCATCAATCAATAACTCTTAACATCTCTTTTCTACTTTTCCAAGAAAGATTTGAACGATTTTTATATTTTCAAGATATTAAATAATTTCTTTAAGGGCTGAAAAGAAGATATTTATGGTACCACATAAATTTAATGACAGAGGTAGTACTGTTATTTATTTATTTTACTAATCAATCTTTCATTTAATGAAAGTTCTCTCCTCCTTCTTGGTTTTTGGCATGTCTAATAAGCTTTTCAGTTACTGATCCGAAAATAGTAAATGCATTAAAGTTTTTAGACTTTTCTGAATGCAGTTATCTAATAATTATTATCAGTTATTAGTCATTTCTAGTGGATATACTATTTACTTTATTAGGTGTAGTTTAAGTTTTTCTAAATTTTTTTAAATCAAGCATTATTTACATTTTATTTCAAATAAATATTAAGACTAATTTCATAAATCAAATAAATGAGAGAAATATTGTTCACTAATTAATTATTGTTGCATTAAAAATTATAAACTAATTAAGTGGGAGAATGATTTAGTATTTTAATTTATTTTATAGAAAATACTATAAGAATATTTTAGTAAAAGTTTACAATTCATTAACTTATTTAATATTTTTTCAAATATGTGTGATAAAATCTTAAACTTATAAAGTAAAATGGAAGGTGTAATCGTTTATTAATGATTAATCTCCTGTCTCAGAATATCACGGTATTTCTCTAATAGTTAAAGTTCAAATACTAATAAGGAATATGATTTTGATTCTTAATATGGATGATGATGTTTTAAAATAACTATTGTTGGCATTTGCTTCAGACACATAAGCAAGAATTGGCAAAGAAACTGAATCTGCGAGCAAGACAAGTGGAGGTATGGTTTCAGAACAGGAGAGCCAGGTGAGTTATAATTGCTCTCATATTTGGACTACATATTCACTACAAATCTTTAAGAAGTTATTTACATAATAATTACTATAATGAAATAATGAAAGATAATAATCATTGTAATTATAATATATACTTATATATAAAAATATATAAAAGAAGATTCATTATAACTGGTGTAATAATTTTTTTCTATTCTACCTTTATTTAATATATCTCATTTTATTAATACAATAAAATATTTTTTCATTTCATATGAATTACTTAATTTTATTTTTTTTAAATTAATATTAATGTACAGATTTTATATGACTTATTCACCATTCTTTTAGTTCTTTATTTTAAGACAACAAAGAGAACATACTCTCAGACATTTTCACACTAAATCTCACATATAAAATAAAATAGTCTTTACTTTTTAATCATTCTTTGCACTCCATTTTTTACTTTTTTCAATTTCGACTTATCCAAAATTATTTTTGTATGTATGTTACATTTCTATCATCATAAAAATTTAGTAAAAGAGGAAAATGTGGATACACAAGAGCAATCACGCATGTATTTTCATTAGTAATTAATAAAATAGATTATTTTTCTAACTATTTTCTTTACGTATACATTATTTCATATTTTAATATAAGTTTTAGTAACCTTTTTTATTTTGATAATTGTCGTAATAATTACCTTTTAACTCTATTTTATTTCTATAACTATCAAAATCATTATTTCTTTTTTACAATCTTATTTTATTTAATCACGTATAAACCACATCATAAATCTTTCACTATTTACTATTTAACCTAGATAATTTACTATTTATTTGTTTTTATGGATTTGTTGAACGTGTAACGAGATGTTTCTTATTCAATTACTATTGTTTATATAAACAATGTTATGTAAGTATTTTGATCAATAAAAAATATACTTTCCAGGTCAAGAAAACAGAATAAATAAATAAAGCACTTCAATATATACTTTTAGTATTTGAAGTACAATTTTTTTTAAATCAATGATATATATAGTATAAGATCTTCAAATTTAAAATAAACCATTCATTTAAGTTATATAGATATATTGTAATGATATTGAGTGTGTGAATAAGAATATATAAGTGACTGGTGGCAATATTATTGTTTCTAATGTCATTTATTATACATATGTGTGGTAGGAATAAACTGAAGCAAACGGAAGTGAACTGTGAGTTACTGAAAAAGTGTTGCAAAAGTCTCACAGAGGAGAACAAGATACTGCAAAAAGAGTTGGAAGAGCTTAAATCGATGCAGGGACCCATTTTTATGCAGCTTCCAGTGGCAACCCTTAGAATATGCCCTTCCTGTGAGAGAATTTGCGGTGGCAGCGGCGCCACCACCAACAATGGCTCCTCTCCCACCACCACCTCCACCTTGCTTGTGGGCCCAAAGCCCCCTCATGATCACCACTTCTATAAAAATAACTATACATTCACACAATCATCTGCAGCTTGCTAGCTACCTACCTAAGGAAGCTAAATAATACAACTTAATTAAATATTAATAAATAAAACCTTTTTTACTGTTAAAAATCATTTAAAATTATGATAAAAGTGTATTCACGATATCCCTTATTTTTATCATTTTTTATAATTTTTGTTTCTTAAATAGTACCTTGTGTATATACTTGTTAGAATTTTTTTTTTCTTACAAGAATATTTCACTTCTACCAATGATATATATATATATATATATATATATATATATATATATATATATATATATAT
>Ga0123342_1005065_pt1 | contig 19487 bp, 8 predicted proteins | sample Turbeawhitnodule_FD_89960 | JGI IMG/M metagenome (GOLD analysis project Ga0123342, IMG submission 89960) | Root nodule microbial communities of legume samples collected from Mexico - Turtle bean Mexico white nodule | ecosystem: Host-associated > Plants > Roots > Nodule | place: Mexico: Nepantla... | reverse complement strand
ATTGATATATCTTTTTTATATTTTATTAAAATATATATATATATATATATATATATATATATATATATATATATATATATATAAAATTACAACTACAAGAAGCTATAAAATAGGAGCAGTAACTAAACACTAACACAATACTAAGAGTCCTGTAAACTAGGACTACACTTTCAAGTCCACTAGACCACTAACGCAATAATAACTGAAAACTAGAACAACAATTCAAGACTAATTCAAACTCTAATTTATTAAATAAAATATGAATTAATGACCAACAGATGGGAAGTGGTTGATGGTGGTGGTAAAGGTGTTGAGTGTGAAGTCAGGACCAAATGGGTTAGGCTGACTAGACACCATGTTTTAGTGAGTGGGCTTAATTATTGTGTCCCCTCTATAATCTTTATTTAAGAGATCTTTGTGCTTGTAATAAAATTGTAACAAATAGAATGAAAACTTAATTAGTTGCCCATGTACGTAGGTTGCAGATTGGCGACCGAATCACGTTAAATCTTGTGTTGTTTGTTTTCTGCAGTTGATTCGTGATTGTGTGTGTTGCTTCCACGTGCATTTTTTTCCCATCAAGTGGCATCAGAGCTTGGTTCGTTTACACATTAAATATCCGATCAGCATAAATTAATCGACGAGATCTGAAAATTGCAATTGCAGCGACATCCCAAAGTTAGGGTTTCACATGGGCGGTAGCTGCGTCCCAAAGCTAGGATTCCTAATGCTAGGGTTGCGCGTGTGTTCTGCATGTGTGCTGGTCTGAGACGGCACGGAGTGCAGTGCGACGGTAGTGGTGCGGTGCGCGCGGTGAGGGTGCGATAGTGGGTGCAGTGTGTGATGGCTGCACGAGCTGGTTAGGGTTGCGTTCTGGTGCGCCAATGCGGTGCAGAGCGCGAACAACAGCAGTGCGCGTCCTGGCAGCTGCGTTCCAGTGCGGGGGAGCGCCAGTGTAGTGGGGACTGCGACCAAGTCTGTTGGTGAGTGATTTTGGATGGTGCAATTTTTGTGTTCTTGATTTAAAAAAAAAATTGCCAAGATCTGAAACTAGTTGCACTAAGTATCTCATCTAGTCGTTTGAGATGGCAAAAGATGAGAAATTTCGAATTGAAAAATTCGATAGTACAAATTTCAGTTGGTGGAAAATGAAAATTGAGAATTTGCTAGTTCAGTTACTGAGCACATCAATAAAATGAATTCGATCTTAGCCAGAGTTACGTCAATGGACATTAAGTTCGATGATGAGTTTCAAGCTTTACTACTGATATCATTATTATTACTTGACAATTGGTCTGGAAAGGTTACAACAATTACTAGTTCAGCGGAACTCGATGGATTCACTTTTGAAAAGATTTGTTATCACATTCTTGGCGAGGACGTCAGAAGAAGGAGTTATGGAGAATTATCTAGTGAATCGCTAAATGTCATTAGAGGTAGTGGGAGTCAGATCAGAAGAAGGAGTCAGTCAAAGACTCAGAATTGCTCAAGTGTAACATGTTGGAGCTGCAAGGAGGTGGGGCATTTCAGGAATCAATGCCCAAATGATAAAAAAGTCAACATTGCAGAAGACTCCGCGGACGAGGACCTCTTAGTTTGTTGCACGGATAACAATGTTGATTCATGGGTCATGGATTCTGGTGCTTCATTTCATGCTACCCACAACAGTTAAGCATTGTAGAATCTAGTTATTGGGGACTTTGGAAAGGTAAGACTAGCGGACAACATAATTCTTGATGTTACGGGCATGAGTGACATAGTGTTGAAGACGTCAGTCAGTTTCTGGACTTTGAAGGATGTCAGAGTTGTTCCAAGCTTAACGAAAAGTGTGATTTCTGTTAGGCAGTTGGACAAACAGGGACATGATGTGAAGTTCGGAAATCAGCAGTGGAAGGTCGTCAAGGGAAATCTTGTCATGGCCCGCGGAAGAAAGAGAGGTTCGTTGTATATGGTCGGATTACCGTCTGATGGAGTGACCATCCCAATTCGGAAGATAAACAAAGTCCGGTTCACAGAATCTCGTGGGCAGAAGAGGGTTCTCTTTACAAGAGAGAAACCCAGAGCCATAGGTTAGATTCAGGATGAACGAACATGGAAAGGTTTAGGTAGACCAGTCAGAGGTACTTATGGCAGTGGGAGCACGGGTCGTGCTTTAGCTGAGGTTCCTAGACGACAGTGGGTTAGGAGAACCAGTATTCCAGCTGTCGAAACATCTCTAGAAAATTTCTTGTTGAGTATGGAGTATGCTTGTTCTCGGGCTATTCCAGGATCTGGTAGTTCGTGTAAGTGGGAGCTGGTAGGAATAGAGAACAGGTCAGTGACAGTTTTAGTCATGACGAACGTGTTGAAACACATGGGAGTTTCAACGAAGTCTTCAAGATGATTAAGAAGGCTGGTGGCAACTAGAGGTGGAACATTGAGTTTTGCTGATAGATTACAGAAGTACATGTACACAGTTGAAGCACAGGTGGACATTGTTTCGTGGCTTCAAGTGAGAGATTGTGGAGTGTGAAGTCAGGACCAATTGGGTTGGGCTGACTAGACACCATGTTTTAGTGAGTGAGCTTAATTATTGTGTCCCTTCTGTAATCTTTGTTTAAGAGATCTCTGTGCTTGTAATAAAATTGTAACAAATAGAATGAAAACCTAATTAGTTGCCCATGGACGTAGGTTGCAGATTAGCGACTGAACCACGTTAAATGTTGTGTTGTTTATATTTTGTAGTTGATTCGTGATTATGTGTTGCTTACACATTCGTTTTTTCCCATCAAAAGAATAGGAATGATCTTCTTTTGCATATAATATTTTTCATAATTAATGTTATTGAACAATTGTAGATGAATTTTTGGTTTATTGTTTAATGGTGTCACATGTATTGTAATGATATAATGTATTGAATGATAAAAATAAATGTGTTGTAATGATAAAAATAAACCTATGTTCACGTGGTATATTATAAAAACAGATGATTTTTAATAAATTACGATATTGTAGTCTTTATTGTTCAAAAGTGTTAATATCTACAATAAAATAATAACTTAATATAATTATTTTTTGTGCATAGCACATTGTAATGTTTGACACGATCCAAATTCTATTATAGTCCGTTGGATTGTTGATTTGATTTTTGTGGATGGTATGATACATTTTGTTAGCTTTCTTATTGGGAAATTTACTTTCTTTATATAACAAGTAGAGTTAAATATTTACTGGATTAGGATTTTCTAAGTTTGTGATTAAGTTAAAAGTTATATAATTTTAGATTTTTTGAACTATATATTTGATTTTATTACAAATTTAAACAATTGATTTTGTAACTAATAATTATTATAGAGTTTAGAGGTTATTTGGATTAAAAAATGAACACAAAAACTGGTTCGAAAATTTGTAATAAATATGATTCATTTAATAAAATATATTTTTAGTATATTTTTTAAAATTATTAAAATAAAATGTTAAAGAGAATTTGATGCAAAAATAATTTTTAAAATATAAATCAGAGTCAAAATAAATTTTAAGTTAAAAAAACATATCAAATCTTAATAAATAAAAAAATTATATTTAAATTAATGATTAAAATTTAATATTTAAAAATAATAACATATTAAAATAAATTACTTTATAAAATATCAAATTTTAAATTTAATAATTTTGTTTTAAGTATTATTTTAACTATTTATTTTATTATAATATAAAAGCATATATATATATATATATATATATATATATCAATAAATTATTAAATTATATTTTATTTTATGTATTATTTTAGTGTTTTTTAATTATCTATTTTGTAATATAGAAATTATTAATAAATATTTAATTATTTACTTTGTTATAATATGAAAACTTACACAAACAAATATTTATTATAATATAATTATTAAAGTAGTAATAATAAATTATCCTAAACTTAAATAATAATAAAATATTTATACACATGATTGATTATGATTTTAAGATAATTAATTATATGCATACTTTCTTTATAAATATATTTTCAATTGTGACGGACAGTTAAAATTAAGATTTTTATATTTTCACATTTTTAAATTTATTAATTGTTATACTTTGTTTTTCTTTTAATATATATAAACAGTATTTGAATGAGCTCTTAACACTCTTAAAAGACACTAAACTTTTAACTGATATATTCTGTGGATGTAGTTTGACATTTTTCTTTTCAGCATTTATAATTATGAATTTATTAAAACAGAAAGAAAAATTCAACTAAGGAAATGAGTGGGTGTAGTAGGTCTCACAAATAATAAATAAATAATATATATAACTTTTAGTTAAATGATTAATGATTAAAGAGCATTAAAAGCTTATTTTACTTTAAGCATGCCAAAACATTTATATCAATTCTGCAAACACAAATATGGAATATCTGATTATGATTTATTGATTTATAAAATTTAATTAATATATATATATATATAGTTATAATTCAATAATCAGATGAATAAAATGGATTCTGTATATGATTTATAAATTTATTAGGATATAATTAATTAATACATTTGTTAAAAGAAAGAAAAATAAATAGGCAGTGGAGAAGTTTAGTATCCGGTGGGCAAGCCGCGGATAGAGATGGCTATTCATTCCGTTGGGCAAATTTATTTTACTTTATTTTATTTTTAAATTTTTTGAATAAAAAATAATAATTTGGCAGTTGTGGTAGAAGCTTGATGGAAGCTACTGTTGAACTTTCTCTTCTTCTGACTTGTATGCCTATAAAACAAATTCCCTTCCTCTTTCTCTCTTCGGATTCATTCCTTCTTCTTTCATTCATTCACATTTCACTCTTCCTTCTTCTTCCACCCTTCAATACTCAATTTCTACGCTTCCTCAATTCTCTTATCTGTAAGTATTCACACACCCTTCTCTCTCACTCTCATGGGGGGCTTGCAATTGGGTTCTATTCTTATTTGATTATTTCCTTAGCCTCTTGCTTTCATCTGGGTTTTCAAATCTGCCACAAAAATTCTCTCTTTTTCAAAAGTACCGGCAAAATATTTGTTTTTTACTCCACTCTCTGCTTTGGGCTTCTTCATAGTTTCCAACAATGATTTTGTTTGAGTAGGCATCATCTGAATGAACTTTCTTTGCAGAGGTTTATGTTCAAATTTGAAACCTAGTATACAGTTTTTTTACCCCTCTTTTTCAAAATTATGGAATTTGGAATCTTCTTCTTTTTGCCTTAAATGTTTCTGTCATTTTTCATCTGTTCAGTTCTTCTGTGCTCAACAAGGTGTGTTTTCGTCTCTTGATATTAATTTTTCTCAACTCAACAAGTTTGGTTTTCACCTTGGTCTATGTAAGGTCCACGATCGCTTGAAGATTGAATAAGGAGTATCGCATAGATTTAATCGCCATTTATATTATAAGTTGTTTTCCTGCCTTTCTATAATTATTCAGGGAAACACTTAGATTTTTCATTTTCTTCTGTTTGGAGGGTTTGTTGGTTCTTAACTGGAAGAACCTCTTCTATTTAGAACCGCTTCCTTAATTTAACTCTTGTGGTGTTATTATGACTATTGCATTGACTTCGCTACTACTTTGTACGCAGAATAACCATTTTGAGCATATTTTTGGGAAATAATTCGTTTTGTACCTTTTCTTCTGAATGTACTTTTGGTAGGGGTGCAACAGTAATTCTGATATAGTTTTGTATTTCTAGCTTTCTTATTGAGATTAGATTTGTGATTATTTCTTCAAGCAGTGGGTCTGCAACAATGCTCTTTTTGTTTTTGGTGTTTTTTTTTGTTCTTTCAATTAATGGTAATCAGTGACTGCAGTCAGCCAAGTAGTTAAGTGTTGACTCGGAGTATTTGTTCTGTTTTCTTGAGAAAGGGTATCAAAATCACGGGGTTATTTTTTATACTAAGTGGTCTGAAGAAAATTAAACATTTTTGTCTAGTAGGGCTATCCTTAGCTGACAAATTTGGTGATTGAACAAATTGAATCACATGATATTTGTGTTGAAACAACTGAAAAAATGGTAGGTGAGATGATGTTAACGTACTCCTAACCAACCAAAACTTGGTGTGCTCTCTTAATCACTTTGAGAAATTGGCAGAGAGGTTCTAGAGAATTCAGGACGCCAAATCAAAATCTGAATTGATTGTCTACTGGTGCTGTACAAAGCTTTTTAATAAAGAATGAATGACTTTGTTCTGGATGCAGTTTCGTTTTTATTTAAAACTTGTAATTTCAAGTAGTTTTTTCCATTTCCGTATACCTGTTTCTCTAGACCTTTTAGATCCTATTGTATTGACGAAACTTCATTTATGGATTGTGGATTCCCTATTAGCAGCCACTTACTATTCTTGCACTTTGTTTTTCCAGATTCAGACACACTTTGCACAAGACAAAAGAGACATGGCCTTAGACCAGTATTTCGAGGACATTGTGCCCCAGTTGGATTCCTTTGAAGATAAATCATCTCACGAAACATGGAAATGTGCTGGTGATGATGATAGTGCAGATTCGGATAAAAAAGCCTCCAGTGGCTTTGATTGCAACATCTGCCTGGAGTGTGTGCAAGATCCAGTGGTCACTCTTTGTGGTCATCTCTACTGCTGGCCCTGCATTTACAAATGGCTTAACTTCCGTAGTGCCTCCTCTGAAAATGAAGAGAACCAACAATGTCCAGTATGCAAATCAGAAATCTCAGAGTCATCACTTGTTCCACTATATGGCCCTGACCGAACCACACTACCTTCTAAAGGCAAAGGTCACCAAGTAGGGATTGTGATACCAAGAAGACCTCTTGGTCCTTCATGGCTGACCAACTCATCAAGATCACATGATTCTGAAGCTGTTTCCCGACATACTTCTCATGTTTATCACCGCCATTATCCGAATCATCCTCAACAGTTCAACTCAATTTCTGGCAGTTACCCTTCATCAATGTTCAACACTGGTGGTTCACTAGCTAATGCATTTGATACAACATATGGAATCTTTGGAGAGATGATATATGCAAGGGTCTTTGGAAACCAGATGACTAACGTATACACATACCCGAATTCATATGATCTTTCAGGGAGCAGTAATCCAAGGGTCAGAAGGCACTTAATGCAAGTTGATAGGTCACTCAGTAGAATCACATTTTTCCTCCTTTGTTGCATAGTTTTTTGTCTTCTCTTATTCTGATTTCTATTCCATATTTGTTCTGCTACACATCCCTGTATAGAATACAAGCAGTATGTATACAAGCAGTATGCAGATTCTGCTAGAAGCGTCATATATTTTAGAGTTGTTTGATGTTGAGATATTTGTAACTAGGCCCGTTTTGGTACATAGCTTAATTGTGGACTTATTGAATAAATGTTTATCATATTAGCATTTGTGTTAGATGTTTTCTATAATGGTAGGAAAAAAAAGGTTGAACTATTATCATAAGAAAGTTTTTTTCATACCCTGAAGAGATTATTGAAATATGTGGTAAAGAATTTAATGGGCAGATCATACGTTATTTTTATATGCCCTGATATAGAGGTTTGCGTAAGTTTACTACTTGTGCTTAATTTGGACGTTCAGTTTGGTATAAGCTAAACTATCTTACATTTCCAGATTCTTTATAACATTGTTCAGAAGTTCTGTATATAGCAGAAGATTTAAGTTATATAATTTGGCTTCCATGCTTTGCTTGGATTCCGTGTAGCTTGTAGGGTGCCTTTGCTTCCGAGTGAAGGCAATAATAATAGGATAATTAATTCAAGTGTTGCCTATAAAAAAATGGAATAAAAATGATCTAGAATGATACCTAAACTTGGTTTTGTAGTCATGGATTTAGCAAAGAGTTAAGGCTTTTTAAAAAAAAATAAAAATCTAAACAGTTTCTAGCAAATTATTCCTATCAGACCCATTATTTATAAAATGACAAAGGAAAGATGCATTTCTTCAACAAAATTTAATCATTAAGAACAAACGGACGTGGGAAATGCCAAAAGTTTTGAATCAGGATCAGATATTTTTTTCGAGTGAAGCTAAATATAGGATGTTCCCAAGCCCAAACGCAAAGACATTGCCTTCTTAAATTTGGTCCTTGAAAACAGAACATTGTGGTATATGAATGTTGGGGGCACGGGACTGAAATAGGAGATTATTACAAAAGATTGTTTTCACTAGTTTTGTTGAATGAAAGTGACTGAAAAGGCTTGGTTGAGGAATAACTTGAGTATAAAAAAGAATAACTTTTCATTTTATTTATCTTAATCTATTTACTCACATTTTTTTCTCTAATAATCTCAAATTCACCTTCTAAAATTTATCCTTAATCCAAACAAAAGTGGTTGAGGAATAACTTGTAAGTATGAAAAAGAGTGATTAAGCAGTGAGTTGGAGTGTGCATTGGGCACACAGTTTTTTGACGCAGACTGCTTCTATAATAGGTAACCTTTTTAGAAGGGTAGTGACGTGTTATTGCAACATCCTTCTCAAACTTTTATTTACACTCAGGATTATTGATGGCGATTAATTACCGACCAATCTGGGAAGCCACATTTGATTACAAGTTTGATAGATCCATCCAACTAAATTATTGATTTGATTTTTCTTTCAAGATTAAAGTATAAGAGTACAATCTATCTTCATATATATTCGTGGATAAATTTTGTAACGAATATTAAATAAACATTCTTCATAAATATTAATAAGGAGGGGTGATTATTTTAATTATTCAGTGTTGATGAATATATATGGACCTAGTCAGTCAACGACATTTTTACAGATAGATCAAGTTGATCGAATCCTAAGATTGAATCAAGTCGGTTAACGATATTTTTACGGGCGGATCAATTTGGTCGAATTCTATAAGTCAATCAACGACATTTCTATGAATATACTAACTTGGCTGAATCCTAACATCAAACCAAGTCGGTCAACGACATTTTTATGAGCGGGCTAACTCAGCCATTGAAGTTTCTACAAACGAACTGATTTGGCCGATTCTTAAGATCGGACCAACTTGACCGTCCACAATTTCTACGAGCGGACTTACTTAACCGAATACTATGATCGAACAGACTAGGCTGACGACTTCCACGATCAAACCATCTTGTCCAATGATAACCACAGTCGGACTACTTCGACCAACCAAGGTATGAGCAATAACTGTTATGAAAAATTTATGATGGATCTATTTAATTGACGCTTCAGGTCAAGTTTATTTCACAAGATATCAATTAGGCTTCACCCAACCATTTGAATGGAATCCCTTCGAAGCAACTAAAAACTTAACGAAATTTTGGTGAAAGCTTGACGAAAGTATAGTAAACAACTTGGTTGATTAAGATCATACCAACTTGGCTGACGACTATGATCAGATCACATTTATAACAGACACACTCTCATCTTGTCATAAAGTACTTTGAGCCACATGCAAAATCGCTTCTAATGCAAAGGGGTTTTTTCATGTGAACATTGACTATAGCTTCATTGCTTCGTTCTTTGGGCTCGAGACTAGGGGGTTGTGTATTGTCTGGGTTATATCGGTAATATAATCAATATGATCTTAATTGGATATAAACCCGATGTGAGGTAATCGGAAAAATGGTTGTTACATTTTAGCAAGATATCAAATATTATTTATCTTTTAGTTACATGGAGATAGGAAAAAACTAATGAAATATTGATTGATAAAGATTTTCTATTCAAATGATTTTTATTTCTTATAAACTCATAAAAGATAAAAGATATGATTGTTATTATTTAATCTATTGTGATATTATTATGAAGATAAAATATATGATTATTATTATTTAAATATGTTGTAATATTATTTTGAAGATAAAATACTATTATTTAAATTCGTTGTGATATCATTATGAGGAAAAACTCTATAAATAAAGGATGACCCTCAACAAGAAATGGGGTATTATTCTATGCAATACACACTACAATTTGATATTTTATGTTCTCACTGACTTGGTCGTCAGAGTATTGTCAACCGATGGAGCTCCCCTCATCTTATTGTGATCCCCGAACATTCAAAAGTTGCGATTACAAAAAAAATATCTCGAAAACCAGCTCCAAACTCCCAACTTCAAATTTGACGAAAACAGTATCTAATATGTAAATAACCATCAGTAACTGAATCTTTATTAATATATTTTATTTAGATACTTAAAAACAAATAAGTAATCAAATAAAGTTACAGGTAAGAGAAATATTAGTGATAGAAAAATTATTTATAATTTATTTATATATTTTTTATTTAGTAGTTTTTTAAAAAAATTAATATTTTAAAACTTATATTTTGCGATATTATTTATTTAAAATTATTTTTGTGAGCAATTAAATTTATTTGCACTAATATTTTATTATAATTTTTTATTTAAATTATACTTTAAAAATAATTTTATTTTTTAAAAAATACAAATACAAAACATAAATACCTGTAAGTATAAAAAAAATGGTAGGTATGTTTTCGTGGATATCCAATAATAACAAGACGGGTAATAAAGTTGACTTACATTAACTTCCCGTTTACTTAGAGAGAGGATAAAATTTACTTTGGTTGTTAATAAAACTTCCTTTAATATATATTAAATTAATAAATATAATCTTGTATGACTAAACTAATGGTGATGAAAATTACTTTTATCTTTCACCGTCAAATATTTTTATTACTAAAATTAGATTTGAAATTTAAAAAGTTTGTGGAAGAGATTGAAAATAGAAGAGATAGAAAATGAACTCGGGAGTTAACTCAACGAGAATAAGATGTTTTTAAGGAAATTTCCAGTTGGTTTTCGATGAGAGGAGAGGTGCACTTGAAAAATTTTATCCAATACTTAAGTCTAGAAGTACAAAGATAATATGTTACTTCAAAGAGTGAGGTTTTATGGGTTGATCAGGTGATATCCTTTAAGTTAACTTATATGAGTCTCTTTGATTAGTCATATAACTCTTATTCATTGTTCCATAAATAGTCGTTTATCATGTAAAAACTATTTTATTTATGATGATCATTAATGAGAAGTAACATATCAGTTCAGAAGTCGGAAGATCACCTGAAATATTGACCATTACCTATTTATAGACTGATAGGTAGAGTGTTGTAATTAAATAAAAGAAAAGAAATATGTAGATTTACCTCCATTTAATTCTTTTCACAAACCAACATTAAATACTACATAATCACGTTTCAACTTATTTGATAATTATAATTAATGAACATTTTTGTATTAGTGAATCCATTAGTTTTTCAAAGAAAACTTGAACAATTTTAGTCATATTAGTTCTGATGAACTTTAAAATAAATGATAATAGAAAGAATTGAAGAAAAAAATAACTTATCTTTAGATAATTGACTAGTCTCATGGATCGACTTTCTACTAAAAGAATTGATAGTAGATTATTTATCTTAAGAATTAATTTTTATTTTTATTTTTATTTATCTTAAGAATTGATACTAAGGATTTTTATTTTTATTTTTAATTTTTTATTGAATTAAAAGTCATATTTTCCCTATTCTTAATCTATATTTATTCACTCTATCTCTCCTTCTTTTCTATTGTATTTTTAACATATCTTTTTCTTAACAAATGCACGCAGATAATTGACTCTTATTTAATATACTAATAAATAATAAAAAGTCTCCCATACCAAATAAATAAGGACAAAAGATATACCTAACTTCAATTTTGTCCTTAAAGAAACTTGGTACCCTAGACTACATTAATTAATTTAAAACAATTTCCATTTCCATATTTTTTATAGGCCATGTGTCTTTTTTATAAGAAGGATACTGTTTGAATATTTAATGCAATTATATAGTAAAAGAGACATCAAACCACCATTAAATTGAAACAATTTTATATCAATTGAGTACCCACTTTGTTCTTGGTGAAAAGTTAAGCGTATCCGAATGAAATGATATAAGCTTTGCACTTCCAAGATATATAATGATATCCAGAATCTCCACATAGACTTTTTTTATTCTTAAGGTAGTAAAAGATTAATAATAATAAAACATTGTAACTAGTAAGATGAGACTTCAAATATTATTATTATTATTATTATTATTATTATTATTATTATTATTATTATTATTATTTTGAAGTATGAAGATTTGTTCACTTAAAATCTGTGAATATAGGTAATTAGATTGTCTAAGAGGTAATATGTAATAAACCGTTTAAAGGTGTTAGACTGATTGAAGATCTTAAACTGTCTAATGGTTTAAAGATTTTTTTTTTTTGAATCAGCTTCTTTGTGTATTTTTTTGGTGGTTGTTAGTGAAGTGTTGGAACATGAACTTTTTAATATATCGTATGTCTTAAAGTAGGGATGGAAAAGGGTATGTCTTAAGTAGGGATGGAAAAGGGGTCAATCCCGGTGGGTTAACCCTCCAACCCGTTATCATTTAGGGGGGACAGATCAATCTTTTGAACCTGTCAGTCCGTATTGGTCCCATTTGTCAAACTCGTCAAGTTGTTGGGCCACAGACAGGGCAGGACAGACTAGCTCGTCCTTTTTTTTATTTTTGACACTTTAAAAGAGGAATGTCATGCTTTTGGAATCAAAATTGTTGGTGGTCAATATTTTATATAGAACTTTTTTTACATTAATTTTTTTATACATCATTTGATTCATTAAAATATTATTGATATTCACTTTATTTTGTTAGGTATTAAACCTTATTTTATTAGAATATTAAAGTTTGATTCAGTTTTATTGTTCTTCCTTATATTTTTATTATCCACAAAGTATTATCAACGACTACAATCAAATAAATAGATCCAAAACAAAAAATATACAAAAAAGAAAAAAAAAATGAAAAGTGACGGGACAATCCGCCAACCCACCCTGTGACGGGGCGGGTTACCAATTTTAGCTTGTAAAACACGGGCGGGTCAGCTTGCCAAAATGGATTGGACTAACCCATTTTGCCACCCCTAGTCTTAGCAAACAAGGAGAAGACTCAATGGCTAAACACTATGAAAGAGAGAAGAAGTCACTTCATAAAATAATACCTGGACTTTGGTTCGTAGACCTGAAGGTTCTAGGTTGGTCAGTTGCAAATGAATTTTCAAACGAAAAGATGGCATTCCAGGAACTAATAAACCAAGATTCAAGGCAAGATTAGTGATACGCAGAGGGAATAAGGGGATTATAATGATGTTTTCTCCTCTGTTGTGAAACACATATCCATAAGGATGTTGTTAGCCATGGTTGTTGAGCATGACCTTGAGCTGGAACTGATGGATGTTAAGACTAATTTCCTGTATAGAGACTTAGACGAAATCGTCTACATTAAATAACTAGAAGGATTTGAGATAGAAGGAAAGGAAAATTATGCTTGCAAATGAAAAAAATCTTTGTATAGTCTGAAATAATCTCCAAGAAAATGGAACACACGATTTAATGAGTTCATTGCTAGAATTGGGTTTGAAAGTAGTAAGTATGATACTTGTGTCTACTCAAATTTTTAGTAGATTGTTCATTATACTGTTGTTGTATGTAGATGATAAAAAAGGTTATCATAACGAGTTTGAGATGAAGGACCTAGAAGCTGCTAGAATGATATTGGTATTGAGAAAACTAGACAATGAGTTCTGAAAAATCAACTAATTGATTTTCTGTTCAACTCAATAAAATTTTTGTTTTAAGGTTATTTAAGAAAATCAACTTTTTGTTTATACCAATCGGTTGTTTATACCAACAAAAGATGAAACAAAGTTAAAACAATTTATGAGAGGAGAGATAGAGAGAATCACACAAGAGGTTTATACTAGTTCACTCTTAACCAAGAGCTACATCTAGTCTTCAGCTAACCACTGAGAATTCACTATGTAATCAAACCTAGATTAAAAAACACACACCAAGAGTGATGATCTTGAACCCCTTAAGAATACACACCACTCTTTGGCAACACCACAATTTCCATAAACACTTTTATGAAATTGCCTTATACAAGAACACACATAAATACAATGTTCAAGGAGAAGAGAATAAAATATATCAGGGTATTACAAAGCTATAGTTCAGAAGTATACAAAACCCAATCATATTCCACACACTTGAGATGATTCAAAGCTTTTGAAATCTTGAAAAACATTTTTAACAATTTCTCTTTCTTAGAGTCTTGAAAAGAATATCAAACTACCTTTATATAGACTCAATCAAGTGGTCAAATTTGTTAGATAAAAAACAAGAAGTAGTAGGAATCATTTAAAACCAGTTCAAACCACTTAACAAAATTTTGTTATGAAAATAGCAGGTTGTTTTCCAAAATAATCAATTGGAATAATTTCTCTGTTAAGGTTTTCATAAAATCAACCAGTTGTTTTATTAAAATAACCGATTGTTTATGTTTTACAGCAAAGACATAATAAGCAAAGCTTTTCCAAATCATTGTGAAAACCACTAAGTATCAAACAATAGGTTGTTTCGACAATTCAACAGGTTGAAAAACTTTCCTTACCCTCAAACCCTTGAGTAACAGCCTTTTCAACTGGTTGATTTGAAAAACAACTGAATAAAAATTTCTCAACTTTTAAAAAAACACTTCTTTCAAAATAAATAAAGATCACATAAGTTTGGATCATTTCAAGAAGTGAATTAACAAGTTAAAAACTACTAGACAACACACACACACATCAGCATGGTTTTCAAGCTTTCCACATAGATTTGGAGGCATCAAAGCATCTTACTCAACATCTATACTTTTCTCGAGATTTATATCTCAAAAAAATCTTAATAATTTTACCATGACAAACTTAAAACGTGTTTCCACACCTCTTGCTTCCCACTATAAGTTGATTTATGAACAATCTCCTGAGACGATAGAGGAACAATGTTATATGCATTATCTTCCATATGCAAATTTAGTTGGTTCTCTTATGTACGATATGGTTTGCATGGGCCCTGACATAGCTTATGCTATGAGTGTTGTAAGAAGGTTTATGTTTAACCATGGGAGAGCATATTGCCAAGATCTTAAGTGGATCCTTCTTTACTTGAAGAGGTCACTTGGAAGAGTCTTAGTTTATGGTAGAGCTAGACAATCTGATGAAGATGTTCTCATAGAAGGGTTTGTTGACTCAAACTTTGCTGGGTGTTTGAACACTAGAAATCTCTCACTGACTATGTATTTAATGGTTAGGGTACTGCCATAAGTTGGAATGCCGGTCTCTAAAAGGGGGTTAACTTTGTTAACCACTGAGACGAAGTATATTTTCATGACAAAAGCTGTAAAAGAAGCCTTGTTGCTAAAAAAGTCTAGCCAAGGAGCTAAAAGTGCAGGACCAAGTAGTAATAGTTTATTATGACAATAGTAGTGCGATAGTTTTCAAAGAACCAAGTCTATCATGAGAGAATGAAGCACATTGATGTGAAACTGCATTTTGTGAGAGAAGAGATTGCATGAGGATTTGTGAACGTTGCAAAAATCTCAACGGATCATAATCCTTCCGATATAATCATAAAGGTGTTGCCTAACAACAAGTTATTTCATTCCTGTATTTAATCTAGTTGATAGGTGATTGAATTTAAAAGTTTGAGTGTTTTATCACTAAGAAGATTTATATTGAACTAAGGTGGAGATTTGTGAAGATTGGTTTAGTCAAAATTTGTATACAAAGGCTCCTAGATCGTCTAAGAGATAGTAGACCATCTAAAGGAGTTAGATCGACTATAGATCTTATACCGTTTGAAGGTTCAGAGACTTTCTATATGAACCATCTCCTCTGCGTAGACCATCTACCACTTCTATTTATGTTCCAGAGGTTCGGTTGACGTTTTGTTCTCCCCTTAAGTGATTCACTATACACGTAAATTGTTTCTGTTGAGGAACCTATTCTATTGGAAGTTAATTCGACAACTTTGTATGGTTATACTAGGACATTGTACTGAAATGTTTGAGTTGAAAGTTCATTTAGACAAACTTCATGTTATAATATAAAATTATTTTTTTAATGAATTTTGTCCGTGGACATAAATTGAGTTTGTGGATTTACTTAAGATTTAAACAGGATTGTTATTAATTTAATAAAAATAAATAATAATTTCTCTTAATAATTTGTTATTATTTATTATATTGAAAATCATTCATAAAAGAAAATAAGTATTGATACGAGATAACAATTTAGAATTGATAATTAATATGTGAATATTCTCACAATAGTCAAGGGTTAGTAGGGGTATCACTCCACATGCTTGAAATCTTAATAATTTTTAAGTATGTGAACAATTTAATTGGTCACTTCTTTTTTAAGGTAAATAAGTTTTATTGTATTGTAAGATTTTGAAGCACAGTGATTAGTGCTTGTAAAGGATGAACCATAATGTTTAATGTTTGTTTATAAATATTGAAGCACGATATGTAGGGCTTGTTTTATAAGAATTGAAACACAATAGTTCGTGCTTGATACCAGATTTATTACACACTTTTAATAGAGATCAAAGCACAATGGTTAGTGCATAAATTGATTCAGAATTATTAGAATGGTTAGTGTAGGGTTAGACACAAAGACTAGTGCTTAACCATGAATATACAATCAAATATTTTATTGTTTAACCAATTAGAGGATGGAAAGAGAAAGAAATGAAATGAAAGTGAATAGTAAGGGAAGTTATTTGGATTAAAAGAAAAGAAAAAAGTTAAAATGAGTGGAAAAATTGTGATGGATTTTATTAATGTGAAAAGAAAAAAAAAATTAATTGTGTTGTATAATCCTTTATCAAAATACCCTTTGTTATAAATTGAGAACAAGAAATATAAATTGAATTTAAAAAATAATTGGTTATGAAGTAATTAATTTATAAATTGAAAAAATATCTAATTTTTTTACTAATAAATTTATAAATTTGCATGAATTTAAGAATAATAAATTTTTAAATATAACTTTATACTTATATAAAATTTTAATTTATTTTTTAATATTTATTTTACAAGGAAAGAAAATGAAAAATCACTAATATCAAATTAATACTCAATTAAATGTAACTTTATTTTCAAATAAAAAGAAAATTGATTAAAAAATTTAAGATCAATAGTGCGTAATATACATATTGTTCCTGCCGTTTGGACTTGGACACCTTCGCACGTCTCTACGAACTTCGCTTCACGAACACCTTTGCTTCTATTCCAATGTTGTTCTTCCTCCGCTGCTAACACCTGAAACAGAGAGACAAATGGGCGTCCTCGCAGCCGTTTGCGCTCCGACGCTCAGGTCAGCTATGACAGAAAACACCGTAACACTTCCCGTCGTAGAACATCACCAGCTCAGTGCTCAGAGAAGTGCGTAACTGAATCGTAACTAAATTTTATCTCACTGAGTTCCCTTGTGCGTAAATTTGAAAACGTACCTTAGTCTGTTTATCGTAAAACCTTATATACCTTACCGGTGTTTCTGTCCACGTGTCAGCCTGATACTTGCGTATTCTGAGGGCGCTCCTTAGCAACATTGTTCCCAGTCTTAGGGCCTTCTCAGCGTGTAAGGTTGCCTCGCTGGAGTGCAACTCGCGCGGAGATGACTGTTTGGGTGCCAACTCATGCGCCCAAGCTCCGAGTCATTTGCCCTGAGAGTACTTCGCCTTCCTCACGTGCCATGCATACAGATCACCCTCTGGGACGTGATCTTCCCATGGGCCGTCTTTGTCCCAGTGGCTTTCTAACGGTGGTGCGTACTGCCGCGTCCCTACACCTCATGCACGGATCCCTCGTGAGTTGGGTCTCTCCCTGCTGGAACTAGGGGTGTGGCTTGGAAACCACCTTTCTTTATCTATCATTACTGTCTGGGTGTCGAGGGCCCGAGGCCTCCACGTCCCTACCATGTCGCCTCCTACTGTCTCACCTCCTTCACGGTCACCCCTACCTGTAGGTATCAGGAGGAGACACCCTTCTGGCATAGGCGCATTCCTGGTGCTAAACCCGGGTGAAACTCGAGATCGATCAATGTTCGAGGTCGGTCAACACCCGAGGACCACGGTATATATATATATATATATATATATATATATATATATCATTACAATTTTGCACTATAAAATATTTTTATGTATCACACATTTTATTATATAACAAAACTTATTAAAAAATTTAACCACAAATAATATAAAAAACATGTTTATTATTTTAATTTTAAATAATTTATTATATTTACAAAACAATTTTTTTAACTTCATTTATTTTACATGAAACATGTTAGAAGACTTTACATCAGAAATCTTCATCTTTTATTTTCTATTATTGCATTTATGAGTCTTGGTGCAAACAAAATGCATAATTTATTATGCCTTTAGAACTAATACATTATGTACGTCCTTTTATGTTAACGTATCTAATTATTAAATACAAATAATTTGCGTGCAATTATTATTATGAAGCATAATTAATTTTCAATCAGATTAATAAAATCAAATTCAAGTTTCAATTTAAACCTTCAAATTGCAAATAATTGGTTTATTACATTAATTTAAGGATTATAAGGTCAAATTTAATTCTTTAATTTCTTAAATATGGTAACTTAAATTGCTTTAATTGATTTCTTCTATATACGATTTGGCATTATTCATGTATTAGGTATAATCAATTATAACTAAATGCATAATCGCTTATTGCATTTAGCCATAATCGATAATGACCTTTTTAAACAACGGTTGAAATTTATATTTTTTTTTAAAAATTAAGTACAAGCTAATTGATTCAATTAAAAAATAATTTTTAAAAATAACTGATAACTATTATTTATGTAATATCATTTAACTATTTCATAAAATAGTTTTAATTAATTATTAGTATTCGTATTTTTAGATTATTCTAAAAAAATTATTATTCCAAAAAAAAATATTATGTAAAAATTAAAAATAACAATTGTTGATTTATTATTGTTATTATTATTATTATTATTATTATTATTATTATTATCAAATAAAAAAAGTAGTATTGTGTAAAATAAATTTAAAAAATTAATTGATTTATATTCATTACTATAAAGGTGGATAATAATAAAATATTTTATCACCATAAAACTGCAGTATAGTGATTGAAGAATATCTCTGATATTATTGCAATCAATTATAGGGAAAATTAGTAATTGACATCAGTTTCTCATCTCTTCTCCCCATGAATGGGAGGCTTATAAACTCACTCTCTGCGTCTTTTCTATATGCACAAATCAGTGTTGAGAAGTCTCTATAAACAATGTAACGTCAAAAATAAATACAGTGTTAATGCTTAACTAAGAAGAGATTGGTGTAAACCGTTTATTACAATACTAATTAAATGGTGTACACTCTTTATTCCTACATAAAAGTTGAGTCCAATTTTTTTTTCCCATGTTTTTCATATCATCACGCTTTGAGGACATTGTTTGACAGTGAAATCGATGTAAATTTATTGTTGTTGATAGAGATCAAGCTCAAGTGGACATGGAGGCCAATCATCAAGAGCAAGAAGAGGTTGAGGCTCAAGTGGAGGACGCCCATGGAGGTCAAAGCCCACCTCAAAGGCTTACAAGAAGCATGTT
>Ga0123342_1005064_pt1 | contig 19487 bp, 19 predicted proteins | sample Turbeawhitnodule_FD_89960 | JGI IMG/M metagenome (GOLD analysis project Ga0123342, IMG submission 89960) | Root nodule microbial communities of legume samples collected from Mexico - Turtle bean Mexico white nodule | ecosystem: Host-associated > Plants > Roots > Nodule | place: Mexico: Nepantla... | reverse complement strand
TATATGTTACAAAAAAAATAGAGATATATTGCAAAATATTAGAAGAAGAAATATTCTTTATATATGTGTATAATATAATATAATATATTATATATATATATATATATATATATATATATATATATATATATAATATATATGTCTAATGCATACATCACTTCACTGAGTCATACTTTATTTCTAAAAGAAAATTATTTATTTAAATCACATTGCTACCCTTTCACTGTCTTACTTTTGACTCCTGTTAATTATCTGCACAGGTTTTTTTTTGAAGTAATGACATACACGTATTATCACACTCAAATGACTGACATGACAAGAAAACACTAATATATATTAAAATGACCGAAGTTTAAACAAGGGGCTCTTCAGTTTTCTGTTTTTCTTTCTCTAATCATTGACAAGAACACAGTATGTAAGGCTATGACAGCATTGAGAGGACCTAATTCAGTTTATACATCCTAAAGAAAAATAAATAAGAAAAAGAGGAGAAGGAAAAAGGGCAATTAAATTGTATCTAGTATATGAAATTGCATAAAGTAGGGTTCAAGTCAAAATATGTTTACAATGAATACAAAACAGTGCAGGATGGCATCTTCCTTGAAACAAAAAAAAAGTAAATATGACAAAAGGAAAGGATGTTACAGCCTAAATATCTATGAAACATTATGCAATCATTAATTTAAAACATAAAATAATAGACCTTCGTTTGGAAAAGAAAAACAAATAATAGCAAGAGAGAAAACATTGATCAGTTAACATAAATTGAAGTTCATGCAAGTTGCATCACAATTCACTAGTGTTCAAACATGGTCAGTGAAAGGGAGAACAACCTCTGTTAAAGGTGAAATAAAATATGGAAAATAATTATTATCAGAAAGGAGAGAAGACAGAATCTAATTTATCTACTTTATCTTCTAGCTGGACTCAGCTTTCTAGAACTTAGTGTCAACCAATGGCAACGATAAAACATGATCCCTCCAAGATTTACATAACCAGGGAGCTTAGATTATAATGATTCATGTCAGGTGTTGAGGCATATTACTCCATATATATAGATAGTTATTTATGAAACATAAATGCAAGCAGTTGATTAGTGAGTAGTGGCCACGTAGCCTATAATAGAAAATAAACACCTTATTAGGCATCCTTCCAAATTTGGGAAATTGAGAGCAAGGTGCATTTAATAAAACCATGATTGGCGTTTTCTGTTTACTAAATTCTTTGGCCCTTAATAAAGAAGAACCAACCAAATGGGTGACTTGGTTGAGGCCACAAATCACATGGCAGAGCCAATAAAATGAGTTTGTCGGCTACTTTTCAGGGCAAGGATTGGGAGGCTAGTGATAACACTGTGAGCAAGGCACAAACATTTTGATTATGGTCTAGCATGTAGCAGAGGATAAACATTAATCCAAAAGTTGGAAAGCATAGATGACAAGATGAATCAAAAGAAAGAGACAATGTGATTAGCAGAGTGAGAGTATTCAGTGAAAATGGCTAGGATAGGTGGTTTTGTGATTCCAAAGCAACGATGTTTATTGCAAAGCACAAACTTTACTCAGTAATAATTGTAATTCTAGGCTCCTCACGCCCAATTAAATGCAATATCATGTACTAAAGTGATTAAGAACCATGAAGGAAGTTCATGTCAAATCCTAGAGCTTTAACTGGCTTAGCTTGAAAACCTTTCAGCCCATCGTTTCTTGTCACCCCATAGGTTAGCCTGTGGGACCTTAAAACGCGAATGCCCTCTTGACCTCAAGTACGCCACAAAAGTATCTCTCTTTTAGATGATGATTGCAGTCATATGGACTGTGGAGTAGGGGCATGCTTTCCTCACTCTCTAAGTTCCATCTTTCTTGTTCCCTTTTTGCCTTTTGAGTTTGTTTTTGGGGGAAAGACTAGTGGGACAAGCAAAGAGATAAATATTGGGATAATATAGAGAGAGAGTGCTTAAGACCATGTAAGGTGGGGAACATATTCATAGAGACGTTGAAAATAAATTATGTTCATAGGATAGTAGGCTGCATAACACCTAAGGGCTGTGCGTTTCTTGCTTTAAATGGGATTTGAGATTACATTACCCATATTTTTCCAATATAAACAGTTATAAGAGAGAGGTACTTGTACTTGTGGACCATCGAACTTTGGAAGAGATGCTGGTTTCTCTAGATAGTGCTGTGTGATATATGCAGATATAAAACCAATGTTTTCCAGAATTGAAATTTTTGTGGAAAATTAGGGTGTGACCCCCATGAAGAGTGGAAAGGGTGTTTACATAATTATGATGTCATATTTAGACCTTGTCAGGGGCCCCTCCATCTCTCTTCCTTGAGGGGAAGATGTGGCTGAACAAAAGAACATCTGAGTTTGCCCCCACCAATCCCTCTTGAATTAAGTCTCATTTGGGATTCCTTCCATGGTGGTAGGTAATGGTTACCAGCACCTAGACATAGCCTGTGATTCGTGAGATGCACCACTGCCTCAGGCCACGTTTTGTATAGTTTTATTTCACTATGAATAACATGAGAAAATGGCCCTGTCCCGCATTAGGGTGTGAAGGACATGCAAATACGTGTAAGCATTTTCAGTTTCACAACAGGCTTTCCAAAATCTGCCAGAGGGAATATCACATGTTTGTTGCATAGCTAAAAAGGATAATTCATTGTGTTAGTGTGACAACGATGGTTGAAACTTTTCAAAGTGATCAAATTTAGGTCTGAGACCCTGAATATTCGAGATAGAACCATGCAACTTGCAGGATGATATTTGTTGCGACAAAACTACAATTTATGATGGCATCCTTTGACCATTTATCAATCTTTTGGAAAGTTAATAGGTTTTTGGGAATCTCGATAGTCATGAAGCCTATTTTCATTTCGGTGCTTTTTATTCCAGTGGTGGAAGCAGGTTGACTCTTCAGCCAATTTAGATGCTAATGGCCAACACAAATCTCTGTGCAGCTTTACACATTGTAAGATCATTGCCTGAATTATCCAAAACAGTTCTTCACTAACAAAATTAAGGGCCTATAATGAAGAAGCATTTATATTTTCATCAACTTTAGTAACTTTCTACACAGTTCCTAATTGATCTGTCACATCATTAATTAAAGTTTACCAAGATTTCTCTCTTGTGGTAAATACTTTAAACTGTTTTTTAAACAATTTACACCATGATTCACTGTAGTTGTAACATAAGTGCATCAAACATTAAATCCACAGTATAACAGTAAAAGGCCACACATTTAAGAAAACATTGACTTGTGGGAGGTTTCATTATTCACACAGTATCTAATAAACAAGAAACAGCTGCCTAGACTAAGAGAAAGCTAGAGTTTTCCACTCTCCTAGCAAATCATTTTCTAGTAACCAAATGCATGCCCATTGACTTTTGAGAAAATTAAAGATTACCCTGGAATGGGATGATAATAGGTATCACTACTCAAATACCAAAATACTTCCATCCCACGAGCATGAAGCAATAACATTAGGTATAATGGGGTGGAAGGCAACATCTATGCATGCTTGCTCATGGGCCTTGATTTTCTTCACAACTTTGGATGACTGATAATCATAAAGGTAGATAGAGCCATCTGAAGAGCCAGAAGCGAGTTTTTTCCCATCTAAGCTGAAATTGCACTTGATTGGAAACCCAGAGATCACATGGCCCTCATATCGCTTATATTTGTTGAGTCTGTAAGGTGGGGTGGCAGTAAAGATTGCAACATAATTTCCATTAGACTGAGCAACAAAGATTGAATCAAATGGGTGGAGCCTCAAGCAAGGACATGTATAAGCTTCTGCATAAACCTGATTCAGGAGTATAATAAGCTAATTAAAAATCTAAATTCATTAAGTCATAACAACGTTTACATGTACAAACGGTCAAAATGATATTTAGAGATGAATTGCATACTCCTAAATGCATACAAGCATAAAGAACGAAAGGTGGTAAGCATCATAGAAAATTAAGTGGGCCTGAGTTTTATCACATTTAATTTAATATCATCTCATGGAAAGTCATCGGAAGGCAATTAAAAAGTGATCTTTTAAGCTACTTGTGAAGCGTTATCAGTGGAAATCATGCTTCTTTGCTGCATTAATACTGTCACTAATATTTAACTACCATCAACAAATCTAATTATTTAACAGAATGTCAGGATACCCTGAGAGAGAAGTTTAAATAAGTAAAATGTAGATAATGTAATTTAATCCAATATGTAAGAACAACGTTAATTTTTTTGTTTCCTGCAATATAAACATGAGCATTTCACATGCAGGTATAATAATATTTTAACCTTAGTTATTTCCAGAAAATGAAAACAACACGATGAACAAAAAGATGCATCAGCTACAGAGCAGTAGAAGACTCTTAACAAAACTTTTAGGTTCCTTAAGTGATTTGAGTGCAGAAATACGTGTTCCTTAGCAATTTTCAAGCCGTTCATTTAAACTCAACATCTATCTAGGAAATAAATTGAGTATGGGTATTCATCCCATTGGATATTGAGAAAATAATAGAAAAGCACATATCCAGCTGTTTGCTAAATTATGGAGCAATTATTCTGACTATACAGCTGTAATTAAGGGAATAAAATTTCCGATTATACATGGCCGTTTTTATTTCTTTCTGTTTCTGTAAATTATAATATTTAATATTTCTAATTGAAATTCTAATTGGGATCTTCATTTGTTGTACTCTAAAAGGCTACTTATGTCATTTGTATCACACATTTCAGAGTATGCGAATATACTTTTTTTACATGGTATTAGACCATTAGTTTTTAACCCTAACAACAAAATAGTTACGAACCTTGGTAGAAGAAGAAAGAAGAATAGAGTAGCTAGACCGAAAAACGCACCAACTCTTAACTGGTGATCTTATTTCGTCAAAAGAAAGAAAACAAAATTGGTTAATAAGGGAAACTAGTCCCTTTCGCACATGATTATCATTGTCAAAAACATATCAAAAGTACACCTCTACCTCGTCAAGGTTAGTCTTAATATAAAGACGCAACCCGTCCCACGATGGTATGTCGTACACATATTCAATGTGGTACCTTGAAGTCTAAACAATTCTTTCCAAGAGAGACTTGAGAACATAGTATCTCTATCACTCACAATTGAAGTCGAAATTCCATGTAACTTTACCATCTCTTTGATAAAACTTCAGCTATCGATCTTGCCGAATACGAATGCTTTAGGGGAATGAAATGTCCATACTTACTAACCATTTTGGGAGTTTTAATATGAAATCCATGCTTATGTCTTCCCATATTGCCATCAGAATAGGAAGCAATTGAAGAAGCCCTTGGGGTGAACATGCTTGATACTTACTTTGTTGACAAAATAGGACAAGTTGCAACATAATTCGTAACCTTTTTCTTTTTCAAGTTCTCTCTTCTAAACATGGTACCGTCATCTGTGACTTGCTTTGCCACTAATCCTTCCAACATTGTATCATAGTTTATCCTATCAAGGATTGTTGGTAATTGTGTCACATGCTATCGACCCACCCACAAATATCTAGACTCGCACCAGAGATGTTTAGTCCTAAACGTGAGGATTGTGGGTTGTTACGAAGTGGACTTTAAGCCTAACTCAACCCCATAAAATCGGCTCATAAGGTTAAGGTTTGCACCCACTTATATACAATGAAAGGCTCTAATCTCTAGTCGATGTGGGATCTCCAACACACCCCCTCACGTCGAGACTACCAACTTGTGCGTGGGACTATATATTATGGGTGGTCCGATAGCGGCCCGATAGCGGGTGGCACGATAGGCCCAACAAATCACATGCTATCGACCCACCCACAAATATCTAGACTCGCACTAGAGATGTTTAGTCCTAAACGTGAGGGGTGTATTGAAGATTTTCCATCAACTATCAATATGACCAAATTATAGTATATAAGTGGATGCAAACCACACCTTACAAGCCGACATGAAGTTGAATTATGCTTAAAATTCAATTTCTAAAAGGGTATTATCGTGTAATGAGAAGGAAACACAAATTCGTGCGTTTCTTGTGGGCATACTACTCGTAGGAGCAAACATTTTAGAAATCATGTATGTTTTCAATTTTTTGTGTTTTTTTTTCCTATTGTCACTTTTCATGCTAGATACATTGCTCTTTGCCACCACACAATTCATCACTTGTGTTACTATTCATCATTCAACGACTTTCTAGTAGGCCTCTTCCAGTCAATTTTATTGTTTATTGTAAACATTTTTCCTACAAGTACTATTATGGCCAATGATTTCCTAGAAACATTGTTTACCACCAACGTTTTTCCAGTGAGTTCCTTTTTCCATTAAACCTTTTCCAACCAACATTACTGCTAATTGTCGACATTATCTAGCAATTGTTTTTTCTTCTTCTAGAGAGTTTTTCTTTTCCTGACAATCGTCACTATTGGCATCACCTTGATATGCAAAGACACTATTTCTCCAACAATCGCCATGCCCCTTAAGCACTTTGGCTCCCCAGGAACGAATGCACTCTAAGCATTTTTTCCTTTCCGATAGCCATTGTGTCCTTTTAGCATCTTTGACTTTCTGGAAGCCATTATGCTTGTTGAGCATTTTTTACTTTTAAGATAATTGTTGCCTCTTTGGAGCATTTTCATTTTTCGACTGTTGTTGTATCCTCTAATCATTTTTGCTTTTGATAGTTCCCCCTTAGCGTTTTTGCTTTTTGACAAATGTCATGTCCTTTGATCACTTTTGTTTTCCAATAGTTGTGTTCTTTGATATTGTTTGCTTTCTGACAACTGTCGTGCTAACTACTCATTTTTGCTTTGACAATCATCATATCATTCATACGTTCTATAGCTTGAAGGGGAGTGTTAAATATATGATTTAGAAAAGGACAGAACATTTTGAAGATTAATTATCACTTTGACAAAGAGAAAGTCAGCTCTAGAAAATATCTACTAGCATTATTTACTATGTAGGCTTCGACAACCAACTAGTTAACATGTTTTTTACTCTCTCAAGAGGTCTTTTGTTGATGATTTTTGCAACAAGTTTGTCTCATGATACATATACAATAACTTGAACGGGAGTATTAGAGATATGAGTTGATTGTGTTAGAGATAAGATTTGATTACATTAGATAGAGAGATATATTATGATTTGATAAGAAAATATCTTATCAAATATTTCCTATTATTATTTTTTAAAAAATCATGTTAAGCACCACTATGAAATCTTAGCATCCAAACTAAGTTGGCACCTTAATCACAAATATTTCCCATTATTAGATATTGATTTTGTTCATTATTATTGTATCTCTTATACATAATAAGAATATGCATGTGTGTACCCTTAGGGATGGCAAAACAGACTGGACTGCTAGTCCACCCTCATTTAGGCGGGATGGGTTAAATTTTTGAACCTACCAACCCACATAGGCCCGGTCCACCTAACCCGCAAACCTGACGGACCAAAGGCGAGACGGTATTTTTGGTACTTTTAATGAGAAATCTCATGCTTTTGGAATTAAAATTGGTGGTGGTCAATGTTTTATATACAACTTTATTTACATTAATTTCTTTATAAATCACTTGATTCATTAAATTATTGTTGATATTTACTCTTTTGTTAGGCATTAAACCTTCTTTTATTAAAATATTAAAGTTTCATTAAATTTAATTGCTCTTCCTTGTATTTTTATTGTCCAAAAAATAATATTAATGATTATAACCAAGTAAATAAATCCAAAACAAAAAATTAAAAAACTATGAAATAGTGGCGGGCTTGCCAACCCACCCTCTGACGGGGTGGGTTACTAATTTCAACCCGTATCCCATTGGCAGGCCAGTGACGGGCCAGGCTGGCCCGTTTAGCCACCCATATTGTACCCTACACATAGAATTCATTACATTCCATCTTGGTTTCTCTCTTCTCAACATTGTATTAAAGCGATACCATCTTCATCACCTGTCTGTCACTAATCCTTCAAACACAATCTATCATTGGCCAATGTTATCGATATCGGAACATGTTAGGAACCCTAAAAACCCTTATTGATGTTATAACGGAAACCATAACGAAGTATGGCAGAAGCATTCCAGTCAAAAGAAATACAAATATATACGTATAGATAACTTAAAAAAATACAAAAAGAATGAAAGAGACAATCATAACTAATAATAATACTATGTCTAGAAATTCAAATAACAATATCAAATAAAAAACACCACAAATTTCAAGTTCAAAACTTAAAATAACAACAAAACATAAAAGAAATCCAATGGAGCATAACCCTCCTCCTCTTCCCCTTCATAGAAACTCTTGTCAAAGTTAAGTAATTTTTCAAACTCAGAATCAGAGTTATCAAGCAATTCATTCTCAATCCTAATTTGAATATTTCCTTTAAAAAAGAAAAACACTTGTGGCAGGTGGCAGTATGCGGCAATGGACGGCGGTGTGCGGTAGCAATAGGTAGCTGGCAATGGCATTGGGACAGTAGCGACAGTGGCGACGGAGACGTCAGCAAGATCGTCAATGACGACAAGTGACGCTGATCAACGACGATGAATAGTGGTCGTGGGCAGTGGCTGTGTACAATTGTTGTGTGCAGTGGCAGTGAGTAGCAACTACAGATTAGGGTTATCTAATAGTAGTTGTTAGTTGGTTAATACTAACATGCTAATTGGGTCGAGTATGGCCCAAATCATTTTAATGTCTAAGTGTGTCGATAACCACTTACCACTAACACGTTAATTGGGTTGAGTATGACCCAAATCATTTTAATATCTATGCCCACAATATTAGGTTTTTCTCCTAGCTAGGTCAAGTTTCTCCCAACGCCCATGCCACAAACCTCATCCCCTCGCTCACAATTTGTTCTCCCCACGTTTTTCGCCATTTTCGTTTAGCCTTACCATCCCGTGATGCAAAAAGCGGCCGCCATGGGCTGTCATGAGAAACCCGCTTCACCATCGCCATGTTCTGGCGACAAGTGCCATGGCCATTTTTCAATAGCACTACATCAGGGTAATACATGTTAAAATAGGGCAACATAGTCACATGACAATGAAAAATATATGTTGAAGATCCCATATTAACTAGAGATATGGCCAAATTATAATATATAAGTGGGATACAAACCTCACCTTAAAAGTTGATTTTGTGAAATTAAGTTAAGCTTAAAGTCCACTTCATAAGATAGTATTGGAGCTTATCAAGAGCCTATTCTAGTGAGATTAGTTAAGCCTTAACCCCACTTTCATAATATGGTATTAAGAGACTATTCTAGCGAGGTTTATTGGACCTATCATGTTACCTGCTATCATAACCCCTTCTATCCCATGCTCAAGATGTCCAGTTCTTAGTGGGAATGGGTACATTGGAAATCCCACACCAACTAGAGATATGACCAAATTATAATATATAACTAAGATGCAAACCTTACCTTACAAGTCGATTTTGTGAGGTTGAGAAATGAGGTCATACTGTGACAACAAGGATCCTATATGTATTGCTCAAAATCCAGCACAGTCAAACTAAACATGAGAAAATTGAGAAACAACTGAGCCTGATGATGAATATTAGGCCATTCCTTCCAATGAAGCAACAAGACGTCCTTACAAAGGATGTTCCAACCTAACTTTGAACTTCCTGCAAGTACAATGGCCTGATTGATATCTATGCCATCTTGAGGGGTGGGGTTGGGGGCAGGAGGCTGGCAGGGGCAGCGTGACGGCAGGGTTGAAAGTATATTAGGAATAAATGGTTAGGCATTTTAGGAAAACTTTTTAGTTAGAATAAAATATGAATCTGCTGATTCAGTTGTTGTTAGGCAGGCTGTTTTTATACTATTTTGCTGCTATATGTTTTACCTAATATGAAGCGTGTTGGTTCCCTATCCTAAACAAATTCTTGTAATAAATCATACTATTCATGGGCAAATAGTTGATGTGGAATGTGTTTCTTTCTGGACATGCAGTCACTTACATTTTATTTTATTTCCATATTTTAGATGATAATGCTCCGCAAGAACAACAGCCCTATCCCAAATTCTCACCATTGGAAAAATCCAAATCTCACATTGACTAGAGATGCTGTCAAATATAGTATATGACAAGTTAGTTTTGTAGGATTAAGTTAAACCCTATTTTGTAAGACTCACTAGGATTACCTATAGATTTAAAAATACGGAATACTAAATTATTAAAATTTCATATTTAATGTCAATACAAAATATTAAGAAAACATAACAACATAACAGTGTGCATACATTAAATGACTCAATCACGGGCTGGTTTTAGAATATAGAACTTGCAGGCTATAACTTATACTAGACTATCTGCATTATTCCATTCTCTCCAGGATGACTTATTAACACAAGTAACAGCTGCTTAAACTAACAATACACAAACTTCACAGCAATTTGGTAATAAGATGAATAGTAAAAACAGAATATGAAAGATAGATATTGTATTCTCTTACCTGATTAGACAACGGTACCTCCCTTGACACATCCCAAACAATAATAGCGTTCTCACTTATATTAGTCTGAGATACATCACAAGAAGAAATGAATTGCTTCCCATTCCTTGTGAACTCAAGATCGAGAATCGGACCTAAGTTTCTATTATAATGATGCACTACTTTGCCAGTTCTGACATCCCATAATTTGATATGGCCCTTTGAACCTCCAGAAAGGAAGATATTTGAATTGTCTGGATGGAACTTTATAACTGCAACAATTTGATCTTCACTGAAAACCTGAGTCTCCATTCCCTTTTCAACATCGACCAACCGTGATGTGCAATCATATCCACAAGAAAGTAGAAAGTGCCCTTGCTGAGACCATTTCACATCTTTGACGGCTGCATTGTGGAAGTTTAGCACACATGCTTTCTTCTGATTTCTGCTCCATACATTCCATACGCAAATTGTGTGATCCATCCCGGCAGATGCAAGGAGGTGAGCTGTAAGCTAACTCTGATGAACAATAAATACTAGTATACATAATAAGCATATCTCTCTTACTCTTTCTCACATATATATACACAACACTTTTCAATACTTAGATTTTAAATTTATTCTAGCTGTGAAAAAATGCTTTATACATCAAAATCCAATTAAAATATAATACAATTGCAATACCTTTATCAATAAGAAACAACTTAGGAAAATTATTCCTTATTACGACTAGTATATCACACACATACAAGGGCAACAGTTTGTCAACAAAGAGAACATACCATGAGTTGATGACCAATGTATAGCATTGACTGCATTAGTATGCCCGGATAAAGTTGTAGATAGCTTTTCAGATATCAGATTCTGGCTTTGATGACCCTTTGCTTTACTTTTCAACAACGACAAAATATTATGATGTATATCAGCAACTGAGATACTACCTAAGTTTTACGAACAAGAAAAAGGTCAGAGCAGTTGTCTCTATCAAAGATTAATATAGAACCATTAAAACATGCAGCACATCTATGCCTGAAGAAAGTACCAACAGAAAAAGGTATGTGTGAGGAAATAAAGAAATTTAAACTATGCAAGCTCATCACTCAGCCAGAGACAGAATATAGCATATGCATACTTCAAAATTAAGAAGTGGAGGTCCTTAAATTGAGAAGTGGACCTTGAACTAAGATAGTAGCTATACAAAGCAATTGTTGCATAAGCACTGTGCTCATAGACAACCAATTAAAAACTATAGACAATATTAAAATAACTTTAGCATGGCTATCACTACAGACTTCAAAATTATTTTAACACATTTTGAAGTTGGTTAGCTGCATCCATAGACACTATGTTCATGCAAGAAGTACTCTAGTCATGCCAAAAAAATCCAATTCTCTTAAATACCTCCACAACCAGGAAAAGAAAATCTCAGTGCGATTTATATAGAAGAATACAGATATAATTATGAAAAAATAAGTACCTAAGACTCCAAGTTTTGTCTATTTCCTAGGGAAAAGAACATTTGCTTTCCATACTCACTAAAGTATCCAGGCCACAACCATGATATGTTTCCCTCCAAGTCATAAGATGTTATCACAAATGTTACATATATGATATGATTTGATTACATCAAATAGAGAGATATAAAATATTATTTGAAAAGGATATATCTTGCCAAATATTTCCCATTATTAGATATTGATGGTGCTCTTTATTATTGTATCTCTTCTCTTCTTCATTATAAATAAGAATACTCTTCTAAGTACCCAATACATGGGATTCATTATATACCTTCTTGATTTCTCTCTCCTCAACAAGGTACTAGAGTGGTACATCCTCCGTAGCTTGTTTTGCATTGATCCTTTCAACATGTAATCACGATCCCAACAAGAAGGGAACTCAGATTTGTACTTTCCCTATCACTGCTCAGAGGACTAAATATTATAGAAATTGTGTACCTTTTCTAGTTTCTATTTTTTTCTCTACCATCACTATTCATGTTGGACACATTGTTAGTCACCGCTGTCACAAATTCACAATTCACCACCCGCATTACTATTCACCGCCAATGAATTTCCAACAAGCCTTATCTGATCAACATTATTGTTTACCGCCGACGTTTTCCCAGTGAGTATTATTTACAGCCAATGTTTTCCCGCAAATACTATTTCACCACAACGCAGCTTTTTTCATCCAAATTCTAGCAGCCAATCACTGCTTCTCACCAATTAACAAAGACCCATCTCTTTTCCAGCCACTTTGCAGATTTCAACTTATTTTCTACTTCTTTTTTCTCTGTTCTGTCTAGAATTTCTCTTTAAAAAATTTGAAACAGCAATGACTCCTCTTTAATTCTTCCTACTTTTTTTGCTATTTTATCTCTCAGCGGCATAAACTATGTTAAGGGTTTAGGGTTCAAAACATCGTTACCCCACTATCCCGCTATATCACTTAACGGCGGAGTCATTTGGCATCGACTACTCTGATCATAACTCAAAAATTGAACAAATTCCACTAAATATGAATGTGAATGAAGTACCACTCGAACAGTCTCTAATTAGAAAAATGCACACAAACAAAAACAGATCAATTTTGGACAACACAAAGGCTAAAAAAAGTGATGAATACCTGATAGCGTGAACGGAGAAAGAACAGGAACCAGGTCAGGAAGAGGGGGAGGGGTGGGACCCATCAGAGCGCGTTGTCGTTTTGAAATGTAACTTCCGGGAATAGGAGGTTGCTTTTGGTGGATTAAAGGAGGCGAAGGGGAAGGAAGATGTCGTTTTGACGGATTAGAGGAAGAGTGTGATAATCTCTGTCGTTTGGGTTGTTCTTCGTCATCTGAGACATTCGAATACGCATTCCGCAGAAGATCCATTTCTATTTCTCCATCTGTTTCCTACACAAATAATACAAATAATGATAACAACAATAAATATTAATATTAATGATAAGGTTTTGGATGTTAAAATAATAACTATACGACTATAACTTGTTTAAAACCATTTAACGTATAGCATATCTAGCATTTTATTTGTGTATATATGGTAAATCATAAAAATGGTATAATATGTAATCATTCCCAAAATCACAATTAAAGACGTTACCTTCGTATTAAGAATTACATTTATAGTAGCATCTACATTTTTTACTTTTATAATTATTATATATGTATTTATATTTATTAAAATTAACTATAAATTTATAATGATAAAATAATTTAATAATAAATTAAATGTTGTGAAATAGATAAAATCACAAATAATGCCACAAATACTCTAACACAACAATTTAATCAAACTTATAATAGAATTATTAAAGAAAACAAAAAAAATAGTAGGATTTTGTTCATTGAATAAAAAATTGAAAGGAAAAAAACGTACCAAATAAAAGTACGTCGGTGGAAGTGAGAGGGATTAGCCTATGAGAAAGAAAGGGGTTAGTCTATGAGAAAGAAAGGACATAGGGAGAAAAGGAGAGGCGTGTTAGTCTATGAGCGAAAGGAGTGAGAATATGGATTGGAGATGGAAGAACAAACAAGCAAAACGCTTACGTTTTGGGATTTGATTGGGAGGGTTAAAAATAAAGAGTGGTGGTGAGGGAGGATATGGAAGGGAAGTGGTTGACAGTGGTGATAAAGGATATGAATGATCGATCTGACTAAGTCTCTCTACGGGTCCAAGGCAAAGAAAAGAGAAGCATATTTCATTATATTTTCTTCTTTTCTATATATTATTTTTCATGATTAATGTTGATTGAACAATTGAGGATGAATTTTTGGTTAATTGCTTAATGGTGTCACATGTGTTGTAATGATAAAAATAAGAAATACGAATATATATAATAATATTTACTTTTTATTATAATTTATTCTTTAAAAAAAATATTCTCAATTTTTATTATAATTTAATAAAAAGACTATTAACAAAAATTTTACTTACAAATGGCAAAGGTTCGAGCCGAGCAGGTGCTCAAGTAAAACCAGTTCATGGTAGAACTAGATGCGTCATGGGCGAGTAATGAAGAGTTATGCAAAGCCAACGAGGAATTATGTAAGGACTTCCAGCAGCTAGGCGAACGCTCCACAGGGAAGCGAGGCCCGACTATTCAACCAAGGGCTCGCCCCAGGCTATTCTCACAGGCGATTATGGACGTTGTCGTACCAGCCAGTTTCATAACACCCAAGATTGTTTTTACAAGTGCAGAAGACCCAGAGGCCCATCTCACAGCATTTAATGCTCAGATGATGATCTCGAGAGGAACGAATGTTATGCATTGCAAGATGTTTTTGGGCATGTTCACAAGCACGACGCTATAGTGGTTTGTTGGCCTCCCAGACGACCACATCACCTCGTTTGATAAATTTTCTGGATTGTTCAGGGAACAATTCATCGTCAACCAAGCTCAACCGCCTGTCCCTTTCGACCTCTTCGGTGTGAAGCAGAGACAGGGAGAACCTTTGAAGGATTTTTTGAACAGGTTTGGGGCGTTCGTAGTAAGGCTCCAGACTCAGGATGAGGCCTTGATGGTCCATGCCTTTGGGCAGGGGATCCTGTCAGGGCCATTCAACGACTCGCTGATCAGAAATCGGGCAAGGACGTTCGGGGAAATCCGACGACGAGTTGTTGCTCACATCACTGCGGAAGAGGCTGTAACAGTGAAGCGCGGTAGCACGTACCCAGGGCAGGCCAAGCCCAAAGAAGGCAGTCGAGCTCAACCAATGAGAGTACATGAAGTTGTGATCGAGAAGAGGTCAGATGCACGACGAGCACCTTACGCGCCAAGAAAGAGCCAACCCTAGTCGAAGGTGAGAGATGACTTGCCTTTCCGACCCAAGTTCAAAATGACTTACAAGGAGATGTTGGCTATGCCGGGTATGGCAAATAAACTGAGGTTCCCCCCGAAATCTGACAGGAATTTGGGACCACGCAAGGAGGTCTAGTGCGAGTTCCACAAAGCATTCGGGCATGATGTAGAGCACTGTATAGCCCTAGGCTACCAATTAGCAGGCTTGATAAAGGATGAGTTTTTGAAAGAGTATCTGAAGGGGAGTCAGGAAGGGTCGAAGGAGGAGCTTCCTCCAGCGAACCAAGGGCACGAGGTACCTGTCCACGGTGAGATTAGGAGGATTTTTAGGAAGGGGTGTTCCGCCTCCAAACGCAAGAAGTATGCGAGGAAGGTGATGTCGGTAGAGGCACAAGGGATTGACCAGCCAGCCGAGCCCGACCTCTGTTTTACAAAGGCTGATTTGGGAGACGTAGTCCCACGAAGATGATCCAGTAGTGATCTCGGTCGTCACTGTGGGAAGAAGAGTGCACAGGATCTCATTGACCAGGGGAGCTCGGCCGCCGTAATGTTTTGGATAACATTTAGTAAGTTGTAGTTGTCACCTGACCAACTGAGACCATATGATGGCTGCTTGTTTTGTTTTGTTGCAGATCTGGTGGAAGTAAGGGGGCATGTGGAGTTAAGGACGAATTTCTCAAACGGCACCTCATCTCGCACAATCAGTATCAGGTATTTGGTTGTTAACACAATTTCGGCTTATAATATGCTTTTGGGCAGACCTTCCTTGAACAGGTTAGGCGTGGTGGCCTCGACAAGGCACATGAAGATGAAGTTGCCCTCCCTTGAGGGAGGAGTAATTGTCATCAAGTCTGACCAGAAGGCGGCGAGGAAATGCTATGAAAATATCCTGAAAAACAAGAGGGGAATAAATGTGGTCACCATCCAAGCACATGGACCTGACAGGACCACCCGTACAGAAGTCTCTAGTGAAAGGCGACCTGAGCTTGATGGTGAGGTTTGGGAGAAAGAGATTAAAGGGAAGAAGTTCAAGCTCGGCTCATCATTAGGCCAGGAGATGGAAGATCAGATCGTCGAAGTGATAGCAAGACACTTGAATGCTTTTGCATGGACTGCCTCAGATATGCCCGATATCAACCTTGATTTCTTGTGCCACAAACTCAATATGGACGAGAAGGTCAGGCCGGTAATATAGAGGAGGAGGAAGTTCAATGAAGAGAGACGCTTGGTTATCAAGGAAGAAATCCAGAAACTTTTGAGTGTTGGCCACATAAGGGAAATCCAATACCCTAAGTGACTAGTAAATGTTATGCTGGTAAAAAAGGCCAATGGGAAGTGGATAATGTGTGTCGACTTCACAGACTTGAATAAAGCCTGTCCTAAGGATTCAAACCACTACCCAGCATTGATTCCTTGGTGGACAACGCTTCGGGTTGCCGACTTCTAAGCTTTCTAGACGCGTTCTCAGGATACAACCAGATCCGCATGCATCCCCGCGATGAGAGTAAGACCACGTTCACAGACCTCTCTAGCTATTGTTATAAAGTCATGCCCTTTGGGCTGAAGAACGTCGGTGCTACCTATCAGAGCTTGATGGATAGGATCCTCGCCCCCATGATTGGGCGAAATTTGCAAGCATATGTGGACGACATGGTCGTCACCTCGGAAGAGAAAGACCAACACGTCACTGATTTGGAAGAGCTATTTACTACAATAACTAAGTATGATCTGAAATTGAACACATAAAAGTGTGTATTTGGGGTGGAGGCAGGGAAGTTCTTTGGATTCTTGCTCACTGAACGAGGGATCGAAGCGAAGCCAGACAAGTACGCAACAATCATAGGAATGAAGAGCCCTGGCACTGTGATGGAAGTGCAGTAGCTGACTGGGTGGATGGTCGCTCTATCCCGGTTCTTATTAGCAGGAGGAGATAACGGGTACCCTTACTTCCAATGTTTGAAGAAGAACAGTCGCTTCACATGGACTCACGAATGTGAAGAGGCGTTCCTCAAGTTGAAGGAGTACCTGGCTAGCCCGCCTGTCCTTTGTAAGCCGCTATCAGGTACTCCCCCTTCGTCTCTATTTTACAGTTACAGATCGAGCAATCAGCTCGGTCATTGTGCAAGAGCAGGATCAGGTTTAAAGGCCCATATACTTCGTGAGCAAGGTGCTACAAGGGCCCAAGGTATGATATCAAGCCATCGAGAAGGTAGCCTTGGCAGTAGTGTTCACAGCTCGACGACTCCATCACTACTTCCAGAGTTTCACTGTGACTGTCATGACCGATCTTCCAATTCGTAAGGTTCTCCAGAAGCCCGATATAGCAGGTCAAATGGTACGTTACGTTGGGCAGTCGAGCTATCTGGGTTCGAGGTATAGTACGAACTGAGGGGGCCCATTAAGGGCCAGGTATATGCTGATTTCGTGGTAGGGCTATCCTCAAAAGCCACCCAGGTATGCGGTGGAAAGTTTCAGTGGGTTCTCTCCGTAGACGAATCCTCTAATAAGCAAGGTAGCAGTGCTGGAATCATTCTGGAGGGACCCAATGGACTGTTGATTGAGCAGGCCCTTAGATTCGCTTTTAAGGCTAACAATAACCAGGCTGAGTACGAAGCGCTGGTAGCTAGGATGTTGTTGGCCAAAGAGTTGGGCGCTCGAAGTTTGCTGGTAAAAAGTGATTCGCTGCTGGTAATCGGGCAGGTCACAGGTAAGTACCAGGCCAAAGATCCACAAATGGCCTCGTACCTGAGGTATGTTACACTCTTGAGGGAATCTTTTTCCACGTTCGAACTGGTCCATGTCCCGAGGGAGCAGAATGCCCGAGCAGACCTGTTTGCCAAACTAGCAAGCTTAAGCAAAGAAGGTCGACATAGGTCAGTTATCTAGAAGACCTTAAAATCGCCCAGGACCACTGCAGATGGAGTAACAGAGGTCAGCCATGTGGAAACCTTGGGGATCAGCTCGGTAAAAGGCAGAGGGCATTGATCATTGACGCAGAAGACGTTGAGGGTGCCTAAGATAAGCATTTATGGCTTGTCGAGAGAAGAGTCGTCAGAGGTCTTACAACTTGACGTAGTAGAGACTTGGATGACACCATACCAGCATTACCTTGTCGATGGTATGCTCCCGGCAGAGCCCGCAGAAGCGAAGACGGTCAAGAGAAACGAAGGTAGGTACACCCTTATTGATGGAAAGTTGTTTCGTCATGGCTACACCCATCTCATCCTCACCTATGTAAGCGGGGATCAGTGTATTCGTATCATGTCAGAGCTTCATGAGGACATTTGTGGGAGCCATGTTGGAGGAAGAACTTTCTCCCTGAAAGTCGTTCGTGTTAGAATATATGGCTTTAAACTAGAGGGGGGGGGGTGAATTGTTTAAAGAGAGTTTTCGCAACTTTTTCAGCCTTGAATGAAATTACTTTGAGAAAACCTTGATTAAGAAATCAGTTTTTCAAAACATAAAGCAAAGGCACAACACTAGTAAAAACAATCAGTTGTTTTACCGAAACAATCGGTTGTTTATACCAGTTTATCAAATAACAAAACTGAATTTAAAGAGTTAAAGATAGAGAGATTGCACACAGATGTTTATACTGGTTCACTCCAAATTCAGAGCTACATCCAGTCTTCTCAGAAACCCTGAGGAAATCCACCAAGCAACCACAACTTGATCACTTACACCACAACCAAGAAAGTGACCTTGAACACTTCAAGACACACACTCTTCTTGGCCAACACACCAACACTAAGATTGTTGATCTTGATCCCCTCAAGAACACACAACCAATCTTAGCAAACACAGAAACGAAACTTGTTCAACAGAGTACAAGGATTACACTTGTTACAGAAGATAATCTGAAATCAATACAAGCAGAATCCTATTCCACACACTTTGACCAATCACAAACTCTAAGCAATCTCAACTCTTTGAAAAACTCAAAAACTCTATTAAAAAAATCTTGTTACTTAAATATGTTTTTCTGAATATATTCAAAGATGTTGTTTGTTATCAAATCTTAACAAACTCTTAAATTGCATTTAATGATTGGTCAAAGCATTTAAAGACTGGAGCGTAAGCAGTTAAAACATTTAAAGCTCAGTCAAAGATAAGACAATTTTTCTGTTATGGTCCCAAAACAAACAATCGGTTGTTTCCTCGAATCAATCGGTTGTTTTGGTTCTAACAGTTCAACCATTTGAAAAACAGTTTTCAATCTTTTCTCAAAACATCTAAGTAT
>Ga0123342_1005063_pt1 | contig 19494 bp, 9 predicted proteins | sample Turbeawhitnodule_FD_89960 | JGI IMG/M metagenome (GOLD analysis project Ga0123342, IMG submission 89960) | Root nodule microbial communities of legume samples collected from Mexico - Turtle bean Mexico white nodule | ecosystem: Host-associated > Plants > Roots > Nodule | place: Mexico: Nepantla... | reverse complement strand
CCGAACAAAAACACAAAATAAGCAAGTTCTACCGATTGAAATGACTAGAAACATCAAAGACTTGTTTTAGAGTTTGTTTTGGAATGGAAATGGATGAAGAAGATGAAAAGAACTAGGAAACTTGTGTGGTTGTAGCTCTTGGAGATGTGCACGCCACTTGAAGGATGAAAGGCTTCAAGATGAGTGTAGTTGCCGCCACTTGAGAGTCCAAGAATGCACTTAAGATAAGACTAGAAGAGAAGAAGACACAAGTCTCTCTCAATTCACTCACCAATTTGGGAGAGGTTCTTTATTCAAAAATCAATTCTATCATTTCAAAGACTCAAGCCCTCCTTTTATAGGGAGAAGGATCGGTCACCAATTACAAAGAAGCTTACAAGAGAAGCTTCTAAGGTAGCCTATAACTCTTCCACTTCTAGCGCCTAAAATGGAGAGTGAAGGGGCACCTTCTAGACTTTTCCTAAAGCTAACGCCTATAGATGCTATACACAAGAGGTGTCTTTAGGTTTCCCTCTTTAGCACCTTCCTAAACACTACTCTATGTATTTTAAATTTTATACAAAAGAAACTACAATAAGAGAAAATATTTGAAGTCTACTTCCTAACTCTTTAGTTTTACTCCTTGTAATCCTTTGAGGTAAAATGGATGATGAGCTAATATGTCTTTGAGCATCTTCAACTTCAACCTCATCTTCTTCTTCTTCTTGATCTCCATCAGTCGTGCTAATGGGCTTGTTGATTAAAACATAAAATGGCCCAATGGTTTAGGCGTTTTCTTGCTCATAAGAGATATAGCTTGCTCAAGCGAGAAATGCGTCGATTTTTAACGTTGCCACTGGAGCATTCTCGCTGAAGCGAAAATGGACTCACTTGAGTGAGTTGCTCTACTGCTGAGTTGGGCTTTTTGTATATTTTGTGCGTTCCTGTGCCTTCCAACTTTCTCCTTTAACTTATATTATTCTTCTTTAGCCTAGTCATCTCCATTCTTCCCTAAAAACTTGAAATTAACACCAAATTTGGGAATAAAATGTTCTTATTCAAATAAAGATAATAAAATATGTAAAAAGGTATAAATTCATAAATTAAGGATTATTTTATATGTAATTTAGCAATTAATACTCATAAGTGTCTATATTTTAATATAAAATATTACTGAAATTAGGCACTTATCATATATGTCACTTAGCCCAAACCCAATTAGGTTAAATAGAAGGTGTAAGACATAACCATAGACATCATTGGGAGAAACAAATGAAGAAAACCTTAAAGGAGGCAGCCCGTAAAGGAGAAACGCTTTTGATCTTCTTTTCTTGTTATCCATGCTTGTAATAACCACAATGAATAGCTAATTATTTTCTTTGGGAATTGAGAGTAATATGTTCAAACTCTTATACATTGAGGTGATATTTATCTATAATATTCTATTCTTAATTGATGATTGGTATTATCATTTTATTCTCAAAGCTTGAAAATATTCATCGTTTTGATCCTTAGATTTGACTGGAAAGTACTTATAAGCATCTGACCTAAATGATAATGCTTAATATATTTGAATGTTAGGAATAGATTTGAAATATTAATTGTTCTATAACATTTGTTCATAATATAAGGATTTTTTACAAATATGCGAGAAATTGATATTTATGAGACTCTCTTAATAATTTTGTATTCGATGAATCAATATGAATGCAATTTATGTGTGCATCAATGTCAATCAAGATGAAATCTTATATGTTTAAAATACAGACGAGTGAGAATGATTAACCTCATTCCCAATAATTTTCTTAATTGAATTATTTTACTCATTTATTTTGTTTTCATTTAATTTTCACGCAAACTTATCTCAATCTCTTTCAAATCAAATTATTGTACATATTCTTATACTTTGTGAATGCTACTATTAGGATTTTAAACAACTGTTCCTTTTGGGTTCGATATACATCCTTAGGGACAAATTATTAAAAAATTATATTTTAAACTGAGGATAAATTTTGTTTAGATTTGAAAGTATAATTTGCTAAGTATTGTGAATATTTTTTAAGTTTTTATTTTTTTAGATGTGATTTTTTTAAAACTGTTTGTTTTTTTTGATATGAATCTTTTTTAAGTTTTTTCTTTTAGATGTGATTATTTTTCAAATATTTTTTTTTTGAGATGTGAATATTTTTTAAAGTTTTTATTTATTTTGAGACGAGGATATGTTTTGAATGTTTTTGTTTTTTTAGATGTGAATATTATTTTTTAAATTTTTTGTTTTTTTAATTATTATTTTTCTTATTTTTGTTGAGTGTATTTTTTTAGTATTTATTTATTTATTTAGTTTTAGTGTATTTATTATTATTTAGTTTTTAGATTTTATTTTATTTTATTTTATTTAGTTTTACTGTATTTATTATTTTATTTTATTTAGTTTTTTTAGTGTATTTATTTATTTATTTATTTTTACTTTTATTTTTTTACTGTATTTATGATTTTAGTTTATTTAGTTTTTGTTTGGTGTATTTATTTAATTAAGTTTTGTTTAGTATATTTATATTTAGCTTTTGTTTTTTCTATTTATTTTATTTAGCTTTTATTTTATTTTATCATATTTTATTTTATTTTAATGTAATGTAATGTAATAAAATATGATGAAATATAAATACAATGAAATACTATTTATATAAATAACTAAAGATCTTAAAAACCATACAACAAAAATAAACATATATGCATCAACAGGTTTCTACAATAAAAGCAACAACCAACTTAATACTTCAATGACTAATTAATAATAAACAATATATAAATAATAAAATGAATATAAACACTCCATAATATTAACATAAAATATATAAAATAAAAAATATGATCGAAGATTTTAATGACTTTAATATACTGACAATTGTTATAGTGTTAAACATATTTAATAATTGCAACATATTATAAATATACCAGATAATGGAACAAAATTGTAATAGTTTATATATTATGTATTCACATTGCAATGAACAAATAGAATATGAATACTAGTAATGCATGAACAAATAGAATATGAATACTACTAAACATAAACATATAGTCAACATAAGCATAAAGAGCACTTAACTATTCAGGTTTCCAACAAAGTGAAAGTACAAAAATAAATATGTTTGATCTTTCGTAAGCACTAGTAATTGTTATCCTAAGAGAATAATAAAAGAAATTATCCAGGATAGCTTAAACGGTGAATAGAAGTAAGTAACAAAACCCTGATGTGAGAAGAATGATTTTTGGTATCACATTCAAAGATAATCTTGTCTCCTTCACGCAAAGAATGAAGACGACATAAATTCTTCCACGCTTTGCCAAGTTTAATGCGTCTAGAAGGAAACGTCCCTTTCAACACCTTGCATTCCACCTCCATTAGTATACCATGGAGAGTAACCTTATTGAATATCCCTTGTCAAATATATTGTGCAAATGGAGCAGGAAGATCCTACAACAATATGAAAATAATAAGTAAAAAGAAATGAAGTAGAATATAATATAAGGCACTTTAAAAGAAATGAATGTTATACTAACCAGATAACTAACTTTCATACTTAATCGAGACAATTTTATCGAAAAATGGTCAAAGGGACCAATGCTTAAGGGTTCCTTCCCTTCAATTTCCTCCAAATAACGATTTACTCCACTTTTAGGGATGTCATCCATATAAACAGTTATATGGAAAGCGTTCTGACCCACGTAATGAAATAACATATAGTGATCACTTGTGAAGCCATAAAAATCAGTCAAAGTCCACCATCCACGCAAAATTTCCGGCAACAATAAATTTTCATTATACTGCACTATGTGGACGTTCCCTGCTAAATCTGCAAGTGCCCACTCCTCTCCAAGTTCCTTTTGAAACTCGATGGCGAAAGCACGATCAACATAACCAAGCTATTGATGTTAAAATAAAGAATAAAAAGTCAGGAAATGAAGAAACTGTTTAAAAGGACAAATTTTAGAAAAGAAAAGACTCCTCTTGTTTCAAATCTAATGATTTCTTCAGCACTAGGCGCCATTAAATGAATAATGGAATAAACATCAAGAAATAAGTAGGAGAGAAAGTGATAATAGAGAAATAATAAAGAAAGCACCAAGAAGGAAGTAGTAGAGAATTAGAAATTATAGAGGAACAAAGAAGAAAAAAATATGATTGTGAATAATAAAAAAACCGCACAATGTTATGACCTTTGGTGTAACTATTTATAACATATTTTATGACCTTTGGTTTGTCCATTGCAACAAAAAAAATTTGTTTCATTTTAAGTACAACATTAATTAACATTAATTAATTAATATTAAAAAATAACAATTAAATTGAAATTACATTTATTTAACAAAAATAACAATATTTATACCCACCAAACAATTAACATGTAGGTAACACATGTAAATAGTTGTAAATCATATATAAAATATTTTAAGTTTCGATGTTTGCAATAACATAAAAAAGAATAATATTGTTATATGTACAACAAATATAAAACATAAAATAAAGTCAAATATAATACAACAAATATTTATAGAATGAAATAGTACTCATAAATAACTACAAATTTGAAAAATGATACAATAAAGACAAACATATATGCATTAAAACGTTTCAAGATAAATAAACATAACTTAATACATCAATGACTAATTAATTAATAATAAACAATATATACAAAATCAAATTAATATATTCATTCCATAATTTAGAAGAAATATATAAAATAGAAAAACAATATGAAACAGGTTTATGAATTTTAATATATTGACAATTCTTATAGCGTTGAGCATATTTAGAAATGTCAACACATTATTAATATGCCAGATAATAAATGAAAAATTTAGAACAGTATGTATACATATTGCAAATAATGGAAACAATAAATACAAAGAACTAAAATGAGATAATTAAACATAATCATAATAAAATAAAAATAAGTAGTAAACCAAAGAAATTGTTCTGGTTTCCAACAAAGTGGAAACTTGATGCTTCCCAGCAAAGGAAGGAAGCAATACTTGCAAAATAAACCAACTAAAAAAAAAGAGTAATATGGTTCAAAACAATAAAAATGATTATCCTAAAAGCTTAAGAAATTTAATTACACACTAAGTCTTGTAATGACTCGTCATCAATAGTAGAACCCTGATATCAGAAAAGGGCTTCTTGTTTTGACATTCAAATATAATTTTGTCATCTTCACGGATAGAATGAAGACGACAAAAATGTTTCCACCCGCTACCAAGTGTAATGCTTCTGGAAGGAATCCTGAACTTGAAAACGTTGCATTCCACATCTTGTAGCGATCCATGTAGAGTAACCTTCTTGAACCTCCCTCTACAAACATATTCAACAAAAGAAGAAGACAAATTCTTCAACAATAACCATATAATTAGTTAATAAAACAAATAGAATATAACTATAACCATTTAAAAAGAAAGGATGTAAACTAACCACATAACCTCCATAGACCTGTTTTGAAGACACCTTTAAGCTAAAATGTATAAAGGGGCCATTGTTGAACGACTCCCTCCCTTGAACATTATTTTGGAAATTTCTTACAACACTTTCACATAACTCTCCCATATAAATAGTTATATGGAAGGAGTTATTACCCACGTAACGCAACAATATATTGTGGTGACCTTTAAACCCATAAAAATCACTCAGATTGGACCATCCATAGAAAATATGGGGACAAAGTATATCTTTGTTATAATATACTATATGAATATTGCCTTGATTGTCGCTGAGGGTCCACTCCTCACCCATCTCATTTTCAAACTCGATGGCGAATGCACGATCCACGTGCCCATTCTATCCATTTTAAAACCACAAAAATACTCAAAGAACTGAAAAAACTATGAAAAATAGGAATCTGAGAAAAAAAAAAGCATACCTCCCCATGAATGTTAACTGTTGTAAACAAACCTCGAGTATCAAGTTTTACGATCTCTTCAGGAATGACAACCATGACAGTGAGAAAAAGAAAGATGATGACGATGGAAGTAGGGATGAGTAATTTAAGAAGTTACAAAGAATAAAGCATTAGGATTGTGAGTAATAAAAAGCCCTACGTTACTTATTTATAGCAAACATGTCTTTTCAATCACAAATCTACGATTATTTTTTTCTGAAACAACATGTCCTTTCAGTTCCAATATTAAATAATAATAAAAATAATTAAAATCCAATAATGATACTAATAAAAATTAATGAATAATAATAAATTAAATACAAATAAATACGAAAAGACAAAATTATAAAAAACAGAGTAGATGAGTGTGTTACCTGTAATTATTCTTTGACGTTTCGATTTTCCATTGCCTTATACAACATGGTCTTTAACAAAAGAACTTCAACATTTGTATCGGAATGAAAAATAGGTGGAAAAAAGGTGAAAAAAAAGTTTAAAAAGAAAGTTTAACGACAAAAAAGAGATGTCTTTGAGAGGAAGTCAAAACCCTAAGTAGCCAAAAAAAAATTCTCCATTAACGATTAAAACAACAAAAACCAATAATGAAAACAACCATACAGACAAAAGAAGGAAAAAGCACACGTCTTTAAGAAAACAACTTCAACATTGGTTTCGAAATGAAAAATAGGTGAAAGAAAGTTTAACAAAAAAAAGAAGATGACTTTGAGAGGAAGTCCAAACCCTAACTAGCCAAAAAAAATTCTCCATTAACGATTAAAACAGTAGAAAACCAGTAATGAAAACAACCATGCGTACATAAAAAGGAAAAAGCACACATCTTTAACAAAACAACTTCAACATTGGTTTCAGATGAAAAATAGGTGAAAAAAAAAACAATAATGAAAACAACCATGTGGGCAGAAGAATGAAAAAGCTCACATATTTAACAAAACAACTTCAACATTGGTTTCAGATGAAAAATAGGTAGAAAAAGGTGAAAAAAAGTTTAAAAAGAAAGTTTAACAACAAAAAGGAGATGTCTTTAAGAGGAAGTCCAAACCTTAAGTACCCAAAAAAAATTTACTCCATTAACGATTAAATCAGCAAAAAACCAATAATGAAAACACCCATGCGGACAAAAGAAGGAAAATATTTCACCTTGGTGCTTGAACATACGATGGATTCCAGTTCGCCAAACATGAATATGAAGGAAAATATATTCCGCTACCGGCTGTTGCACAAACAAAAGAAAGGCCAAATCAAATGAAATAGGGCGAAATGTGAGAAAAGGCATAGAGCAAACCCAGAGAAGAAGAAATCCAAGAAAGGGCAAAAAGCCCAGAGAAGAAGAAACCCAAGAAATGAAAATGAATGAGAGAAACCAAAAGGCAATGAAATCAAAGAAAGAGAAAGGCAGAATAGAAGAGAGAGAGAGACACTAAAAGTAAATGAGAGGGAAATGTGAGTGATAATAAAATGAGAGTTTTGTGACACGTGTATGTTCTACAACGTGCCACTTGTCACTCCTAGAATCAATTTGAGATTACTATTTTTAGTTAAAATTTGTTCTTTTTTATCTTTTTTAAGAGTTACCCTCAGAGTGCCTTCTATTTGTATTATAGATTGATGATTTCTTTTACGCTTATTATCTTTGTTTTTCTTTTATTTTTTATTTTAATTTGTTTGTTTTCGGTTATTTTTTAAAAATTTAGTTATTTTTATTTATTTCAAATTTTTTGTTTTCTTTTTTTTTAAAGAAGTTATTTTTTTTTCTTAGTTTTAAATTTTTTGTTTTAATTTTAATTTTAATTTTTTATTATTATTTTAATCCTTGTTTGAGTGTTCTGATATATGATATTAAGAAGATAGATTTCGAGAGATCAATTGCAATTAGATTTAGAATTTGAGTAGATAACTCAGAAAAATAGAAGTAGAAAAGAAAAAGAAAAGCAAGAAGTTAGAAAAGAATCTTCAACCACGTTTACACCTCACATTGAGATAATTCAAGAAGAAAGTAATATGGTTGAGGAAGGACAATCACCACCTAAAAGAACAATTGTTAAATTCTACAGAGCAGTAGAGTTGGAGGACCTAGCGTCACACAAAAAGTTGGGTAGTCAATGGTCAAAGGTTGAAGCCTTATTTAGGTGGTGAAATTGAAAGGATCATCATATTGATTTTGTTGAAGGAGCTATAAAGAAACATGTGTCAAACTATATGACGTTAAACAATTGCTTATTAGGAGGCAACCCAATATTTTAATTACTATGTTTTATTTTTGTGTGTTTTGTTTAAGTTATGTGTTGAGTGATGAAACTAGGTTTGATGAGCCTAAAACTGTTCGGGTCGTATGTTGCATGGCCTAGGGACAAATATTATTTTTCCGAGGGGGCAAATCCAGTAGAAGAAACAAGACCATCTACAGTTGTAGATGAAGATTTTAACACAAAAATGAATGAGTTGTTAAGAAGAGATGATTGAGCACAAAACATGGTTTTATTTTTCCTATTTATTTCCTTTCAACCTGTTTAATTTTCTTTTTTTGTTGTTGTTTAATTTGCTTTTGTTTTACTTTATTTTATTTGTTGAGTTGTTTTTCTAGTTTTATTTTGTTCTTAAAATGTTATTGGAAGAAATAGAATATTAATTTGAATTGTGGGAAAAGTATTAATTAGACTTTGTGTTTAAAGATTAGAAAGGTGAAATGACATAGACATGGGTTGGAAAAGAAAATGTTGAATCCATATATTTAAATGTGGTTGAGATTGTGGTACATGAAAATTAAACATGATGACTAGTTGAAACGGAGAATGACAAGTAATAAGGAATTAGACTAATTAAGTCAAGAAAGTGTGTGTCAGTCTTAAACATTTTGAGAGTTTCATTGATGAATTGATCGTTGTGGTTGCTTGATTTTTTTATTTTATGTTACATCATCAAAGAGCATGAAAATGCAAGGTCAAATAGTCAACCTTTATTTAAATTGATTATATCTTTGTGATAGCCCTTTTTTTGCCAAGATTTTCTTTTATTATTGCACCCCGAACCTTAACTGATATATTTTCCTACCTGTTGGCATGTTTAAGGAAGCAGAACATAGATGCAATCTATATATAAAAAGGGGGATGATTGGCTTTAGTTGTTTTAAAAGTTTAAATAATTTATTTGGTTGGAAATAGGAATAATCTATTTCTATTATCATTGATTGAAAAAAAAAGAAAAGAAAGAAAAAAAAAATATAGTTCACGATGAAATCGTGAATAAGTAAAGAAATTGGGGAAAAGTGGTAAAGTCAAAGAAATTGGTGATTAGATAATACATATGTACTGTATTGGGATTGTAGGCATGTTTTTTTTCTTTTAAGTGTGCATTTTTTCTCTGAAAAACCAATATTTTTTGGAAGCTCAACCTCATTATAACCCAGCAGAAGACCGTAAGATTCATGTTTCTAATGTGATTATGATATGAAAATGAAATGAAAATCAATTGTGATTTGTTAGGATTCAGTGGAAATAGAGAGAAACACTTGTGAGAATATGAGAAAAAGTTCCTTAATAAATTGTCATTTCATTCTTTCGGTTGTTATCCTCCAAGTTGATTGTATCTATATCTTATATTTGATATTTGAAGTTGGAAGCACCATAAGTTTTTAATTAATCTATTGTTTAGTAAATAAAGTTGTTTTGATATTTGAACTCAAATATGATTTATTTATATTCATTTACTTTGTTTCAGGGCAACAAGATTCTAAGTTGGGGGAAGTTGATAAATACTATAATTAAGTCATATTTCATACAAAAGGATAGGCACTTATGAACTTTAATTGATAAAATAGTTATAATTCAACTTCTAATTTAGGAATTTGAACATTTTTACATATTTTTGGATTGTAAGATGAAGGTGAACAATTTATCTCAAATTTGTGTTAATTTCATAATTCTAGGAGAAAATGAAGATAAAAGGGCTATAGGAGAATGGACAAATTGAAGACAAGAAGAAAAGGCAAAGTGGAGCATTGAAAACTCGCTCAAGACTCATCCAAGCCTCACTTAAGCGAGTTGACTCCAGTAAAGTTGAGCTTTTTCTTGTAAAGCTCGCTTAAGTAAGTAATATCTCACTTCTTAAGCTAGATGTCACTTAGCCCAAGCCCAATTAGGTTAAATAGAAGGAGTGGAGCATAACCCTAGACATCACTGGGAGGAACCAAAGGAAGGAAATCCTAAAGGAGACACCCGTTAAGGAAAAACGCTATGAATATTCTTTTCTTGCTATCAATGCTTGTAATAGCCACCATTAATGGCTAATTCTTTTCTTTGGGATTGAGAGTAATTTGTTCAAACTCTTATGTATTGAAGTGATATTTATCTATAATATTCAGTTCTTTATTGATGATTGGTATTATCATTTTATTCTCAAAGCTTGAAACTATTCATGATTTTAATCCTTAGATTTGACTGGAAATTACTTCTAAGCATCTGACCTAAATGATAATGCTTAACATATTTAAATGTTAGGAATAGATTTGAAATGTTAATTTCTTTATAACATCTGTTCGTAATGATAAAGAGTTTTTATAAATATGCAAAAAATCGATATTTAGGAGACTCTCTTAATAATTTTGTATGTAAGGAACCGATATGAATAATTTTTATATGTGCATCAATATCAATAAAGATGGAATGTTATAAATTTAAAATACAAACGAGAATGAGAAGGATTAACCTCATTCCCAATTTTCTTAATTTTATTGTTTTACTCATTTATTTTGTTTTCATTTAATTTTCACGAAAACTTATGTCAATATCTTTCAAATCAAATTATTGTACATATTCTTATACTTAGTGAATACTACTATTAGGATTTAAAATAAATGTTCCTTCTAGGTTCGATATCCGTTTTTAGGGACAAATTATTAGTTTTGACTCGGTATACTCGCCATAAAAAAAAGGTTATGAGTCCACACCCATAAAAGGGTCATCATATCATACAAATATTACATAAAATATACAAGAAAATGTATATCATACAAATGTACATATATAATCATCATTATCATCAATGATTATACCACACACATATATTAACACACACACATATATATAACCATTACATGCTTATCATTAACATCACCTCACCCTCAAGTATGTGTCATTTGAGTGAGTTCATCTCACTTTAGTGATCTTGATAGCTTAAACAAGAAAAACTTTCTTGCTTGAGCATTTTCACATAATTTAAGTGATAAGAATTCCGTAGAAAAGAGTTAGTTAAGCCCCTCGTTCACTCAAACGCTCATTCAATGCTTGAGCAACCATCACTTAAGCATCATTCCAACACTTGGGAAATGTTACTTTTTGTGTCACCTAGAAAGTTTCAAAATCATCATTCTCACTGTTTCATTAATTCTTGAGCAACCATATTTTCATTTGAGCATTAACACATAGTTGCACGATATCATACATTTCAAAACCTCATGCGTTATTATTGTACCTTAACTCTTAAGCAACCTCTCGTGCTTGAGCTTCACCCACTTTAGATGATAGATAATTGTCTCGACCTCTCTCTCATTCATGTCTCAAGCCTTCACTTAATCATATACTTTGTCGATTGAATGTCCATGTTGGCACTTAAGTCATTGAGTGGTGTATACTATGATGACTCACCACTTAGCGTCGTTTGAGTGACAATCCACCTATTGAGACAATTCATTGATTAAGTGATATCATCCTAAAGAAGAAAATTCACAATAAAATGTAAAACATATCAATTAAAATTTTTACAAAACAATAATTTCTTCTTATAATAATTCCATTATACTCATCAATAATAACCACACTAACATATTCAATTTCTCAATTATCATATACAATTTTACACAACCCGTTTTCATCATACATATAATATACTAATATCACCATTACGTTTTTCACACAATTAAACATTAATCCAAATTATTAGATGTTATAATTAACTCTTCTTACATAAAGATAGTGTGCCTATAGACAAAACATTCTTTATACTCAAGAGAAGAAAAAGAAAGTTTGAAACATTAGTATGGAATGAGCTACTTACACAGATCAAAAATATGATAGACTCAACTTGATCCTCAGGTTGCTACCTCTTTATAAAATGCATAAATTTAGCTTTCAAAAATCTAGAAAAAGTTTAAAATGATGAAATTTCTAAGGAAATAAAGAATGAATACTTATAACTTATTTATAATCTTTTTATGATCTATCCATTTAAAAATTATAGTTATTAACAATTTAGGTATTACAATAAATGCACATATATGAATATGATTATACAAACTATATGTATACTCGTTGAAAGTTTAAAATATGATTTTAAAAGTAAGAAGATAATATAGTCCTTTTGGGTCCATATATTGATAATTTGGCATATTCTAAACATAGTATATGTATTAGAGTAGACATGTACTTTTTATTTGTGAAATTTGTGTTTTCTTTAGCTGATATCGCTCAAATGATAGATCGTTGTTTAAGAAATGTCCAATCGATGAATCATCATTACATAAGCTACTGAAGTGCTAGCATGGACGAGACTGAGACAACTTTTTCTTTTGGAAGAAGTGATGTTCAAACGAGATGTTACTTAAGTGCTAATATGTGACAATGGTGCATTAAATTATGAAATATGTGAGATAATACAACTACGTGATATCACTCAAGCATTAAGGAGACAATGTGTTTGATGTTTTTGGAACTTGTTGGATTATATATAACAAGAAATGATACATCGCTTAAGTGTTGAGATTATATATATCTAAACTGTTAGATGATGTTCAAATGATAGATACTCAAGCAATGAGTGATCATTCGAGTGAGGAAGAGACCGAATAAACTATTTTTCTGGAGATGGTCGCTCAAACAATGAGCCGTTTGAGTGAGATGAATATCATATTAATTCTCTTTCCTCTAAAATTGGTGTTGCTAAAGAAATGTGAGATTGTTTAAGTAAGGAAGTTTTTTTTTATAAGGAATCAAGATCACTTAAGTGATGTTAGACCGATGATGATACACATATGTGAATATATATATATATATATATATATATTATTGATGATGATGAGATGTATGGATATGTATGATATATGTTGTGTTATATATTATATGTGTTATATATTATATGTGTTATATATTATACAGTATTATGATCCTTTTATGAATGTGTAGATGTTGATAACTTTATGGCATTTTGATCCTTTTACGAGTGTATGCTTATCATTTGTGATATCGTGCCTCTTTGGATGTATTGTGATCTAGGATGATATCATTATCCTAATGGTCATAAGCACAAAAGTTCATAAAAATTAAGATATGGTAAAAAATTGAATAAGACTTGTACATAACTTATAAAATTGAGAATGAATTTCTAATTGTGAAATACAGGTCTCTTGTAAAATATACTAAATAGAAATCTTTCAATTTTCAATGGGACAAGTTACTTTAAATAATTGAAATGCAATTAAGAACTCTATTTTTTCATATAAGAGTGATTTAAATGTAATTTGTTGATGTTTTTTAGTGTGATACTATGATGTGACTTTATATATATATAAGTTATTAGAACGTTAAGTCTTCAAAACTATTTATATATCATATATATACTACTAAAAAAAATACTAGGAAATAAATAAGATATTATTATTTTTTCAATAATTAATATTAATTGGAAAGCGATTATGCTGTTAAAGAAAACATGATTTTAAATGTTTATTACAAGAGTGAATCTCCATTTTTAAAATATGGATTACAAGTTTTTGATGAAATAACTTTTTTGTATTGTTGACTATGGAAGTAACACTTAACTCAAACATCTCGGTAAATTCCTTTGGCAGACATGAAATTCAATTGAGAATGACCCACAATAGAATGAAGACAATGTAATTTACAGGCAAGGGAAATGTCCAAATGCAGACAGATGACCCCAACATGTTGCAGCATGGCAAACTCACGTTACAAATAGAAATATGGGTTAGGATTTGTCAAGCTAAATATTCTGCATCAGTGAATCAATCTGGACACTTGAATTAGGCGAAGGCTGTCGTACTATTTCGGGTTCATCTACATCCTGAGATTGAATATGTATATCCTGTCAAGTAAAGTCAGGGTGACTGCCAACATAACAATTAAACAAACTACATTAATCCAACACCTAGCTGTCCTAGGCAGCCACTGAATCATTTTCTTTAGTTGCCAAATTCCAATTTTGGACTAACAAATAAATTTCAGGTTAAGAAAAAACTAATCGATATAAAGGATTATGACTCAAGATTCATTAATTCAATCGGTGCTAGTTACACATTAATCAGTTACTGAAATTTTATTAAAAAATATTTCAGACTTTGATTAATTTCCTGTAAGCTTATTAGTAGCATTTTAATCCCCGAGAACACTTGACCCTTGACCGAGTGAGCATGGGAAGAGATAGTAAATTCCATACCTGCGTTGGTATAAGTAGTTGAGGTTGTTGATCTTGAGCAAATGCATAAGCCTGTGGTTGAGACATTCTATAATAGGGTTCTTTCAGATCAAGTTTACAGGAAGATGTTTGGAGAATTCCCCCTTGTTCAGCACCAGGACCCCACATTTTAGCTAAATGCAAATTGAAATTTTGTCCATTAACATGATGGTGCAGGTATATCAATAATAAGGAAAAGAAAAGAGACAATTACCAACCTGACAATGTTAAGTATATTGTATAACTCTGTGCATTGTGGGCAATCAAGTGAAGCCTGCCAGTAATTTCTTGTCCAGCCATGACATATATTGGCTGTGAGAGAACACAACGTAACTGGTACCAATGGGTTGTCGGAGAACCAGGAGCAGTGGTAAGCCACCTTTGCACAGTACTGTTGATTTTTAATGATTAGAGAAAACTCAACAGATCAGAACAGTGGTAAGCCACCTTTGCACAGTACTATTGATTTTTAATGATTAGAGAAAACTCAACAGATCAGAACAGTAACCAAAACTTCTAAATAAAACGCAAGCTAGACCTTACAAATAAAGAGGAACATGTACCTTCCATTGAACAGCACATCAAACCAACAAGCTAACCCATGCACTCTCGTGCCCACAGAGGCTACGAATTTCAGAGGAATATCAATTTCATACAGTTCTTCCTCCTACAATATAAAAAGTGATCTGGTCAGAGATAAATTATTCGTAGTCAACTTCACTGCAAGCACTGAAAGAATATAATAAAAACAAACGGAATGAACACAATTAAATCCCTAACCAACAGTAGACTACTTATAAAAAAACAACAATTCACAACCAGAAAAATGCATGCCTTTTGGTAGTTTCAAAGAATTCCTTCAGAAATAACTCATGAAACAATTACAAGAGAAGTCCGGGGCTTTAAAAAAATAATCAATTACATGGAAAACTGAATGCAATCGAAATAAATCAGCTTGTTTGATCAGAGACACCAAATTATCAGAACCAGCAGGACCCTAAGGAAATGAGGCAATATCAGAAAACGAAATGGACTCTAAACAAAATTCTTACCTTTATTTTGGAGAAGTCTATCACATGGAATATTGAAGGGGCTATTAAAAGTCTTGGATCAAAAGCATCCACCACAGGCTTTATGGAGCAAAAGAAATGAAAAGATCCCATTATTAGTGACATAAAACCTCCTATAACAGACAAATTTATGGCAACAAAACCAATATATAGTGCATTCGTAATACAAAACACTAAGAATGGAAGAAAGTATCACATTTAACCTTTCTCTGTTCATGAGGGATCCTCCCCTAACCAATTGGTAAATTTCAGAAAACATAGTACCTGAGAAAAGTATCCTTGAAATGCAGTCCCATGTAAGGGTGTTAAATCAACGCCGTAATAGTTCTGTTGCTGCCAAAACAGTGCCTGAAAAAAAACAAGAGTTAAAAAGAAGTGTACATAGAGACACGGAAAGGAACAGTCAGAAAGCAGCAATTCTAAACAAAATATAAAATCAGACAATCTTTTGATAGATTGTACAAAGTAAAATAAGTTGCTGGTTTTTTCCTAATCTCCTTTTAGTGCAAGGAATCAGAGTTGAATCTCATTGAAATCCATTTCACTGGACAACTGAAGCAAATCTCAGTAAGAGACACTCCATACTGGCTTCTTTGTAATCCAGTAAATACTCTTTTACAAAGATTAGCCTCTTCCATTACATTGATGCCAATTTCAGATGGTAAAAAAATCTCTCCAAAGGTGTCTAAATTATGCACTATAATTTCAAGAAACAACTAATAAACACACACTTCTCCATGTATTAGCTACAGAACAAACAACAGACACTCATCTACAAATATGAACAAAGGCACATTGTTTACACACCTTATTAGCAATTTCTATAAACAAATATTCATCAGTGAAAGGAGCCATGTGAATCCTACACCAACAAAAAATCAAGGTTAGAAGACAATATAATAATAAGATGATTATAAATAAAAGGCCTGTTTGTTTTTTTAAGGAAAAATGTTCCTATTTTAAGACATGTTTAGATAATTTTATGATAATTAAGTTTAAAACAATTTACATCAATGAAAGAAGTTAGTTCAGGTAAAAATGAAAAAGTTTTCCTGCTTCACTCATGTTACAAAGTCATGAAATTAAAGTTTAATAACAGAAATGTTTTCAAATAAGTTAACCAAATGCACCCATAATCCTATGATATTAGAATTGAATATAACATTCAGAACAACTAAGCACCAAGACGATGAAAATTAACTTTTTCACCTCAAGCATCCCATAAAATGTAGGTGCAAAATGGAATGAAATATTTTTTAAACATAATGTACTCCATATTATTGAGAACTCTAGTTGAAATAGCAATAGATACCATTTATAAAATTTGTTAACATGCCTTAATAACATTTATAAAATTTGGTAAGAAAAAAACTATTTAGAAATCGCACTTTGAATAAGCAGAAAATTGTTTGCCAATAACTTGCCCTAGGAAAATCTCAATTACTATTGTTACATGCTAGAAGTTCCAAGAAACAGAGAAGGGTGTTAACTTACCTTCCCAGAGATGGAAACATTTTCCCCGTTGGAACAAGAAACCTATCTCGGGCAATGACATAAGACTCCAGCATTCTCTCATTGACTAACAAGGTGCCTGCATAACAAACAAAAATTTTAATCCATAAAAGGGTGGAGTTTCATCATGCCATGCTACTACAACTTCACTCTCCACTACAGACCGCAAAAAACAAACATACTTGACAATTATATATGAAGTATACATTGAAAATCAGCATTATTTTCAAGTTTGTTGGAAGAAAGTAAATTATGAACTTACCCATGGGCTCAGATATCAGAATGTCTGCTTTCTCTGGCAATTCAATCTCCTCAACTTTGCCTTTGATCACCTATATATAATTATTACATAAAACAACTCCATGAGTAAAAAGTACTTAATAGATAACAATTATAGCAAAAAACTACAAAACAGATCTCACTGTAATTCTTTGAGCTAGTGTTGGGTTTCCGGCTATAAGTTTCCGTGCATATTCTGCCATTTCAGATGCTTCCACAGCATAAACGTGTTTTGCACCAGCCTAAAAATGAATGTTAGAATGACAAGAACTTGACAAAGCTCTGATTGAAGGAGGAAAGGAAACATATTCAAATTTCATTAAATTAGAAGACACTTATATGCCACAAATCGACTTAGACCCAAATAATGTGATGAGCTTACCTGAGCAGCAAATAATGATAAAATACCACTACCAGCACCCACATCAACTACAACACGACCAGCAAAATCAGACCGGTTCTCAATAACAGCAGCATGATAGGTGCCTGGAAACAATAATTAATGTCATTAAGTGACATATATAAGTAGAATTCAAAACAAAATGGGGACCACAATGATATAAAAAGGTATAACCTGTCCGCACATAGTCCTGTAACATATTTTGCTGATGCAGAAGTTGTCCGTAATAATGAAAATACATTTTCGCAGATGATGACTCTATCTTTTCATCAAATTTGCTTTTAGAAGTTGTAACAGTTCCATTTCGCCCATTTCCTCCTGTATTGAAAAAAATAAACATAAAGTTAAACAATATCAAATTTTACTGAAAAGAACCTTATGAGAATAAACTAAAATAAGATAAAAGCACATCTATGATCATGTCCTATCTTTAAAATGAAAAAAACAAAATAATCAACAGAGAAATAATCAGTGATGAAAGAAGAAAATTTGATTAGACAGCAGCAAACAAGTTACAAATGTTTTGAACAAAAAAAAAATTAAAAGTAATAAAACATTAAAAATAAAGGCTTACACCTCTACAATCCATGTTCTACAGGTCTAATAACTAATAGTCAGTTGGTGGCTAAGTATCATTCATTCACTCTCACCACAAACTTGACCTGAAGCAATTAATTAATAATAATAATAATAACAACAAAAGACACCTTTGCTGGTGGAGTAGTGCCATATGACAATAGGCCATTCAACAATAAGTATTACAAAAAAATTTCAAAGCAGCACCTTGAGCATGGACTTCCTTCTTCCATTGTTGGACTACACAATGGAAGGCTGCACTTTCCTCCTCATTTTTAAACTGGATACTGACTCCCCTGGAAAACAATGGCTGTTTCAAAAATAGCACTGTTAAAATACATTAGCATTCACAAACAAATCAACAAATTAAGTAATGGTGGTATCACTTAAGGCTGTTAAACTCAAGAGTTTATGCTAACTTATTGCTCATTCATAAACTCTACTTTGAGTTGACTAGTAAATTAAATTTGTTTGTAATATAGAAAATAGTAAAAGACAACTATTAACGACGTATATGCTTAACAAAATATTCTTTAACACAAATAAAACAAAATGACAAAACAAAATAATACTAAAAGAGTGAGATAGTACATTAGTGTTAAATAAGATCAAACTAATAAATGACCAAATCCTATATTAATAATTTAGAAATTATTCATCCCTGAAGTGAAAACCTGTAAAAAAAAGTTATTATTTTCTTCAAATCTTTTGAGCCTATTAAAACTGACATTATTGCTGAATGCAGGGAAAAAAATTATATTAGATCTCATCCTTGTTGACAAACTTGTCTATTCAAAAGATATCGGAAATTTACCAGGGAAAAAAGATTGATAATTAGTTAACTTTATTGGTAACAAAGAGTTTGACATCCATGAAAATGTACTGCAAGACTGGTATAAGGAGATAAAATGATGTGTACTGGAGTATAAATATATATATATATATATATAACATTAAATTGCATTAAAACAATTTAAGATCTATTATTTATGCACAAACAACAACCACATTGTAATTAATTTAACAATCCCAATCCAACATAATTTTACAATGATTCTGTTCCTAACCTTTTTACCGACCTCAGATCCTTCCACCACGCAAACAGATTGAACAGGACTCAGCTTGAATAACTGTGAGGTCAAACAAAGAAGTAAGAATAATTAAGAGATCCTAATGAAGATTGTCATTTCATTCATTGAATACTTGGCTATTTGCTCATTCAGTGAACAAAGAAAGCAAAAACACAGCATTAAAATTT
>Ga0123342_1005062_pt1 | contig 19498 bp, 10 predicted proteins | sample Turbeawhitnodule_FD_89960 | JGI IMG/M metagenome (GOLD analysis project Ga0123342, IMG submission 89960) | Root nodule microbial communities of legume samples collected from Mexico - Turtle bean Mexico white nodule | ecosystem: Host-associated > Plants > Roots > Nodule | place: Mexico: Nepantla... | reverse complement strand
TTTATTATATATATATATATATATATATATATATATATATATATATATATATATATATATATATATATATATATATATATATATATATATTAGCAGCATTACAATGGAAGTTCAAATCTCCATTAGAAATATAGCTTATAGCTTGCAATAGTTAAAAGGGGATTAAAGTTCAAATTAGTCGAGTCCAATTTTGAAACTTGAATTTGACTTCTAAAGGAATATATAGGTAAAGTTTGACTCATTTATTCAACCAAGTTGAATTAAAAATTTGAGTTTGATTTGTTAAAAATGTATTAATTATAAGTTTGTCTAGTTTACCCATTGGTACTTTAATTAGTTTTTTTTATGAACTATTTATAATGTTAAACTTTTAAAGCTTAACATTTACCCAATGGTACTTTTATGATATAAGCTTATTTAAATAATTAAACTTAATTAAAAAGTTGAGCTTATATACTTAAGTTAAAAAATAATAATAAACTCGAATCCTGTCTATACATTTAGATACTAGTGAAGAATAAACAAAATAGTTAAAGTTATATTGTATTACACTCTGAAGTATTTTCATAAATTAAAATATAAAATGAAAATATAATTTATATGATAAAATTTATTTATTTATTGTAAAATTTAATTATAATATAATATATTTTTTCATTAACTTTATAGTAATTTTAATTAAACAAAAAATATATCTATTGTATTACAAATTAAAATACTAACTATAATTTTAATTATGTTAACTAAATTCCTTAAAATATTATTCTTTATAAATTCCAAATATACTATACAATCAAATATAAGTATATGATATCATTTAACTAGTCAGTTTATCCTATACATATTTCCTTTACGGAGAATACTAATAAGTCTAAACCTTATTTTCCCACAATAATTAAGATAAGTGTCTACTAATTAAGAAACATCCACAAAATCTTAATCCTAGCAATAAAGGCACCACTAACCAATGCAAAAACACATTAAAGTCATAAATTAGTAAGACTCATCTTTTGAACTTGTTCTTTAGCATATATAACCCCACAAAACCCAACAACTAAATATAAATTTGTACGGAAAAACACACACCAATAAACTCAATAACAAAGTTTTTTTTAAAAAAAACTATACACTTATCTCTTTTAATGAAAATGTTTTTTAATTATGATATTTATACATACAAATAAAAATTACAAAAATCCAAGTAATAAAAATAAGTTATTAACATCTGTATATTTTATAATTTATAAAATTCTTGATTTTTTTTAAAAAAAACTTAAGCATCTTAACTAAATATCTAATATTATTCCTAATAAGTTTTAGTTCATAAACAAATCATAATGTTTTTAATTAATTCATGTATATTTTTAAATTTGAACTAATGTAAGATATGAATGGCATTTTCAGTTTATGTTTTAGAAAACAAAACAATGGCTTAATCCAAAAATAAATGAGGTTGGAAAATTGAAAAAATATATTTTCTTTTTATAAAAACTCTCTGAGGGTGAGTCTGAGTGTCTCACCCACTATCCTCTCCAATACATACATAGTATGCTAATATGTCTGACTTGTCTCACATGGCATGACTCACCTGCAATCAACCAAACTGACAACACAAAATAAAACCCATTCCTTTTCTCTTCTCATTCTCTCTTCTCTCAAACACTCTCTTTCTTTCAAACACTCTCTCAAACCTCTTACTCTCCAGCCATGGAACCCTTCAACTTCCTCAAATACTGGAAGGCTGCTGCCACCGCCCCTGCCACCGCAAACGAACCTTTCTTCGACTTAGAGTTGGCCTTGACCGACGAAGACGATTCCCAAGACGAAACCAATGCAACTGAAAACCACCACCAAGATCATAGCAACCAATCAGAAGCAGACTCAGACTCAGACTCGGACTCAGGCTCAGGCTCAGAGAAAGAGTTCAACTTCACGCTTTCTCCTTCAGCTTCCTCCGACCACCCTACCATTTCCCTCTCTCCCTCTCACCATCTAATCTTCAAGGGAAACCTTCTTCTCAACTCCCAACCTAACTCCAAGCCTCACTTCACCGCCTCCTTCTTCAAATCCGCCACCAAGTTCCGCGTCTTCATGTTGGGCCTCAAGAAGCCCAAGCCCAACACCCACCCCAAGAAGCCCCGCCAGAGAAAGCTTTTCACCGTCAACTTCAAGGCCGACGAGGTTCCCATCGTCTCCTTCTTCACCAGAGATAACAGCTCCCGAGCCAAACCCTCGCACACTCCAAACGCAGAAGAAACTGAACCGTCACACACCCAGACGCACCTGCCTTCTTCTCCTGCTGAAGACAAGCGCTCAATGCCAAAGTATTTGAAGATGGTCAAGCCTCTCTACGTCAGGGTTTCCAAAAGGTACGCCGAGAAGATCAGGTTTTCCGACCAGGTTGACGTCGCTTCGCCGGAGTCTGCGCCCCCGTGTTCTACGGTGCCAGAGAAATCTCCGACGGAGGATGAGGGTTCTCAGACTGAGGGAACCGCCAGCGTGAAGGGGCAGAAGCAGGGGAATGTTTCTCTGCCTGCGGGCCTACGCAAACACTTAGGCAAGGGTCGTTCGGCGGCGCCGCCGCCGCCGCAGCCGTTGGAGTCTTCGAAACGGCGTGATGATTCGCTGTTGCAGCAGCATGATTGGATTCAGGGTGCTATTTTGCATTGTAAGAGGTCCTTCAATGCAGCTTCTACTGGTAAGTTACTATTTTGTTTTCTTTTCCCCTTTGTGGGACCATTTTTATTTTTTATTATTATTGAAAAATGTTGAAAATACACTCTATTGTAAGTTACGGTAAGAAGTTGATTTCTGGAACTGCATATGTTGAAAACAGTTGTTCAGAAATTATCTGTATCTGGAAGGAATTATTCTTTGACTGAGTGTCAGTAATTTCAAATCCACTTGAAGATAAAAATAAGATGAAAGAGAAGTTAGAGCCCTGTAATAATGATAACAAGTCATTAAATAAACAATCATTTTATTTGAGTTTTTTAACATCATCTTTAATCAAAATCAAAGTCTTATCAGGGACCCTTTTAAAAGTGTGAACATACAAAGTAAAATTTGAATTGACTTATGGAGTTTGTTGATGGTTGAAATATGCAGAATGCGAGAGTTCTGAGATGCCACGATCTGCGAGCGAAGCATTGCCCGAGGTATCTCCTGAGTTATCTGAAGAATCTACGACTGAGAAGTAGCTTTGAGAATAGTTATAATGAATAGCAGTTATTTTGGCTCAGTTTTCGTAGTAATTTATGCATGTGTATTTATGTATATTGTAAAAGTGGTCTTTCTGAGAGAGTGAAAGAAGAATGGGATCTTTTGATATTTTGATGTGTATGGTACCTACAGAGGCAGGACTTTTGAATGAACAGTGTAATGGAAGTGAAAAATTAGGGTGATTGTGGTGTTAGGGGGTTTGTCCTCGGGAACCTGGGTAGGTGGTTGTCGATTAAAGAAAAACAAGAAGAAACAAAAATGTTGTTGAAGTAATAAATGATTGGTGTGTAGGTATGATAAAGTGAAGGGGTTTAATAATTTGCAGTATGATGCATAGTTAGTGGAGACGACGGAAAATGCGGTGAGAGAAGTGGGAAAGATGGGGACATGAGCAGTGAAAGTGAGATATTGTTTTGGGTGAAGAGAAGGAAAGGTGTTACTGAGTGAGACAGAAGTGAGTATTTAATGTGTAACACCAAAAATGAGAGTGAAAGGGACAAGTGAAGAGAAGAGGTTTATGTTTGTGTTGTGTTGTGTTGTGTGTGTGAAAGAAAAAGTCTTTGATTTGAGCGTGCATGCCATGGTTTCTCTTATGCCTTTCAGGTATCGGAATGGGTGAAGCTCTGTCCCTTTTCGTTTTGGGAATAATCTGCCTCATCATTCAATAGGTTGGGTTTTTTAATCACTTTCACTAATAACGTTTTTAATCCTAAGTAAGATAAATGTGAAACTCTCAAAATAGAAAAATGCCAGAACTTTGTTAATCTTAAAATGATTTCCTTTGTCTTTTAAGTTCTTATTTATAGACTACGTCCTTGGTTATTTGGCAATTATTGAAATACAAGAGTTAAATTCATGATAAAGTTCTTTATTGATTAGAAAGATAATCAGTAATTAAATTTGTTGCAGTAAATTTTCACTGTTATAATAACTCCCTATTCATTAGTAGATTCTTTCCAATCACACGGGACGATAAGATCTTGTCTTGTTATAATAACACTCCCCATTGCAGTAACCATCAAAGCAATTAAGAACTCTTCATAACACTAAAGATTGACTTGGAAAAGTGCAAAGGAAAATATGAGCTAAATTTTAGTTAAATATGAAAATAATCCAAAACCAAATTTAAAAAGTTAATTAATTGTTACTAATAATATCAGTTAATACTTCTTCGTAGTCCAAGACTAAAAGCAATAACCAAAGCAAACACTTATCTTTATCTAAGAAAATCAATTTTAAAAATAAAAAATAATTAATTGTTATATAAATTAGAGATATTTTATAAACTAAAAAAATATTAATTTTTAAATTAATTTATATTATTGATAAATAATTTTTAAATTAGTAAATTTATAATTTACAAAATTAGTAGTTAATTTTTTTTAACTAATTAGATATAGTTTAGAAATTACTTATAAATTATAGAAACTAATTTAGAAATCAATAGTACTTTGGTTTATAATTTAATCAATATAATAACTATTATTTGTCTTTAAAATTAGTTTTTATTTAATAATTTTTTTATATTAATTACATTAATAATATATATAAAAAATTCACACCAATTAAAAAATCAGTTAGTTGTATTTAGTTTCACTACTTTTATTTTCAAAACTAAACATTTTTTCTTAACTACCGTTTTTTAAAACTTGATATTAATAGAAGAGATGATTGAAAATAAAATTTAAGTCAAAGGATTTTTTAAGATAATCTCATTAAATGAGTTATAATTAGTTAAAAATTTGTTTATATTAATTAAAATTTATTTTATTGAAACCTACATATATATATTTCATACAGAAGAAATTTACTTCAATTAGGACTCAATTATTTGTGAACTAGTAGGAAGATAATAAGTTTTGATAAAACTTTTAACTCACTTGATATAATGTTTCTCTGATCTTAATAATTAAATATTATAAAAAAATTTGTAAAAAGAATCTTTAACTTGATTAGTTGAATTTTTACAAATGGTTTTTAATTTCTTCTCATTATTTTCAACGCTGTCAATTTCGTTTAATTTCATAAAAAATAGAAAAAAATCTTATAAGAATTAATTGAATTCATAAAATTTAATTAATAATATAACAATTTGTCAAAATTTATACCTTTTAATTATTGAAATTATATCCTCGTAATCTCTTTTAAAATTCAAATAGTGTATCTCTGTTAAAGACATTTATTTTTAAAAAGTAATCAAAGCAATAAGTACTTTGGAAGAAAAAAATTTACAAAAATAATCTTGAAAAAGTTCTCAAAATGCTTTGTAGAAAAGAGTAGGAGTAACAGTTAACAACATTTAGCATGCCATAGGTTGTTAATAGAAAACACAAATCATATATCCATAACCAGATACAATTAAAGTGCGAAAAATTCAACTGTAGATGAAACATCTCTGGTCTAATTTGAACAACCTACGAACACTAGCTATTTTTCACTACATGACACAACAACTATCATATCTAATTTGACAAAGAATTAAGATCACAACAACAACCTAAAGATCCACGTTTCCAAGACAATTGTCACCATTTGTAATCAACCCAGAGGTGATGTTGTATGTAATTGTGCAATTGATCTCAATCGCAACTTTCCTCGGAAAAATGTTAAGTATTTTGACCTTACCATGGATCCTGGTATAGCTGCTGATATTCAAAGCATGATCCTTTAGATCAGTATCCAAAAATGGATTCGCCAAAAGCTTCTTTGACATAATCTCCATGGTGGTGTTGACCCTTATGGTCCTTCTGGCCTTGGCTTTCCCCGATGGAGATTCACCCTCCCCTATTCCCTCCCCATTATAGTAAACATCAGTGCTGGCGTTTCCAAATCTGAAGGTAAAAGCGTTTGGATTCTTCACAGATATATCAGCAAGAAGTGTAACGTTCTCAGTGGAACCGCTGGCAAAAGTTCCACTGATAAGGGTAACCCCGTTCATTCTCACCTCGGGGTCTTTGACATTGTAAACGGTGAAGCCCAAGACCAGTACTATGACCACAAGTAACACAGCAATTGCAGTGGCACAACCGCAGCACAGGATAAACTTTCTCAGGCGAATGTTCTTTCTCTGTTCGAATATGTGGTCTTGATCTTCTAGTGTGTTGAAGTGTGTTGATGATATGAATGGTGCCAAGGGCTTGATATGCTGATCAGGACTCTGCTGAGCCATGCCTGATTTGTGAAGGTTGTGGGAATTTAACTTAGTATGGGATGGTCTTCTTGCTTATTAGTAAATGGGTGGTGGGTACTTAGATCAATTTCCATTATGAAATGTCTTCAAATGGTTGATTCTACGTTGATAGCGATAACTCTGTCTTCTGCACCTGCGATGTAATTGACAAGAGAAATTGAGTTATTAAATATAACTTTTTGTCTAGAATACTAATAAAATCTCATTGTTTATGATGGTATGTGAGAGTTGGGTCTCCAGATCTGATAAGAGATGAATAAATCTTAGTATTTTGTGCAATTAATTTGAATTTTTAGGCTGAAAATATTGTATTGAGCAGAAATAGTAAAGAGAAAAAAAAGGCTAGTTGTGTTGACCTTAAGGTATTGAGCATTAAGAAGTTATGGGTGATATTTTCGTGTACGCGTTTCCAGTATTTGCACGGCTTGACCGTTGACTAAATGGGGACTTTCTTAAATTGAAGGTAAAGAATGATTAAATGGGATTTGATTTATGGAATAAAAAATGGAGATGATGATTCAAGAGTAGGGACTTTGAAGGATTCTAGAGATAGGAGTGGGGGAAAAGACAAATCCGGCCTCATTAGAAGGAATATGAAATGCAGCAATGCAGAATATTGGGTCAGCGAATGGGTTGTAAGAAAATAAAAAATTAGGCCAAGTTTCATTCCACTACCTTGTCGATTTTCGCCGTGGAGAATGTGCGATTAAATATGTTTTGATTTGGTCATGAAGACCCGGCTTAGCATTTGGAAAATAATTTTAACTATTCGAAAGGGAAGTTTATTAAAATTAAAGTTATCAAACTCAACCCTCAGGATTCTAATGTTGGCAGTTCCCACCATTTTATCCATCTATTTTCCCTTGTATGGTGAATCGGTCAAAGAGACATGATAAATCGTTCTTCAGAGGGATTTTCATTTGCTTATTTGCTTTTTCCCTTTAAATTCACAAAAAGTTGGTGCCACTGAACCATTTTGGCCCATTGGGCTGGCATTTTACACAAGACCTGACGTATATGGCTATTTTTAGGCTGTTTCTTCCTGCACCTCTATTATTCTTCTCTCACCTCCATAAATTTTCATATTTCTGAAAATACCCCTCAGTAATATTTCAGATTATATAATTTGAAAGTTTTTTTTTAAAATTCGTAATTAGTTTTTGGATTACATAATCCAGAAGTTTTTTTCAGAAATGACTAGTTTCTGGATTATGTAATCAGGAAGTCTTTTTTAGCTTCCAGATTACATAATCTGAAAGTCTTTTTTCTAATATATGTCCGGATTACATAATCTGGAAGCTACTCTATTGGAATGACACAAAAAAGATAAAAATGTATTTTCATGTTGTATATAAGAGTGATAGAAGAAGAAGAACCTATGGAGGTGCAGGAAGAAAAAGTCCAATTTTTATCAGTTGTCCATTTCCTGTATAATACGCTTCTTGGTTGGTTCTAAATAAAGATGTATTTATTCATACTCTAGATCCTCTACATGCGCCGCGCCTTCCGCGGTCAATTGCATGAAGTCTGACATGCAAATCAGAAAATAATCAACCAATAATTCTTACTGAATATACGTTAAGTTTTTGTAGAGAAAAAAAATAGTAAATTGTAATGTAAATTTATTGTATATTTTAAATGCGCATAAAGTTGTATATTTACAACTTCATTTCAGCTGACGATGAACAAGCCCCTTCTCCATTATGCAGAAGAGAATAAATATCTGGACTATATTTCACGCACATCCTTGTCAAACGTGGATTAAAGTAGTATATCGAGGACGTGTTTAATTCATTTTCAAAGTCTTAGGCGAAAAATTGAAAGGAAAAAATTATACCCGAATGGAACCTTGCTGAAGAACTTTTCAAATAGGTGGCTCGTGAAAAGCCAGCTTGGAAGCAAGTTCTTAATATTAATATACTTTTGATCTGGTATGAGCAGATAGTTTAATATGAATTGACCAGATGAGCACAATAAAATTTAATTGTGGCTCAATACTGTAGTGTTCACGCACCAATAGTTTTACTGAATGTACATAATGAAATAAATAAGTAAAGGTTAAAACTATTGGTCACTTTGAAAAATGAAAACACTATACCGGTTTCATTTACATAGGTATGTATAATCCCCCTCTCCCCGTTAGGATCCATGCAGAAGCAGAGGTGAGTCATTTGGTTCACTCTGAGTTTTCAAGAATTCCTGGAAGGAAAAATGAGAAAGTTACTCTTAAAAAGCCATCCCAGCCACATTCTTTAGTGCCTTTACCTCCTATTATCTTTTTCAAAAATGTCCATATCCAATTCACAGTGAATCTTTCTGCTAATAGTCGAAGTGGCTCCACTATCAGGTCAACATCTCCAGCGTAGTTGTATCGCACTCTAGGTGGTGGACAGTACCACTGCGCTTATCTCTTTAGTTATGTGGCCACAAGTATACTGAAATGCCAAGCAATCTTGGTGGCTCTATGTACAGTGCTTCACATCTATACAAAAAGGTTTTACTTGTTGAATATAATCATATAATATGAGCACGCCAAGTTACTAAAATGACTGGTTTAAGTTGTGACGTGACCCTGTTAACTTTAAGTACAGTTGGGAGTGCTCCGTCCAAATTCCTTAAAAGTGCTCCTTGTGGAACTCAAATTTTGTTGGACCCTTTTCATTGAACTCGAAGCAGAGCTTGCTTAGTTCTTTGGCCAAAACTGGTGCACCACAATAAAATACCCCTGATCCGAATCATGATAACCATAATGTCAGTAAAGGAAAAAAGAAGAATATTAAAGCAATATTTTTCAGATACGTGTATAAAAGAAGATAAAAAAAAGTGAGACATAAATAAAACTGCGTTATATGCTTGATAAAGATACGTTATAAAGGTGAGATACTTTATATGCTTGATCGAGACTAACTGACCTATTCGTCCATTACAGTGCTTGGAGCACATTTTAGAGAAAACCTTCTTCCAGTTAGGCCTAGCAAAATGAGTTCGCACCTGGTAGTTGGAATTCAAAGTAAGCGAGGTTTTAAATTTACTCACTCCGATTTTGACATTAAAATGGGGCTCAATGCTAACCATGGCGTATAATACATAAAAATAACAAAACGCGAAGGCTTACTGTCGTTCCAGAAACAATGTCAACTCCGTTTTTGGCATGGTTGAGTGCTTGTACCATGGTGATGAGGGCGGATCTAGCATCCCCTTCCTCGTATACGCTAGTCAAGTAGTTGTGCATCTCAATGACACCCTGAAGTCCAAATTTGATGTTAAGCATTAGCCATTGCAAAAAAAATTATTCATCTCTGTGGCAGGGGCAAGGAATACTAAAAATTCTTCGGGAGGAAGCATAAATAAGAAATACATCTTTTGCAAAAACAAATACCCTTTGATCAAGCTCTGCTACTTCATTCATGACTCCTTTGAACCAATCAAAAGAGCCTTGCTCTCTTGTAACCCAGTAAAAATAAGCGTTGGTGGTCTTCAGTGTTTTCTTCCGTTTAGGCGCAATTTTATTGAGAGATGGTGAGTCAGTGGTACTCCCAGCACTAAGGTCTGAACCTCTACTTATATCAGAGATTGAATCCTGAATAAAAGTAACCTTGGTTGTTATATTTTGTGGTACTAAATTTGCGTACAGATGTTCAAATAATATTCATGAGCATAACAATTTGTATGCGACAAATAACACGTCAGAGTTAGCTATGTAAAACATGAATATGTAACTCTTTGTGGTATTAATGTTCATTAGCTAATACTATGTACCGCTGGAACTCACCGCCATTTCCTCCATTTTGATGATGTTGTTGAGAAGATCTTTTAGAATGCTGATGAAAGGTGTTGCTCCTATCCCGAGACCGACTAGTAACAGAACATCATATTTTTTATAATCTTGTGCCGGTGCACCGTAAGGTCCATCGATCTTTAACTTCGGCAAACTGTATCAATGGTTAGCAAGTAGGTTTGGAATTATATATAAATTATTTCATCAGCCCTGAGAAAATAAGAAAGCAACAACAAAAAATGGCAAGCGCAACATGTACCTTTTCTTAGTGGTTTCATCGGCCCTGAGAAGCCCACTCTTCCCAGGTACAGGAGTCTCGCAGGCCTCAGAGAACACCCTTTTAAGCTCCTGTGTCCAATCACCCAGTTGCCGAATATGAACACTCAGGTAGTCGTCGCCAGGGGCTGAGGTAATAGAGAACGGATGCCTGACACATAAAATATTGCCCCATGTTACTGTTAGATACCACCGATACTTGCTGAGCAAAAAATTGCACAAGTTTCACTCTGAAACAAAATCGAGACTCCTAATAGCCCATAAACTGCGATATCAGTTTACTTTTCCCTTATTTTCTTGTTCAATATGTCTGATCATGAGGGGAAAAAGTACTACCGGTTCGATCTCTGTTTTGTGGATACTAAAAATGCAGAGGAAAGTTAATTTTCCAAACTTCGTATCGTTTTCCATATTTCTTTCTTTCAATTCAGTACACATGCTACAAATAGTGTCTCAATTAGCAAGCATAAGGTAAATTGTAAAACCGCAACATGAAACATATTTGTGTTCAAAATTAAAATGCAACTTACCATTCAAAAGGAGAAACAGCAGGACACTGTACAAACATGTATTGTCCGCTCTTGTAACGAAACTGAGGAGGCTTTGACATTTGCAATGTGAGAACATTTCCAGGATATATGGCAACCTAAATATTTTCCATTTTAAAACCAAAGAAAGAGGGAGAAAAAGATGTTAGCATGCTGTTCAATTTATATGACTATAATTTATGTGAAGTCACAGAGTTAGCGTAGTTTTTTAGATTTGGAAGGTCCACGCAGTTTTTAGTTTACTTGTTATGAATCTAGAGTCCGGATGCTCACATTTAGCCCAGACCAATTGTACCCAAGAGTAGTTGAGACAAGTAATAAAACCATATCTGTTATGAAGTTGAAAACTAGTTTTAGAGCCTAACTATCGGTTCACTTAATCTGCTAACCTTTCCAAGACGGACTGTATACAAACCAGAACGAAATAGTCTGAGTATTCTCTCGGACGTATAAAGTAAAACTGGAACCGCAAGATACATCCATGTCTGAAAACGGAAATCAATACGTAAGTAACTAATCACCGGTAAACCAAGCATTTTAAAGATATCCTAAATAATTGAAATATGATACTAAAAATTGCATACCGTTTTATGGTACCATTTATGCACGAGGTAAAGTTTTATTCCGTGGACGATGAGAAGGACGTAGACAATGACAAACAGATGATGTGAATACCAGAAGGCATTGAAGCCAGTGAGCCTACTAAATGGTTTAGGCAGCTTAATGAGATTTCTCCGGAACCATTTGGTTGCAAGTGTAAATGCTATTATCATAAAAATCACCATCAAAATTCCAGTCACGCCCTCGACGCCTTTAATTAGGTCTACGTAACTGGGTTTATGATCACCAAATACACCTCTCAAATACCTTTTATAATTGTCTTCAGACGTACTTACAAGTCTCGGAAAATCACAAGCAAGGTGATCTCCGGCATGAAGTATAATACCAATTACAATGGCCCCAGCAATTGTCTGTAAGAATCAGTAAGTAAAACTGGAAATCATATAAGAATCAATAAGTAAAACTGGAAATCATGTACCGAACTATCAGTGTACATAAATTATTAAGTTTGTTATCTTTTTTATTTGTGACAGAAGTGTTTCTCTCTTTTTTTTTTACTTTTGTACTTTAATTTTTATGTATGATCATTACTTTTTTAATATAATTTCATTCGCATTCAGTAGGCCAATATAAGATTTAATATAGTTTCAGTATTCATTTATCAATAATATATTAAATATATCTATTGGTTTAAGAGAAATTATATCACTCGCACAATTTAGTGTTTTCATTCAAATATGAAATATATCTATTGATTTAAATGTGTTTATCAATAATATATGTCCCTCAGTTATAAGGAATTCAAAATAAATAGTATTAAAACGAAGTAATTTTTAATTTAAAATATTAAAATTAATATACATTTAAAATAGATGCAGCTGAAATACAATTTAAACATATTAAAAATATTTTATTTTTTATATGCACGCTTTAACTTATGTTTTATGATAATTGTCAATTGTTTTCACTTAATACCGGAGGTTAACCATTAATTTTACCACTCGTCATTACATGTTTTAAACTTCCAAATAATGTATGAATAAATCTTCGAAATAGGAAAAAAAAAAAGAACAAATATGATGTTTGCATCAAAATATGAATTTGAAATTACAGTTATCATATATATAATTTTTTCTTTTCTCTCTTTCTCTTTCATCTAAAAAATTAGCATATTTTTTAAGTGACAAAAGCTATTTCCTTTTTGAAAAAAAAAATAAAATACTCAAGATTTAGTGCAGTGTTAGTAGTTTAGGGTTTAAGTAGATCGAGTTGGATTAAATTTAAGTTTAATTTTCAATTTAAATCAATTAAAATTAAGTTTGTCATTTCTATTTAGAATCTCCATACAATCAAGTGGGTTTGATTAAATTGAGTTATCAGATCAAACAATTAAAAAATATTTTCACTTATTTAACTCTAAGAAAGTTAAAATTAACTTTTTCAGCGTTTCCTAATTATTATAAAATAACACTACTTATATCAAAGATATATACAATAGTTTTTGAAATACTAAGATATCAAAATAATAAAATAAAATTATTTATCAACTCAATGAATATATAAAAAAATAAAATATTTACATATAATAATAAAATATTCACTCATAATATTTATAAATTATTATTCATATAATTTTTTTATATGTTTCGTTAATTGAGTAGAGTTGAATTCATGTAGTTTAAAGTTAATAAATTATTCTAATTTTAATTGAATGTATCAAATCAAACTCAATTCACCCAATGAACCAATGACACCGGGGTGGCATTAAATTATGGAAAAAAATGGTTTTTGTCAATTCTCTTCTAAAACAAAGCATTGGTTGTTTTCTAAAAGAGAGTTGTAAAAAATATAAGCACTGCGTACCTTGTGAAAGTTGATGTTGTCATCAAAAGGTACAGCATAGCCCAGCTTGGTTGTAGACCTGAGCCAAGTTATGGTGTTTCTGCACACGGGAAAGAGTATAAGGGCCATGTTGAACTTTAGAGTCTCAGCCCCACCTTTAGCCACGGGAAGACAGTAACCCATGATATGAAATGCATCTTTCTGCTTGTATTGGATAAACTTCCACGTGAACAGCCCAGTCATTATGCAAGCCCACAATGTTAAAACCCAAAGTCTCTTCCAATTCTCTTGCAAATAGTAAATCACTCTACGGCTCATTCTACGTATTGGACTTCTCTTCCTTAACCCGTGTAGGTTCTGGCTCAGAGCTTGGCTTGTGTAACTTAGAGCTTGACTGTAGTTGAGATACGTGTCCTTTTGTAAAAGAAGCGTCTCCAGTTGCCATAGCTGCGATGACATAGTGACCATCCAAAATGCCGTACAACAATCAAAAGTTGAATCGTGTAAAAATATTTCAGCATGCAGCAGCATACATAATTATTAGCATCACAAGAGAAATAGAACACATCACGCGTGGATACGTCATGAATAAACCCCATTAATTAATATATGTTCTGTGGTAAGTCTATGCTTAACCGGCGAAGAAGCAGAAAGACCACTTGGGAACTGAAGCATGATGAAAAATGTACCTCAGAAAAACCACTCGGCATGAATATGATTCACAGTGTCAATAATGCTGTTAGCCGGTGAGATCTCCCCTTCCGCTCTTTCGCCCACGATATAAATCAGCAAAGGCTAATAGCATCGATCCTTTTCTTAATTTACCTCCTTAACGCGTTGTTTTAAGCTCACCGATGAGAAGGGAATGACAGAAAAATAAAATTACTCTATGAACAAGAATAATACTCTTTTTTGTGTGTGGATACCAAGAATCGTACTCTTTCCCCAACATTTTACGATAGTTTTTGTACTTTTTATCTCTCCGTTATTTCACATCTTTATCTTTTCTCTTCCTAATCTTTGCCTTTTTCATAAAATTATTTTGAGATAGATACTTTAAGTGGAAGAAAAATGTGAATAGCACTGTATCTAGGATCAGCATGCAATAACTACAATCCCATCCACTCTTTCGATTTTTCCATAACTCTGAAGACATACCAGCACTACCGAAAATGATAACGAATATCTTCTAAACAAGTTATGTTGGCCAAAGAAATAATCAGGTCATTGTAATAATCTATTAAGAAACTGAGTTATTAGAGATAACGGCTTAATTATATCACGTACATTTAAAGTAGTCTCTAATTGAGTTTACATAAATTTGTTGACACGGCAAAAGGAAGAAGAAATGAGATTGCATGTTGAGTACACCCTATTAGTCTACTACTAATAATATGTTTTTTTTTCTAAATGTCGGGTGATTTGCTAATTCACAATTTAGCTCATCTGTTGACTAATGGGCACAAACCTATGTAAGACGGCTAAACAAACAAGGGTTTAAAAAATGTATATAGGTGTTTGTTTTTATAAACATCCAATATTTTATTAATTAATGACTTAACTTATTTTATTTAATATATTTTAAAGATACTCGTTTCAAACAGATTTGACTGTAAAATGTATGAGCTGTTTAATTTAATATTTTATTTTATTTTATTTTATTTTTCTGCTTATAATTACAAAAATTGTTACCATATCATTTGCTTATTTCTGTTTCTAAGAATTTATATTAAAGATAACAATAAGGAATACTTTTATTATATTTGGAATTGCGAGAGCAATTGTTGCCGTAATATGTCAAGAAAACCTTAGATTTCAAGGAAAAGAAAAACTTGTGTTTTCTATTTTAGTAGTTTTATGGAAATTATATAAAACAATAATGTAAACCACAAACCAAGTCTGAGTAATGTACTAAGCCACCATTATTTTTATTTATTGAGTAAAGAATTATTCCCCTTTACCACGCAACCAATAATCATTTCTATGTTTTTTACGAAAAAGAATAATAATATGACACACTATTTTGATTGTAAATATGCATGTGTTGATAAAACTAGAATATACTTATTATAATAAAGATTTCCGACCTCGATGTAGCCAAGTCCTTCGGGGTCTAACTCTTCCATGATCAGAGCTGCATATTCTTCGGCCTGTTCCTTCAATCTGGACAACCTATTTGCAGAAGCGCTTAACAGGATGATCTGTAATCAATAGTTGCGACACGAATTGGTTAATAAAAAATTTAATGTAAAAACTTTTGAGTTTTGACTAAACATTACGTGTAAGAAAACAACAATATTGGGGACAAAAGAGAAAAAACTTTAACTTGAAATGACACGAATACCCCCACCAACTCCACTGAAAACGTCTTCATTATAAATTCCAAGAATTTGGTAAAATAAGAAAAATGAAAGCGCAATATGTGTGACAAAAGCCGAAAAAGTAAGACATAGTTCACTAACTCTTGAATATGCACCAACTAATTAATATTACGTTCTAGAACATGGGAAACGTTATAAGTAGGAACATTGAATATTGGAAGCAGTTAATTAGTAACGATTAAATTAAGTTCAACCAATCCAGCCTAATGTTGATTATTAAACCTCAAGTGGACACCATATGTAAGCAACGTATTACGTTCACAACAACATGAAGAAGAATAACACTTTAATAAAAAAAGGGTATTAAAATAAAATTTCAGTTATAAACAAATATGAAAGATTTAGTTTCAGTTTGGATTTCGGAATATAAAACTAAAGTCTTCTGTACCTCTTTCACTTCTTCTTCTGTGATTCTCCCATCCTCGTTCTTGTCCACCCTGTGAATATTACCAAGATATATTTTAAAATACAAAGCACGTAATGATCATAATTGCATTACCACTTACAAGCAAAGAAATCATCAACGCTTTGACGGACATTTAAATATTAAATCAAATATGCGATGACATTTAACAATGCTGAGCTTAATTTGTCATTAGGTGTCGTGGGCCTAATTAAATATCGGAAAGTAAACAGAGGAAGATTATTTATCACTAATTAATTAAAGTGAACAGCAATTACAACAATAATGATCGAATAATTACATGTCGAAGAAGATCTGAAGTCGTGAGTCGAAACTTTGATCGGTAATTTGCGACCAGAATTCGAACAGTTCATCCCTGTTGATATTGTCAATTTTCATCCTTCGTTTACGACTCAGAGCATCAAACAGTTCCAGAGCAAATTCCTTCGAATCCTTCATACCTAAAGTAAAAAAAAAAAAGTACAACTCTCTGAGCTAACAAAAAAAAAAAACCAGTAGTAACCGGAAGAAAGAGTATAAATGCAAAAGATGAAAGATCTAAACAAGTAGAGAAAATTCAATGCAATGAAACCGGGAGGAAAGGGAAAACTCTGTAGAATAACTAATCAAGCGATTTAAACAAACAATGCGAGATTCGAAAAAGAAACAGACCTATGCATTGTGCAAAATCGGCGCGACAGAGAAAACCATCCTTAGAGAGTCTATCGAAGTTGCTCTGCACCTCGTTCCACGCATCGACACCATTAGATTTGCGACTGATAAATTTCAGACCGCGAAGCGCTTTGTGCGCACCGGAACGCGTGCGATCAAGCTGCGCGCGTTGCCTCCTGAGAGCGCGAGCGGCCAGCGCCGTTTCGAATCCGCCTCCGGCGCCGTTCGCAGCTGAGGAAGACGAGAGCGCGCGCGAAGCCTGGCTGTGGCTCCACGAGAACCGCCGCAGCTCGGATTTCAGCTCATGCGAGAACTGCTTCGCCTTCGCCACCGCCTCCGCCTTCAGCTCCTGCGAGAACTGCCGGAAGCCTCGCGACGAGCTCCGCCGGATCGTCGGCGACCGCGTCACCGACGCCGGAGTCTCGTATCCGCTGCCAGCGACGCTGTCGTCGATGTTAATAACGGAGGCTGGCTCGACGCTCCGAAGAACGATGGTGTCATCGTCTTGAAGATCAAGCGTAACCTCCACGAACTCCTCAGCGGCGGAGTTGGACTCAGTTCCCGGCGAAGTCCCGGCGCTGGCAGTCGCTCTTCCAGGAACAGTGTCAGAAGCCCATCGGCGCTCGTGCCTCGGAATAGCACTCATTGATTAGACAGAATGACAGAAATAAATGTACGGTTGAGCGTATAAGTATCTTTGTTTTTATATTCGAAACGAAAGTGAAGCTGAATTAGTCTTGCGTGAGTGTGTTTTGGAAAGTGGATTATGGTAAGTTGAGTTTTGAAGAGGAAATAGAGAGAAGAAGCAGAAGAAGAAAGAAGAACGCGTTGATAATATATGAGACAAGGACGTGAACGCGTGAACGCAAAGAAAGGAGAGAAGAAGGGTTTTGCAGGAGAGAAGAATATGATGAATTGTATTTGTTAATGGGAGGGGGACCTATATAATACTTGGGATTAAGGAGGAACAGAAATTGATGGAATGTTTCTAAAGTATAGTAAAATAATTATATATGCAAGAAAAAAAAGTGTTGTTGGGTTTTTATATTGGTGTAGGATTTCGTAGCTAAATGTGGGTGTGGTTTGTGTGGCATGACGCGGTTGGAGTGGCTTGGTTGAAGACTAGAGAAGGAGTAGAGGGAGAGTGTGTGGAAGTGACCCTGTGCTGTGTGCTGTGTGCTGTGGTGGGTTGGAAAACGAAAGGGAATATCTCTATTTTACGCCACTGGGACCTCTCATTCCACAGCTTCTGAGGCGACGGCAGGGCTCACTTTTGTCAACTCCACCCACTATCCATTTCTCTTACTTTCCTCTTTATCTCAACTAGGGTTACTAAGAAATAGAGGGATAATTATTTATGAGTATAGTTACTATATTAATAATTTTTATATTATTTTTTTACTGTTTTTTATAGTAATTTTTGGATTTTTTTTATCAAAGCTCTTTTTATTGGTTTGTTTCTTCCATTCTTCTTCATATTGGTTTTGTGTTTGTTACATTTTTTCACACATAAAAATGTTTTTTTTTCTAACAAAAATGGATTATTTTTTATGTTTCTATTGATATAAAAAATTATGTAAGATTTAAACTATATTATAAAAGTAAAATAAAAAAAATTAATGTTGTAAGTGAAATTTGAAAAATAAATAAAAGTGAAATCATAAAACAGTTATTTTATGTATATGATATTACATGAGCAAAACAAATACCATAAAGAAAACCATAAATAAATAGTATAATAAACATAAACATAATAAATTAAAAATTAAAAATAGAAAACATTCAAATTTAAGTATGACTTTCAATAATTTAGGATTTGTATTTATTTATAATTTTAAATAAATTAAGTATTTTATTTATTGTAAATTTTTATTTAAGTACTATATTTAATAATTTATGATTTGTATTTATTTAGAATTTTAAATAATTTAAGAATTTTTTATTGTAATTTTTTATTTTAATAAAAAATTAAATAATTTAGGATTTGTATTTGTTTAGGATTTTGAATAATTAAGGAATTTCATATATTATATGTATGTTAACATCTAATTCAAAAAGTATCTTAAATGACTTTTTTTTGAATAATTTAATATACAAAAAAATTTTTATCCCGCTATAAGTTTTTTTGATTTATTTGATGTGTTTTCTTACATTATTTTTTATAAAAATATAATCTACATAATTAAATATTAAATATATATATATATAAGTGTAAATGTAAATAAAAAATACAAAACAAATATTAGTATATAAGAAATGCCTTAATATTTGTCTTAATTTTTGTGGGACAATCAGGTTTAGGATAACTCATATTTTTCGTGAAGGGAATGCGTGTGCTGATAAGTTGGCTAATTTAGGATTTATTCATAGAGAATCATTTCATTGGTATAATAGACTCCCAGCTAGTCTGTTCTTAGAATTTTTTATGAATAGGTATAATCTACCTATGTATCGTTTGTGTTAACATATGGGTTTTGGTCTAGTCCCCCCATATTTGTGTACTTTCTTTCTTTTTTCTTTTTTTTAATAATATTTTTTTTTCATGTGATGGCAGATGATTGTTGTTACTTGAGGTGTCAGCTTAGCTGAGATGTCAAGTTGCATAGTGATGCCTAACACGAAAAC
>Ga0123342_1005061_pt1 | contig 19509 bp, 13 predicted proteins | sample Turbeawhitnodule_FD_89960 | JGI IMG/M metagenome (GOLD analysis project Ga0123342, IMG submission 89960) | Root nodule microbial communities of legume samples collected from Mexico - Turtle bean Mexico white nodule | ecosystem: Host-associated > Plants > Roots > Nodule | place: Mexico: Nepantla... | reverse complement strand
CATTCAAAAACAGTTTTCAAACTTTCTCAAAACATCTAAGTGTAAACAATCGGTTGTTTCGACAAAACAATCGGTTGTTTCAACTTAGTTTGAAAAACATTTTGCTTTGTTAAAATTGAGATGTTAATTGCTTTGAGATTTAATCTAAGTGTTGATTACAACATTGAACTACCCCAGAACAAGACTAAAGCCAGCACAGCAGCAACAAGCAAAGCAGAGGCTTCATCATCCTTTAAAGGATTTGGATTCTTCAAAACATTGAACACCACATGGTTCAACATAATCAACACATGTTGGTGAAAGGATGTGAGCAATCTAGGCCAAATTAGCAACATACAAGCATGTTAAGAGACTACCCTACACAATTTCGATTATTTGAAATAGTGCTTCTGAGTACTGCCAAGTAGTTACTACTATAATTCTATAATTTGTGTGCCACTATGTCCAATAAAGAAAAAGGCATTTAGAGTTGAGTTTGAATGGACGTACCATAGTAGCCAACCAACCTTAGCCTCATTAGAGAAAAAAAAAGGTTAGGTGACTTCAAACAAAATAGAAAAGTAATATCTCAAATAAAAAAAAAAGTAATGACCATATTTGACCCCATTGTTGAGGATGCCTACAATATGGTGGGATTCTATCCATTTAGACCCTTTTGATACACCAGTGATGTCTCAACTTCCTTAACTCCTACCCAAACTGCTTATTCTCAAACCTCAAATCTAAAACTACTATCAAATCAGCCTTAAAAACAGTCAAAATTCGCTTCGAATTTGCTGGTTTTTAACGTTTACTTATTTGGGAAAACAAACGAAACAAGTAACAATAATTAGACACCCGAATGCATTTGAACTAAACTTTACACTACTCTCCACACGAAATACTATTCTAATTGTGATGTGAGTTGATTTTAGGATGACATATTTTATGGCTTGCACTTTGTTTATGCGTTTTTTATTTAAGCATAATATGGTGAGAAACCCATAGAAGATTGTCACTGCACATGAACTTAACCAAGTGGTTAAATAAGTGTGAATGTTCTCTTCTAGAGGGCAAGACAAAACACAATTATATGGTGTTGATGATGATGAGGTGAAAAATTAAACAGCATATAATGGAAGGAAATAAGATGGAAATTGAATAGGAAAAGAAGAACACAAGAACATAAAGAGGAATGAAAATGGCGTTAGGAAAGAAAGGAAAAGATGAAGAGTTAGAGAAAGCTTATGGATGATGATGGTGGTCACGCCACTTAAAGTGGTGGGAGACTCCAAGATGAGTGGTGAAGAGCCATCACTTGAGGTGCACTACTCTCAAGATAAGACCCAAGAACAATTTAGGATACAAAACTCACTGATCACTCAAGCAGAGTTTCTCTTCTATTCAAAATTCAATGTGTCATTACATGAGGCAAAACACCCTATTTATAAGAGACGGGTGCCTTGGTGGGCAAGACAAGAGGAGAGAGGGGAAGGGAGAGGAAAGGGGCGACCTAAGGTTTGACTATAGGTTAATGTCACCCATTAGGCCTAGTTTATAAAAACTAGGTTAAAAACCATACTCCTAGGTGCATTGTCATGAAATGTGGGCTTTGGCACAAGCCCAAAATATACTGAGTGCACCATATTCTAGTTCATTCTTCTATCTAAACCCCTAAAGTGAGCCCAATTTATTTACATAAATTTGTTTTGTGAAAAGACTATAAGGAAGAACATTTGATATTCTGGTTTATGTATGGTTCTTCTTCTACTGGGGCTTTCTTGAGATGACTGACCTAATTGTGAAGTGTTTGTTGTGTCCTTAGTCATTTGCTTGTCGAGATGGTGTGTATCAAATTGTCTTACAAAGTAATGTGTATTGATCAATAGCAAACAATAATGATCATATCATATATCAATAAAATTTATCAATATCTGTAACCCTTGAGTAAACATTAAAAAATGTAAGGGGATAAACATGCAATGGATTCACACATTTCACCTTAAACCTTCTACATCCTTTATATCCACAATCATAAATCCTTTCAATCCAATGCAAAAGCTTTGTTTTTTCAAATAGTCTCACTCCCACCACAACCATTCCATGGTTGTGTACTCCCTCGTTCTTCGCTCCCTCTCCAATTTCGGCTTCTTTAACGTTGGCTTCTTCTCTGACATTCCATCCATCCTCCACTCCATGACGCAAGATGGCGTCGTTCTCGATCCCCACTCCCTCAACCTCCTCCTTCATATACAACAACTAATAAATTAAAAATATTTATAGTACATGTATAATATGGTTTCTTCAAACTTAAGGTAACACTCTTAATATTAAAAAGATACTTGTTATGTAATAATAAAATTAAGAGTAATTTGTTTAAAACTTTTTTTACAAATAAGATTAGTTATGACATAACTTTATCCATTATCTTTCTTTATATTAGCGAAAATACAAGCGTTGTTGTATTGACATTTTTTTATTTTATTATGTATATATAGTTATGTTTAATATTAAAAGTTAAATAAAAGAGGTTATATGTATCTATTATATATTTAATAAGATTTATTAAAACTAAATCCATGAATTAAATATATAGAAATGAGAAAAAAAAATGTAATAACTTTATTGCCGCTGTTAATGATGTTACATTTGATCAAATACAAATATGTGATTTCATCTTCGCAGTAACCATCTCTTTTCTTTCCATAAAACAGTCAATGAGAATAAATAAATAAACACTCTTGTTTCCATCTTCATATTTGTGTTCCTTCTTTGAGTCTTCTTTATCTTCTGGATTAATGACTTCTACACATTGGTATCCAAAAAGTCTGAGAACTAAACAAAAACATGTAAATAAGTTTAATAAATCATTTATCTCTTTTTAGTTTTAAAGACTTCAAAAAAATTATCTTTGAAGACAAAAAAGAAGTAGTGAATGGTTAATGTTAATAAAACAATCATTTTAGTGCCTCTTGTTAAAAAAAACATTTGAGTCTTTAATAAAAAAAAGATTTAGGGGGAAAATAATGAAGAAATAAGCAACAAATGCTATGTGAATACTTGAAACTGAAACGCAAAAAACAAAACGTGGGTAGGTTTACATTTGTGGTGACTTGTGAAAAATAAATTGAAAAATGAGAGTGAATACCAAAAAAAGAAAATGATAGAAATGTCCAAGATAATAATAAAATGACAAAAACCTCTTATTATATATTTCTAAAATAATAAAATAAAACATTAATATAAAGATAAAATGAAAAAGTAGACATGTACACCAAAAGAATGGTTAAAAAGAAAAAGGAAATCCTTTTTATATATAGATATAAATAGAATATTTTACAAATTTATAATTATTTAAGTTATATTAAAAGAAACATACATACGTTAAAATTCTTTCATAACCATAAAAGTGGACATTGATTTTATCTCTCTCACACAAATATATATATATATATATATATATATATATATATATATATATATATATACCAAACTTGTCATTATACACTATAATATTACAGTCAAAAGTTATTTGAAAAACAATATTACTGTCAAAAGTTATTTGAAAAACAATATTACTGTCAAAAGTTATTTGAAAAACAATATTACAGTCAAGTTTATTTGAAAAAACAATATTACAGTCAAAAGTTATTTGAAGTAAGTAGGTAGTTGATTATTTATGATTAAAATTATTAATATATTTTTAATTAATTATTTTTTCAATAATATAAATTATCTTTTAGTTAAAAAAACCCTACTATCTAACATTTGTGATGCCAAATAAATATTAGATAATTCTAAATTTAACCTATAAAAATATTAGTCTAAAGTATTGTTGTGAACTAAGTTATTCACTTATTTGGTTGTTAGTTTCTTAAACCCTACCTTAATCCATCCTCATAGTTCATTGCTCATATAATTTTCTAAAAAAAAAATACTACTTTGTTAACATGGTTCTAACTCATGATAGAAGAATATATGATTCTTCTTATATTTAATTGATATAGTTTTAAGGATAACTAGATTTGATCACTCTTAACATATATGATAAATAATCTTAATTAATAATTTATATACATAAAAAATATTAAAAATATTTTAAAAAGTATAAATAATATATATATATATATATTAACTTATAATTAAGTGAAAAAGTCATAATATGTATTTTTTAATTGAAGAAATAGAAACAAATCAGTTATATTTTAAATGATTTATTATTTATTTTAGTTTTCATTTTTTCACGCAGTCCTATTTTTTTCGCAAAGGTAAAGGAGCAGTGACGTGAAAGTTGAAAACACAGGAACCATAGTAGCGTGACCGTGTAAACGGTCTGCGTTCGCTCGGTTAATCGTTTTTTTTTATAGTTTTTCCAAAATTCCAAACAGTCCTAATAGCTATGCCATGTGATTAAATTGCGAAAGAAAGAAGCGCGCAATCGCACGGATCGCACTGAAGTCAATGGTCCAGTAGTAATTTTTGCGAAACCTAAAAGGGCATTAACGTGATTCCACGCTATTAATTCAATACGTTAAGAGTTTTGCACTTCTCTATTTGCTTAATCGAAGGTCGGGGACAGTCTTGCACAGAGAAAAATATTTAAGGGGAGAGAGAGAAGAGAGAGAGAGAGAGAGAGGAGGGAGAGGAGAAAGTTCACGCACGCTGCTATGTTGATGGCGGTTAGGGTTTCCTGCTGATCCCGCGAAACTTACTTCTTTTGCTGTAATAGTTTTCCTTCTCATTCTCCTTCTCCTCAAAAACCCTAATTCGAAGCCCCCAAGATTGAGTGTGCCCGTTCTTGCTTCAATTTCGAGGAGCTGCGATGGGAGCGCCGGAGAAATCACAGGCTAACACTAATTCGATGCAGGCAAGCTTCTCTATTGTAATTTGAAACCTTATGTTTTCCCTAGAATATAGTCTCTGCAGTTTTTTCGCTTTTTCGATGTTGTTTGGACTTCGCGTTTCGATTTAATTTGTTCGGTCCTGCCGTGCTTCCTCCTTTGCGTGGTTTCTTAAACAACTTATTTCGGAAGTTTCTATGTTGTATGCAATCCGTTTTTTTTGTAGTGACGGATCCTTATGCTTTTGTGTGGTTTGTATTGTAGCAAGTTCATCACATAAGGTATTGACTTTGAATCGTCTAGGACTGGTTACCAATTGAAACATGGTTCGGTCCTTTTTGGTATTGGAGAATTGGGATTGTTCGGTGCCAATTAAAGTATCCAAGCAAGTAGGCTAGATATACACTTCTTGTTATATCAATATCGGGTTATAATTTATTGGAAACTGTCCCCTGGAATTAGGATGTTAGAAATTGAAATGAAGGGTAAGAATATAGTTTTTGCTTTCAGACCTTGTCTTGGAGGTTATCACGGTTGGGCCATGCTCTTTTGAGCTGTAGTTATTAGACAAGGATCCAGCAGTGTTGGAATGTTTGATTTGAGATACTTGAATATGCGCTGACTTATTTGAGCCTGAAATGAATTTTTTATAGATCCCAGAGTTTTGGCTGCAATTTGGTTGGATAGTATTTTCCGTTTGAATTTTTATAGGAGGGGTTAGAATTTGGGCAGTTGTTGTATTGTCACTGCGCAGTGGGCTAGTTATGGTTTTGTGCTCCAATTTATGGTCTTCTTATGATTTGTCGCTGTTAGCTTGGTTGGTGGTCACTAAATGTACAAAGCATTTTTTTTTCCAGCGAGTTACTTGCACTCATTTCCCTTTTTACTTTTTTCAACCTTTTGATTGTTAATACCCTGTATTCAGCTTGCGGTGTTGTGTTTGGTACCACCTTCTTTTCGGAGTTGAAATTATACGCAGTTCACTGTATCAATCTTTGACGTGAATTGTAATACCTTAAGCACATCAAGAGAAGCCAATCGGAAAGACTAGTTCATTAGGTGGAGTCTCATGGCTTAATTATTAGTTTGGTACATTGAGCTTCCTATCCTACTCAATATGAGACTCATAACAGGATACTTGATAGTGTGTTCTTAATATTGTTGATTGTTTCCCTAGTGATTAATGGGATCCTACTTACCTCTAAAAATATACTCATATATCCGTTTTTTATTGTTTCTGTGGAATTTTAATTGGATTTTTATGTAGTTGTTTGTCTTTTGGCTCGTTTTCCTTAAGCTACTTGTTCTGCTCATGAGTAGTGGTCAGTTGTTTAGTTTACCTTTTTTAAGAATTTATCAATCAATTTCATTAATAATCAAAATTCAATTGTTGTAAACTAATAAAACTGATTTTATATTGCAAAACACTCTCATTACAAGTGAGGAAAGAAGATCCTATCTGGTATTAGTATTCTCATATTAGGTATGTTCAAACTCTGATTATATTAGAATTTAAGTAAGTATTAACAAAATCCAAATACGACATTCAGTATCTTTGAGTCCTGCATTGAGTAGAACGGGAAGCTTGATGTAATAAACTATTAATTAAATATATTAAAATATTGGTACCCAGTAGTATTATATTTATCTTTTCAGTGCTTGAATGTTGGTTTTATTGCAAAACACACCCTTAGTACAACTGAGGAAAGTAGTTCAAATGGTGTTCGTGTTCTCATGTGAGGCATGTTCAAACTTTTTTTTACATTTCAGTAACATTTTTTCTCGTGCCAATTTACTCAAACAGTTAGGACTATTTGAAAATAACAAAATTGTCTCCTTTGATATTTACAGCTTAACTTGAAAAGATACCTGAGTACTTTTTTGAGAGAATTTATTGCAAATGGTGTTTGTTGATAAATTAGGAAGCCCAAACATTATCCACTTGGTCTTCAGAACTGAAGACAGGAAATGAATAGTTTTGGACTGAGGATGCATAATAATGATAATATTGATTTTCAGTGCTTCATGCTTATTAACTACTATCAACTTGGAAGAAAGATTATTTCATAATACTGTATAATTTCAGTTTATATTTCCTTTCTTCTTTGCTCGTTCCAATTTTGGAAGTGTGGGCATTCTTGTTTTATTTGGCTCATACAAAACATTTTCCTTTTTGGCCTTTTTTCATCTGCTAGTTGCTTCACATTCTTTATAGCAAAGCATTTACATTGTTTTTTTAATCAATTCATTATAATTTAAATTTCACAGATTCAATAACATGAATAATATTTTCACGAGACAGCAGTTGTCTGCTTAAGATGTATGCATGTAGTTTATTGGTTTTGTTTGTACTTATATTGTAATATTGTAATACAATTTGTGTATTTTGAATTTCTGACATGCAATATGCTCTTATCAACCTTTGCTTCTGTATTGCTTTGCTATAGTATGTGGTTATGAAGGAAGTATGATAATTTCTTTTTACTTAATCTATCTCCTAATTGGATTTCAGCGTGTCAAGGTATATCGACTGAATGATGAAGGGAAATGGGATGACCAGGGTACTGGTCATGTCACTGTTGATTATCTAGAGGTTTGTAAGTCTTGTTTGATTCTTTGAAGCTTTAATTTGTGATATGACAGCTTGGTTAATGGCATCAGTTAATCCGAGTAGCTTGCTACACCTAGTGGTAAAAAAGCTTTTGATCATAAGATCCTAAGATCCTACAAATTCATGATCTATTGATCTTATACACACACATACATATGTATGATTAATAAGAAAACACAGACTTCAAGTCATTGGAAAATACTTGCATAAACTTAAGTTCATAATCTATAAGGTTATAACTCGAAGCTAGTAACTCAAAGTATGACGTTTTTGAAACTCAAGAACACAAATTAAAGTCTATAAATAAATATATATATATATATATATATATATTATCATATCTAAAATGTTGTTATAGTAAAAAAAGTGACCTTCCATTTGATATTCGTTTGGTCCATCATCCTAATTCTCCAATTAGCAGCATCACTGATGTTCTTTGCACCTTTGTCTTGAACTGTGTTGTTATCTTCAATTTGGAGCATCCCCATCCAAGTTGTCCACATCGAAACTTTGTTGTCTCCATCATCATTTTCCACAATTGAGTCATTGTTGGATGTAACATCATCTAGATTTTGCTTGCTCAAGATCATTCCCTTTCCTAACTTGCCTTTTTTGACCATTATTGATTTAGCATAGTTAATACAACACCATTCACTGATTCTTGCTTTGATCAGTTTCTCTTTTGGTGTGGACCTAAACAAAAGCAAATGGAATTAAGATTTAAGATGAAAAAGATTAGAGTAGTAGGTAATTTTAAAAAGACTAACAGAGGATTGTAATTTTCACTGTCTTCAAAATGTTAACATATTGAAACTCAGTTATGTTCACACCAAGAGGAATTGCAAGTATACATGTCAAGCTTAATTTCCAATTAACTTTTTGAAAATACGAATGTTCATCTCCATAAGACTCCCATGGTCCCACCAATTTGTTGGAATCTTTTAAACTATCATTCTTGATAAAGGACCACCAAACTGAGTTGGTCCTTCTAAATGTCAAGTTGGATATCAAACCTTATGTTGTTTTCAGGATCAACCACATCCTTGTCCGACAATGTATTCATATAGTCACACCTAGATTATAGTGTTGTTGAGGGTTAATAAAATAGTCTGCAACATGTGAAGGATTTTGAATGGAAGAAAGTTGGGTGCACCATGATCACATGGGTGGACTGTTAGTCTTAAATGGAGATTAGACTATAAAATAGTTTATGTCAAAAGCCTTTGCACCTTCAATTATATGTGAACTATCTTCTTAAACCTCAATTATGCTATAATCCTGTCTGTGAAGCGGGCTAAACCATAATAGCTAATGAATGGACTGATTACATAATCCAGCATGTCAATTTCACCAATTTCAGATGCTGCATGCAAGACAGCTCACATAAGACACTGAAGATTGTTGAATTGCATAACCCCTTGATCTGGTGCATGATTTAAACTACCATGGAGCCTTTTATCTGTCATTGAATCAGGAAGTTAAAAAATTATCTCTTTTTAAATACACATTATTTTGAAGAATTGGTGAAAGTATTAATTTTATTGGTGAACTCTGCTTTCTTGTAATATCTGAGGACCAGTTCATCTTCAGATTTCCCCACGATAAAATATTTGTGATGTAGAGTAATATGGTTTGGGTATTAACAAAATATGTTCTCATTAGATATTACTGCATGTAAATGCATATAATTTATACCTGTTTTTTTTTTCCTTTTCTCTTTTATTAGACAAACTTTGAGATTCCTTGCATTGAAAATAATTGAAGTATAAATCTTAATGCAGCGATCAGAAGAGCTGGGCTTATTTGTTTATGATGAAGATGATAATGAGACCATACTTTTGCATCGGATCAGTTCTGATGATATTTATAGGAAACAAGAAGGTAGTTGGTAGCTTTTATGCTTCCTCCCTCTCTTTCTCAATAAGGGGAAATTGTCATTCATATTTATCTTGAAAATAAGGGGTTGTTGTGTTATCAGTTTGATGGATGCTTTTTGTTCTTCAGATACAATCATCTCATGGAGAGATCCAGAATATGCTACAGAACTGGCACTTAGTTTTCAAGAGCCTAGTGGTTGCTCTTACATATGGTTTAAAACTTAACTTATGATTGTCTATTAAGTTGCGTTTTTCTGGGTTTTGTTTCTGCTGCTATATATTGAGCTTAATTAACATACATGTTTTGTTTAGGGACCATATTTGCAACGTGCAGAGGAATATGCATTTTAATACATTAAATAGTAAGTAATGCAAATTTAATCTCATTACTAGCTAGCTCTCTGTAGGATGTGCTTCTGTTTTGTGTCAATATTTGAGAGTTCAAAAGATCACCTATGCAAATTATTTCCCACGAGCTAGTTTTAGCTTCTGCAACAAAGGAATGTAATATATACTGCTGATTGGGTTGTTTATGTACTTGTTTATGGGTTTATTGACTAAGTTTGATTATTTTTGCTGGATATCAGGTGAGCCATTTCACAGTGTCAATAGTGAACCAAGGGAGTTGCCTGCTGTTGAGCTGTCAACACTTCCTTTGATTTTAAAGGTTTGGACATGATGTTAATCTTACTGTGTTTTTCTTAAAAAGTGGGTCTTTAAACCTAACATAATATAACAAAACCAGCTTGTAAGGAGAGGTTTGCACCCATTTGTATATTATAAGTTGGTTATATTTATAGTGAATGTGGGATCTCCAACATTTTTTGTTTATATCTTTCTAGAATAGTAACTATACACGCATGCATACCATTATAACATAATATATTTTCATTGTTTGTTTCTTTTGGTTTGCAGACTGTGGTTGACACTGGCTTTGCAGATCAATTGCGGCTTACAGAACTAATATTAAGTGATGTAAGCTAACATAAAATTCTGGTAATTGTGCATGTTTTGTCTTCATTGGGTACACTGGTGACCTTCAATTTGCATAATTTGGTGATCTCTCCTCTCATTCATTTAAGTCTCAATCTTTGATTGCAAACCTGTGCTTTTCGTACAATGATTTATAGATTTTTTTATTGATGTTTTGGTTAGAGAGTTTACTGTAATGGTGCATATGACAGACCCAGGACAGTCTTTATCCCAGTTCCTATATATAATCAGACTCACTCTAATTTTAACATCATAGTTGTTCATATAATGCATGTCATAGTTGTGCTATCATATCATGCTGTCACATTGAGCTGCACCCCCTACTCTTCTAGTATATATGTGTGTGCATTCTTTTTAATTGGTGTTTATATTGCAGCAAGAGTTTTTTCAGAAGCTGATGGAAGTATTCAGAATGTGCGAAGACTTGGAAAATATTGATGGCCTTCACATGATTTTCAAAATAGTCAAAGGGATTGGTCAGTATTCAATTTTACACCATTTTTATTTGGATCCTGATTTTGTCAATTATGTTTCATTAATTCTAGTGATATGTTTCTGCATTGCAGTTTTGCTAAATAGTCCAGCAATTTTTGAGAGAATTTTTAGTGATGACTTTATAGTGGACATTATTGGTGCCCTCGAGTGTAAGTGTTTAATCTTTATTTCTTGTCTATTCTCTGTTGTTTTGCTTTAATATTTTATAATAATTTGTTGGTAGAATTTAGGGCTAATAGAGGTTTAAATTTGATGTAAGTGATTTAGACAATTTCTGAACCACTTGTTTTAGCAATATGCAGATGATCCAGAGCTTCCCCGTGTTCAACATCATCGGAAATTCTTAAAGGAGCATGTTGTTTTTAAGGAGGTATGACATGCTATTTCTTTTTTATTTTTTGGAGAGCTGCAAGTTAGGTGGATCTTTACTCTGTAGATGTCATAGGAATTTTGTTCCTAATAATAAGTTGCCTGTTTTCTCTTGTAGGCTATACCTATAAAAGATCCTGTTGTGCTGTCAAAGATACATCAGACATATAGAGTTGGTTTTTTGAAGGTTTGGGTTTTCATTATTATGCTTTCATGGCTGATTGCTTTCCTCTTCAATATGATTTTTACCTTCCCTTCTCACTTTCAGGATGTTGTTCTGGCGAGATTATTGGATGAGGGTATTGGTGCAAATCTTAACTCCATAATACATTCAAACAATGCCTATGTAAGATTTGGTTGTAAAAGAATGGAGACATATCATTAGTTTTGTGAATGTTGTCTTTATGTTTTTTGCGCTGTTTTTTTTAGGTTGTCTCTTCATTGAAGGATGACAGTACATTTATCCAGGAGTTGTTTGCTAGGTTAAAATCAGGCACCACAACTCAAGAATCCAAGAAGAATTTGGTAAGCCTTGTTGAAGATATTGTTTTATCTGCTTTTCCTTTTTTATACTCATAAGAAAGCTGTTCCTCCTTGTGGGCCTGATCTCTTACTACTATGATATGAGTGATTGAGGGGGATTGATTTTTCATAACATTCCCTTCCACTTGCATTTTGTACTGTAGACATAGATCACCATCCCTTGAGTTTGGGTTCTTTCCCTTTCCATCCCTATTATGACCCCTCATCTAATAAACAAACTTATATACAGCAGTGCTACTGTACAATTCCATCATGATGTTATATCATATTTGAATTTGTTCCTGCTTGATGATGTATCTTATTACACATTTTCAGTCATATGGTCTTATCTGGTTAAATTTTACATTTTCACTTGTAAAAGAAATAGAATCCCTGTAAATGGTCTATTTCTGTTTCATTTACTCCCCCTAATCAGCTTATATGGTTAAAAACTTTGGAAAATATAGTTTGTCTTGAGTCATGTTTTCTATAGTTAATCAATGTAAGTACTACTGGTGTGGAACACCTTGTGCTTCACTTTCAGATTTCCTTGAACAATGCATGTCCTTTGTTGCTGGCTACTGTCTACTCTAGTAAAGGTTTTCCTATTCTACAGTCTTCAGCTTGATCACAAAACCAAGTATACGAACCTGTTAAGTTCAAACCATTGAAGAATGTGTTGCTATAAAGTGAAACCATGTAATCTAAAGTGTTTTTAGTTGCAGTGGTTGTAACCAATGCTACTAAACCCGACTAAGCTTGGCCTGCTGAACTGGTTTGACTATGAAACAGTTCAATGACCGGTTCCGTTTAGATACTGGACTGGGTGTGCTAATGAATCGACAGTGATGTCATCAATCCATACATAAACTGAATTGAACTGGTGCAAATTGTCTGAGCCCACTGGATATTCTTGGGTTCCAAGCCCTTCTGCATATTGTAGTCATAATGGTCAGATATAACTTATAAGTGCAAGCATGTGCATGTGAACCAGATTTAACTAGTGCAAACTACCCCTGACAAAAGGGTTTGTCATGGTGCAAGGCCTTTTGCAGTCATGTTGTTTTCGTTGTTGCTTGCTACAGTCACAGTAAAACATAAGTGCAAGTATGTTTGTAATTGCATTATGCTGTAGGTTGGTTGTCAAGCATGTACGAGTGCAAATACTTGTAGGTTCTTGTGTCTTACATGTAAGTACAACAAGCAGCAACAACAAGGGCTTATCTCCCTTGGAAATTTTGATTAAATTGATCAAATGATGCCATTCAGCACAAATGAAACGAAAATAGTGAAGTGCTTTGTTTATTCTTCACATTCCTTTTCTTCCAAAATAGGCATGTAAATCAATATGCAGCATAGTAACTTCGTAGATGACCTTGCTATCTGAATAGGGTCAATGGTTTACTTTCTTTAAAATGAATCATGTCTATGTAGTGATTATCATATATATTGAGGTTATATGCTATCTTGTATGGCTATATTTCTATAGTTGGGCAAATACTGCCTTGTTTGATGCTCATAATTTCCCATAGATTCTTATTCTAAATAATGTTCTCCTCTTATGTGGTGTGAACAGGTTTATTTCTTGCATGAATTTTGTAGTTTGAGCAAGAGCTTGCAGATGGTCCAGCAGCTTCGGCTTTTTAGGTATGTTACATTTGAATGGTTTCATGAGATAGCTGGTTTTTCTACTTGTCTCTTAAAGAATGAATTTGGTTTAGCATATTAAATGAACATATGCTGCTATCTTTCCTTCCATTTGTTTTAGAGTTATTCAGTAGCTTTTAGTGGAAAACATTTTTCCTTAGTCTTCTATGAAGTATGTGACGGTGAGCCTAATTATGGTTTTTTTGACTAAGCCCTAGTAGAAAACCTGAATAACAATTTGCACACTCGGCATGGTATTTTTGTAGTCTATTCATTAGCAAGCTTTTACATGCCATATCACAACTTATCTAGCAAACTTTTGATACACTGTGATAAGTCATGTCTGTAGTAGCTTTTAAATGAAACTAGTGTAGGTAATTTTTTACTACACTTTTCTGACTCGTAATACTTGTAACTGACTCATGCTGATTACATTTGTATTGCCATTTATTTATTCTAGATCCGGGCACTTATTTAATCCCATTTTTGATTTCAAATTCTGAATGTATGCAGGGATCTAATGAATGAAGGCATCTTTGACGTTGTCACCGATGTCTTACAAAGTCAAGACAAGAAGCTTGTGCTAACTGGGTATTGCTCACTTGTCATTTTGATTTGTGTAAAATTCACTTGATTATTATATTTTGTACATTCCATATGATTGCTTTCTAATATGAAATCACTGTGATGGTTGCAGCACAGATATCCTCATTCTTTTCTTGAATCAAGATCCTAATCTCTTGCGATCCTATTTTGTTCGACAGGAAGGATTTGCTCTTCTAGGACTTTTGGTATGTTTTGTATGCAACTGAGTTCACATATTTCTTCTGTGACATTCATATACATAGATTTATCAGAGATAAAAAAGCTTATAGGTGAACCTATATATAGTGTTCTCTATTGCTAAACTGCAATTCTAAAACCAGAAGTCAGTGGTTTAGTGGAGTGTTTTGTTTGTTTCTCCTATTAGTGCTGCCAACTGTTGTAGGACAAATATGTGTATTCTATGATGGTAAAACTGATGTAAGACATCAAAGAATGAATACAAGGTGTGTTATATAGTCTTACTAAAGGTTCAAAACCAAAGGAAAGAAAGTAATGACTAATCAGAGGGCTGTTTTGGTAGCATTAACTTTCAACAGTTACTGTAGAAAGGAATCTGAAGTTTTCAAGCTTTGAAACCTATAGTGAAGTTTGATTGTGTTTTTTTTTTGGTTTTTCTAAACTGTTTTGCAAAATAATTTTACAATTTTTTTGAAAAAGAAAAAAAATCTGTTTGACAGTTTGAGGTTGCAGAAGTGTTTTTTTTTTTTTTCAATTTAAAGACATTTTTCTGATTTCTATTTTTTCAATAGTACAAAACTTACGTACAGTATCTGCGATACCATAAGTGCTGTTCTCCAATCAAATTTGGAGTTTTACTTTGATAACTTAAAGTTTATTAAATGTATCACATTACTGAGGTGAAACTCTAAATATGATTGGAAAACAATATCTATGTTACCTATGGTACTATACTAAGTTTTTTCGTTTTTTAAAATAGTTGATAAAAGTATTATGTCAAACTTTTTTTTAGTTGCAAAACCTAAAAACTGTTTTTGCTGACGGCTATTAAAGAAGCCCTAAATATCCTTGAAATTGGTATTGTTTAAAGATTAAAGGACATCTTACAATTTTAAAATCATCCGAGTAGGATAGTTCAGTTCAGTGGAATTGGTTTCTGAATCCTGCGTTTGGAAGCAACTCAAGATTTGAAAATTCAGTTCTTCCTAGAATCGGTAAATGAACTTTTTGAAATTTGAATATTGTTTCATTTCTGACTTGGGGAAATTCTGGCTCTGACTGACAACCACATTGATAAGGATTAGAAGAGGCCTTCTTTCCATTGATCTAATCCTTGGTTCATTATTCTTCTATTAAACTTTCTACTTATTCTTTAACTCTGCCGCATCTATGGGTTGCAGATTGTTCTGTTTTCCTGTGAGATATAAAGCCCCAATCAGATGTTCCAATTCCAGATATACATAAGTGGCTGGAAATCCATAATAAGTAGGATACCTGTTAAGTGATTCATTGCAGTGATGTTTCTTTGAGTTTAGTTCAAACCAATTTGGGGGAGATAATATATAGTTCCTTGGTTTTAAATTTAGTGTGGAAAAATGCAGTTGCCGACGTACATACTCTCGCGTGCACAAACTAATGAAACTGTAATGCTTCTGCGTTTTTGATTGCATTTCTGGGAATATGAAAAAATTCTGAAATTTAATACATATTTGTTTAAATAAGTTATCAAAACGATTCTGAAGTTTGTTGTAACTTTAATTAGTTATGCTTTAGATTATGTTTGTGTCTTCATGACCTTTTCTTGTTAAAAAATAAAAATTAATAACATGTATTGAATTTTGAGTAGTCTGTTTTTATCTGAGCATTTACATATTTTTATTACAAACTACTTGTGTTGTATCCACTACCTTTAGATAAAGCAGCCACACCATGTCCTTACTCTGGAACTAATTAAAATCTAATTATTGGGAGGCATAATATTGAAGAGAAAAGAGTTGTAACGAACTGACCGTGTAACAACTAATCACAATGGTTGTAACAGGCAACTAACTAACTAAATCAGTTACAGCAATGTTATGGATACCCTTTATTTGATACAATGGACTCGCCCACCATATGTGATTTATGGATACTATCCACTTAGTTTCTATATTTACTAGTTGATTTGTTATATATCTAGTTATGGTTTATTGGGAAGGCTAGCCCATTTCATATTTATTACTTTTACACAGGTTAAAGGAATGCTAACAGATTTTGAAGAGAACATGCACTGCCAGTTTCTTGAAATTCTTCGCAATTTATTGGACTCATGCACATTGTCTGGATCTCAGGTTCATGATTTCTGCTATTTTCTGGAGCCTATCAATTCTTACCTTGCTGCTTGGAACTTCTTGTTGTATGATCCATATTTTTCTTGACTGATATATTTATGTCTGTGTTCCTTTGTAGTTGTTAATTTTTAGTGCCTCATCTTTGATAAAAAATTTATTAAAACTCAATTCTTTGACTTAAATTTTACATTTATATACTTTTTTATGGTGGTATTTTATTGTGATGAATTTCTTTGCTTGCTATAGTTATACTTCAATAAAAATTAATAACATGTATGAGGGGGGAGGGTGCATTTTAGACCTTACTGGTGGTGGTAGCTTTTCATTTGGAGTATGTGTTTGCCTTTTCTTTTCTAGATTTCAATGTTGTGTTCTAACTGATAGTATATTTAATCATTGGAGAATCTAGTCAGTTAAAATTAAAAGTCAGGCTGAAGTATTTTAATGGGAACCAAGTCTTTTTTCTTTCCTTGTTGACGAACCGTGATCGTGTGAACAGAGTGTGATTATTGACCTGACGAGCTTCTCTTTCGAGTTGTCTAAAAAAAGAGAAAAAAGGGAAGTTACAAGTTAAAATGTATAATAACAAATTTCATTTGGAGTTGTATATTATTAGAAAAATTTGAATAGTAACAGTCATGTTGACAGTTTCAGGGAGAAAGTGAAGAGCAGCTAGACTTTATTAAATATGTTAAGAATTGATATTTGAGAGAGAAAACTAAGCAAAAATTTTATGGAGTTGTAATTTTTTCTTGACAAAAGGAGAGAACATTTGAGTGGATCCATGTCAATTAGACACTTGACTGGAGTACATAAGTGATGAAACCCAAGATGTAAACACATTTGACCTATTTTCGTAATTCTCACTCCCTCTCTCAAGCTGGAGGAGACAAGAATTATGTGTGTACAAGCAATTTGAGGTCCTCTTAATGACTTGGTGAATACATTTGTCAATTGTTCATTTGATTTTACAAAGCTAGTTGTAATATTATTTTCTATTAAGATCTTCTACCTAATAAATTCACAATTTATTGAAATATATTTGGTGATCATGGGATATTGAATGAGGCAATATGATAGGCAAGCCGATTATGATCAATGAAACATACCAAACCTCAATTCCTTAAGCAACCATTTGAGTTCACATGTAGCAGTTTAAGCACTGCAGTGAGGCCATTAAAGGGAAGCCGAGAAGGGTGAGAATTGGCATGTATAACTTTCTCAAGTTCTGGAACTGCCTCATCTGAAGGGTGCAGTAATTGGGATGACGGGAAAATATCACAATTCTGGACTGGGTACATAAGGATTTTCACTTAACAGAAATATTTCAACTTTGGCATTTGTGGGCAAAAAATAGATGGAGGTGGTTGCAATTTTGGTGTGTAAAGCCCCATTTAACATACTAACAATTGATGGAAAATTCCATCTGTTGCATCAATGTGAAAGAGAAACAATTAAGATGAGTGATTTGGGAGATACTGAAGCCCTAAATGAAGATGGTGAGGTTGTCTTACAAACAATGGGAGATATCTATTGTGATGGATTGGTTGTTGATACAGGTACAAAAACCTCTTTCGAGATGATAATGGTTTTTCTCTTGGCTGCGTTTGCAGTGAGCTTGGGAGGTTGCTCTATACACGTGCAGCAGAGTTGTGAATTTTTCATGGTTTAGAATTGGCTTGGTGTAGAGGCTTTTGTAAGATTGTGATTTATTCGGATTCTCAGATTGCCGAGGTTGTTAGCTAACAGATTTTGTCACTTGTACCCTTGTTACACCTTGGTTAAAGTTACCCTGTTAATCAATTTAAGGTGGTCACGGGATTTGCCATCATGTTTTATGTGAGGTTTATTAGGTTGCAGATGCCTTGGCTATGTTTAATTGGGTCTTGAATTTCCAAAACTTAATTGTTGATGTGCCTCCCGATTTTTTCTCTAATTCCTTCAAGGCATTCTAGATGTTTCTTGTCTTGAATAAATTATTCAGTAACAATAAATGAGTATGGAGAGTTTATTGATATCGAGGTGGATAAACATACCGGGGAAGAATTAGTTTCATACTTTCAGCCTTACGGACAAGGCAGATTTTCAGCAGGAGGTGACTGGGAATTTAAATTTAAGGGCATCTATGATAGTTATTGGCAGTAGGAACAGACAGATAGTTATATACTAAAACATGTAATACTAACTGTTTTAAGGGGTTATTAGAATATGATGACTGTCATGTTGATAGTTTATGGAGAAAGTTAGGAGCAGTTACATTTTATTTAATTTATAGTAGGGAGGTGGATGTGTTATCTTTTAATTTGGACAGTGAAGTCATCTAAGAATCTTTTTGACTATGTGAAAGCAAATGCTGCTGTACTTCGTGATATAGAAATAGTATTTTTCAATTTATCAGCTGGTGTTATATCAAATTTTCTTGCTTTGCATTTTGAAGTCAACATACTAAGTTTTGTTTGTGCAGGGATAAATTTTGAATGTTGAATTATATTTTATATTATATCTGCTGAATTGTTGGAAAAACTTGTCGGTTAAAGTTTCATGTAAGATGAAGTCTATTTCTATGTCTGTATGATGGGTAATACTAGAACTTGTTTTATTGACATTTTAGTTTTCTCTGACAGAGGGACACTATTATTGACATATTCTTTGAGAGGCATTTGGGGCAATTGATTGAGGTTATAACAGCATCTTGTCCTTCAGAAAATACTGCTGATGAAAGTGACAAATCAGTAGGTCCTGGGCGAAGTGCTCATCGTCAGGATGGGACAAAGCCGGAGATACTATCAAACATATGTGAATTACTATGCTTTTGTGTCCTACATCATCCTTACAGAATAAAGTACTTTCTTGTTGCTCTTCAGTATTAGTTGATTTTGTACTGTTAAGCATGAAAGTTATGTTTATGGTTTGCTGTTTTCAGGTGTAACTTTCTTCTCAATAATGTGTTTGAAAAAATATTGCTATTGACCCGGAGAGCAGAAAGATACTTAGTTGTTGGTGCTGTCCGATTTGTTCGAACTATTCTCTCGCGCCATGTAAGTTTAAATTACCATGACTTGAAGAATTAATCTGATTATGTTACTGTTCAAAGGGGGGGGGGGGGGGGGGGGGGGGGGTTGTTTCTATTTTGATGAATGGGGGGTGTGTGTTTTTTGTTGTTGTCGGACTGTGTTTTGTTTAGGTTGGTGTGTGTGTGATGTTGTTATGTGTTGGTGGTGTGGTGGGGGGGGGGGGGTGGGGGTGGGGGGGGGGGGGGGGGGGGGGTGTTGTTCCCATAT
>Ga0123342_1005060_pt1 | contig 19510 bp, 13 predicted proteins | sample Turbeawhitnodule_FD_89960 | JGI IMG/M metagenome (GOLD analysis project Ga0123342, IMG submission 89960) | Root nodule microbial communities of legume samples collected from Mexico - Turtle bean Mexico white nodule | ecosystem: Host-associated > Plants > Roots > Nodule | place: Mexico: Nepantla... | reverse complement strand
TGGAAAGAGGTAACATGATATGTTAAATTATTTTTGTAATTCTTGAACATATATGTATCTTAAAACTAATTTATGTCAACTATATTTTGAAATGCAGTTCTTCACGGAAGAAGTACCAATGAGATCGAAAGCCATAGCATATGTGAGACATTCTTGGTCCATATATTTCATAAATTTTTATAACTCTAGGATAATTGATCAATAGTGTAGGGATTATATGTAATTTGATTAGTGTTTGTAATGTACATTTTGATCAAAATATATTTGATTCTCTGAATGTATGTATTTGTCTGACTGGGTATATATAATTGAACAAGTTAATTTATATGGGAATTAGCACGAAACAGATTGCTCTTAAAAAAACCCACTATTTATAAGAGCGATTATTTACCAAAGCCGCACTTATAAATCCAATGCAGGATTTATGAGTGCAACTATGGTAATAGCCGCACTTGTAAATGCATTACCCCTAACCCTCAAACTCTAATTCAGAAGCATATACAAGTTCGGCTACCAAAAATAGCCGCCCTTATAAATAGTATTTCAAATGCGGCTATATAACCGAACTTCTATCTCTTCGATTTACGAATGTGTGTTGATCAAATGCGGCTCTATAGTTGCCCTTGTTTAGCCTTTCTGCACTACTGTAACCACCAATTCAAAACCATCTTATATAACAATAAAAAACTTACAATACATAACATTGTACGATTAGATAACACTTTCATAACTTTAATTTTTACATTATCAGTGACTATATATTATTTATTCTAAAATTTAAAGACCAAAATTGTCTTTGCATAATTCTCATGAGACAGGTCTAAAAATATCTCCACAACAAAATAATGAAAACAACTATGGCAAGAAATATCTATCTAAAGTAGGAAGATAAGTTATTATGAAGAAGAAAGAGAAGGAAAACTATGTTGCAGTTATGTTCATCTTTATTGTGAATGCATCAATTGAAGAGTTCGTAGTTAGGGAAACTTTGCATTAACAATAGCTGCAATTACGATTGCAGATAACAATTGAAAACTATAATATTCTAGGTGTAAATATTGTTCATATCTTTATATCTGACTAATATATGTTCCTTTTTCTCTTGAACAAATGATTATAATTTTTTTAGGAAAATAAAGAGCAGTAAAGAATAATAAGAGAAAAACTTCTAACTTGTAATTAGTTAATTTTAAATTATTTTTTCAAAAATAACTTATAAGAAAATTTGTCTATAAATGCATGTACTCCAAAACATGTGGGCAAATTTTGAACTACTGTTTTCAGACAGTTATTATTTCCAAAGTGTTCTAATCTTCGGTGTCATAATTAGAATCAGAATCAGAGCTAGAGGATAGTGGTCCTGTGTCGGCAACGATCAATTGAGTAAGATATTTTAAAAAATAATATATAGATAGGACATAATAAATATAAGTTTAGATAAGAATGGTAGATTTATCCTCGTTGATAGAGATTGGAATCAATGAGGACAAAATAAGCGGTTTGTTGCCTCATCGTCTTCTCCTTTTGTGCCTTACATTCACCATTTTCTAAAAATCGTTTGATAGGTTTCATCCAGGTTTCTTTTTCAACAATGGTCATGCACTTGTCCGTGCTGACATTGGGATTTTTTAGGATTACATAATAACCAAACGGTGGAGCCCTTTCCTTTTAGTAGTAGCCAACCTTGAAAGCATGTCAACTCTAGCATTATGCTCACATTAAATGTGTTCAATTTGAACATTTTTGAATTTAGACATCAAATTCCAAACGAGGTGATAATATTTCTGCAATAAAGACTCTTTTACATCGAATTTGCCTTTAATTTTTTCGACTACTAGTTGAGAGTCACTCCTACAAATAACTTGTTGGACTTCCATGTCATATGCTAAAGTGAGCCCGACCAGGATGGCCTCATATTCTACTTCATTATTTGACGTTTTGAAATCAAACTTCAATGATTGTTCTAGGAAAATGTCACTCGGACCTTCAAGAACTAATTCTACTGCGCATGACTTATCATTAGATGAACCATCCACATGTAAGGTCCATTGGAGATCCTTGTCCTCGGTTGGCCAAGGGCTAAGTTCAGCCATGAAATCGGCTAATGTTTGAGACTTAATTGCCCCCCCTTGGTTGATACTAGATGTGAAATTCAAATAATTCAACTTCCCATCAAATCATTCGTCCACCAAATCAGGTTTAGCTAGAATATTCATAATAGGATAGTCAGTCTTCACTATAATTCGATGATTTTAAAAATACATCTGCATTCTTCATGCGGTGACAACAAGTGTTAGAGCTACCTTTTCAATCATCTGATAGCAGACCTATGCACCATGTAGGACTCGGCTAATGAAATAGACCTGTCGTTTTTCTTTTTCCAATTCTTGTACTAGAATTGCATTGACCGCTTCCTCTAATACTACAAGGTATATTATGATTGGTTGTTGAGCATCCAATTTTTGTATGATTGGAGGGATTGCCAAAAATTCTTTTAAGTGAAATATTTCTTCACATTCGGGTGTCTAAGTAAATTTAGCCGCTTTTCGGAAAAGTTGGACGATAAACTTGATTTTTTCTGCTAGCTTCGGCACAAATTTGGATAGGACTATCATTCGATCGATCAGCTTCTGAATTTCTTTTACATTTTTGGGGCTTCTCATTTCAATGATAGCCCTACACTTTTTCTGCATTTGCTTCAATACCACGATGGGTGAGCATGAAACCTAGAAATTTTCCACCTTCTACCCCGAACGCACACTTGTTGGGGTTAAGTAGCATACCATGATCTCTGAGAGCTTTGAATTCTTCTTTGAGATCTTGAATGTGCTATAAACATGAATAATATTTGACTACTATGTCGTCAACTTAAACTTCAACATTTTGGTCGAGCATTCCTTTAAAAATCTGATCCATCAATCTCTAGTAAGTTGCACCAACATTTTTTTAGACCAAACTGCATGACTTCATAATAGAAATTGTCGCAGTCAGTCATAAAAGTTTTTTTCTCCTTGTCTCTTGGATGCATTTGGATTTGATTGTATCCAGCTTATGCATCCAGGAAACTTAAAGTGTATTGGGCAGGAGTTCGGCCCTTGGTTTTGGGCTGGAAGTAGCTCGATTCTCCGTTTGGACTGAGGTCAGCTCAGTTATTGGACCTTGGGTAAGGGTTACGAGTTTGACCCAATTTAATTAATGAGCCCATAAGATATAATGGGGTTGCCATTTGAGAGGGCCCCATTGTATATGCTTATAATAAGTGTGCGCAAGTAGTTATGATATATGCGTGTTTGTTACTTGTTACATGTTTGTTTTTGTTATTTGTTGCATGTTAATTATGTATTAATGCCTGTTGATAGTTGTTGTTAATCCTAAAAGATAGGGACGTGCAGTTAAAAAATAATGTTGGCCTGCGGTTTAGCACCTGAAGATCATTGGTCGGTCGATACTGGATAGAGGATAAACATCTTTTGAACAAGCCTTGTTGATGTCAGTGTAGCCGTGCACATCCACCATTTACCATTAGGCTTCTTGACCATGACCACATTTGTCAGCCATGTGCTGTAGTGTGCTTTTTTAATGAAGTTGGCTTTCACGAGCTTGTCATTTTCCTTGCGCGCTGCATTGCGCTTCTCTTCACCCATTTTTCTTTTCTTCTAGGCAATCAGTCTTGCTTCTTTGTACACCGAAAGGCGATGTGTGATAACATATGGACTTACTCTTGGCATATCAAAGGTCGTCTAGTAATGAATTTCTACAGCAAGTGCAGCGCATTGTCAAAAATAATAATTTCTCCAGATCGATTTCAAAACAAGTAGTGAATTATCAAGTACAATAATCGCTAAATATAAAACAGAACAATAAAAAGTGTGTTGAAAGTAGTTGTGTTGGTGATGATCAATGAGAAAATAGACAAAGAATTAGTTGCTTCAAGTTGGAAAAATAGGGATTAGGTTTCATTTGTCTCACTCTTACGTATTTTGATTAGCATGTTAACATTATGTTCTTTGATTGAAATTGATGCCCGTATAAAAGTCATTTATATCGATTCCTCGCATATCAAATTCTTAAGAATGTTCCCTAAATATCGATCTCTGACATAATTATAAGAACAACTTATAATCAAGCTCAGACGTTAATAGCAACTCAAATTTCAAGTCTATTCCTAACACTTAAATATGTTAAGTATTGTTGTTTAGGTTAAAACCCTAAAAATACTTCCCAGTCAAATTTAAGATCCTCAAACATGTCACAGATATTTAAAAGAAAAAACAACAATACCAATAATCAATTAAGAACAAAATATTATATCATAATTAAATATCACCTCAATACATAAGAGTTTGAACAGATTACTCCCAATCTTAAAGGGTAGAATTAGCCACAGATACTTCTAGCACCTTCCATTCTTCCAATTAGTTACAATTTACGCAATGGTGTTTTCCTCTCAATCTGGAACACTAGGGTTGTGCCTTTAGCCCTCTATTTAACCTAATTTGCTAGGGTTAGGTGACTTTCTGCATCACACTTATGGGATTAATGATAAAAACATAAAAATAGTCCAATTAATCTAACACATTCTTGTTACTGAGTTGGACTTTTTTCTCTCTCTTTTGTGCGTTATGGGTCTTCCCGTTTTCTGCTTTTAGCATATATCATTCTTCTTTAGTCCAAATCTCCATTCTTCCCTAGAAACTTGCAATTAACACCAAAATTGGGAATAAAATGCTCTCATTCAATTAAAGATCATAAAAAATGTAAAAAGGTATAAATTAATAAATTAGGGATTATTTTATATGTAAATTATCAATTAATACTCATAAGTGCCTATATTTTAATATGAAATATTACTGAAATTAGGCACTTATCATCTAGGCAAATAAATCAGCATTGTCACTTAGTGTCTGACTTACTACGTTGTTGTCGGCCGACTTTAATGAAGTCCTTATTGTATTGTATGTTCTTCATCAAGTAGGGGTAGCGGACGGAGATCCTCACCCGCCTCAAAACGAGTGTCATTAAGTCAAGGGTCGAGATTGACCAATGCGACTATATGTTTTCTTATGGGAGATCTTGTTTCCCAAGAGCGACCTCTGGTCAGTCCTCTAGACTTTGGAGAACGTCCTCTTCTACATTCTCTCAATTGCCCACGCAGTGATTCTCCGTAACATAGTCGATTGTTTGATTCAAATTTCAGGCTTGCAATGTAACACTCTCGAGCTACCTTTTGATCGACATGAACGATGACTATGTCACCTGAAGTAGATGGAAACTTCATTGTGACATGCAGAGTTGACACTATTTCTCTAAGGCAGTTGATGGATGACCATCCGAGCAAGATGTTATATGAAGTATTGGCATTAACAAGAAGATACCTAACTTTAATGGTATTGCAGAGATATCTACCTTCGTCGAATGTAGTATATAAGTCAATATACCCTCGAGTGTCCATTCATAAGGTTGGATTTCTGATTTTGCAATTCTCATTTTATTGAAAGTTTTCCAGTATAAAATATTGATCGAGCTGCCTTGATCTACCAAAACCTTGGTGATAGCAAATTTTTCAATTTCCACTGTAATCACCATGGGATCACCCTGAGCTGGATTAATAGCTGTAAAATCATCATTTGTGAAGAGAATTGGTGGGATTCTCGGTTGGTCTTTGATCGTGGTTGAATGGACTGACTAGATAGCCCTTAAATTTTTTTTGTAGGCTGAACTTAAACATCTTCTGCACGCAAAGCCTCCAACGATCGTATTGATTACCTCACGAACACCATGTCCTGAAAAAATAGCCATGCTTGGGACTTTAACTCCTTTGTTGTTTTAAAGAACGTCAATCATCTCTATAATGACCTCATCATTCCTCCTTTCGACCACGACCATCGAGCACGAATCCCCTAGTGATCGTGTTTATGACTTCACGAACGCCTCCTCTGGAGCGACCGTCACACCTGAGACTTTTGCTCCTTCTTGAACGATCACCCCACCTGGGGCTTTCGCTCCTTCTTTGTTATTTTATAGAACGTCGATCGTCCTCATGGCGTCGTGATCATTCTTCCTCTTGACTACACCAAGAGTATGGTTCCCTTCATTCATCTCTAGATGGATATCTTTCTCTTTGTGGAGATCGGTATGAGCTTTTGTTCGCCTTTTGTACAAATTTTCACAAGTGGCCAACTTGGACAAGTTCTACAATGTTATCCTTCAATGCTTGACACTCTTTGGTCGTATGGCCAAAATTACGGTGGTACCGACATTATTTAGACATGTCGACATCTCTTGGACCGTGTAACTTTTTCAATGACGGGATCAGGTCGACATGCAATGCTTCATCCATAATTTTCCCCTGATCAGCATTTAATGGGGTATAAGCATGAAACTGAGGACCTCAGTTATCTCTGAACTTATTAGACCAACCGGGTATGTGTCGCTACCTCAGTCTTTCACCTTTTCTTTGTCTCATCCATTGTTCGCTTGAGCATTCTTGTAATAATCATGTAGTTCCTCAATTTGCATGAATTTAGTTGCCTGATTTCTCAATTCATCTAAGATTTTTGCTGGTTTTTTAATTAGACTATCAGTGAATTGTCCAGGTTAGAGAGTTGACATTGAATGATGCATGGCTATCTCTAGCATGAGGATTCTGATGCTTAGAGACAATTTGTTAAATCTTTTCATGAATGCTCGTAAGGGTTCTCCTTTCTCTTGTCTGACATTGAAAAGAGCTAGAGATGATATGTGGTGCGGTTGGCTACTTGCAAATCGAGTACTAAATTTGACTGACAAAGTTTTGAAGCTATCCACTAAATCGAATGGATGTTGAGTATACCAACTGAGTGTCCCTTCTTTGAGAGAGGTAGGAAAAACCTTGCACCATACCGCCTTTTTTGTAGTGTAGAGGTTCATTTGTGTTTTGTAGACATTTATGTCTTCGTCCAGGTTTGTCGAACCATCATAGAGCTCGATGTTGAGACTCTTCCATTTAGGGGAAAGTTGTGCGTCCATAACTTCGTTAGTGAAGGGATGTCCTTTTGGCTCATTGTCATCTTCAATGACATGAGTTCGTTTGGTATGTGGTCTAGATGCGTACTGAGTTTGAGTCTGAACAGTGACTGTCTTTTCTGGGCTCTGGGTATGTTCACTTGAAGGAAATTGTTGTCCATGTGGAGACTTATTTAATTGTCGTCTCAATGCTTCATTTTTCTCTTTAAGGAGGTGTACCTCCTTTTCATTCTTCTGACGATCTTCTCTACTTTTTCTTATGTATCTCTTCCATATGTTTTTGTAGAGTTTGAAACATAGGCATCTCATATTCAGAGATTCGTTCGTTGTTTGTAGTGTGTCTTGTTGAACCCATGATTGCTTTTAATTATATCTTGGTCCCATGATGGACGCCAATTGTACTTGTATAGACAAAGTAGGCCTAGATAGTACCTAAAACTGGTTGTACAAGTATTGAGGTGTTAGTCATTTGGTATCTCCCTTACTCTTCAATACTCTAAGACTTCTTCCTTAATTCGCTGGTGCTCAGTTGGGGTTGACCTGAAAAAGGTACTCTGATGATCAAGTAACTGATTAAAAGTATTCAGTATTCGGAGTGTATAATAAGAACTGATTAAAAGCGTACCTTATTCCTTTGCAAATGTTTTATTTATAGTGTTTGGTCATGGGCCCTCTATTGTGATGGACCGAATCTATCAAATATCAGTGTTAATTGATTATTAGGGAGGTTTCTTGATTTCCCGGGACATTACCCGATTTTAGTGGGATGTGACCCCATTTTAGTGGGATGTGACCCGATTTTAGTGCGATGTGACCCTGATTATGAGAGAGTCTCAACAATTGCTATTTAGTATAATTGCTTTAAATATGTGTTAACCTGGTCGGTTGGTCACCCAGGTCGAGTGACATGACTCGTCCGGCACCGACCGGTACAATTTTATATAACTGTTTTAACTTTTATTTTATAGAACAATTAATTTTAGCTTATAAGAAAATCAAATTTATTTTTTACCGAAAGAACTTATACAAATTTCATTCAAATATAAGCTAAATAGAGAGTTCATACACACCATGACCTGTAGAGACACCAGATATTGGATGTTTGGACTTACCCTGGTCCTAGAGGTTTGAATTAGATGTTAGTCTCTGGTAGGCGCATACTTAATAAGTCTTGCGGAAGATGATAGATCCATATGCAATCATTATGATTAAAATGAAATCAAAAATATTGGAGAATGAAAAAAAATCAAGGTACTATGATGCAAATGGATCTATGAGCAATCAGTATGAATAAAATGAAAATGATTTAATTGAGCAATTGATCCATGTTATAAAATTTTATTTTCACTAGGTTTATTTTCTTGTTGTGTTGTGAATTGCGATGATTATACTACGTACACGAACAAAAGTTGATGTAGGTGCAGGAGTGTCTGGAAGACCTTAGAGTTTTAATTTGAGCTTTGAAATGTAATTATTTGTATTACGGAACCGTGTAGAACTTGTATTGTAAATAAGTATATTTCTAGGGTGTTACACAACATATTTAAACATTTTTACAATAATACATTAAAATATATTTATTTAGTATAAAACTAAAACTATAATATAATATAATTTATAGTTCAAAGTGTATCTATTTACTTATAATATTATTACAGGTATTATTTAGGTGATTTACTAATTTACTAGATCGATACTGACTTAATTAAAGAAAAAGAAAAGGAAAGTGTTTTTCTTTATGGACTATTAATTCATTATGCATTTTAAAAATACATTATTTGCATAAGATTTTTAAGGAAAATATAAAGAGAAGGATTGTGCTTTTCGTGACAAAACGAAAGAAGTTATCAAGAGAGAAAAAGAGAAGACAATAATAACCAGTGTGCCCGATACAGAAGAGTTAGCTGTGCCAATTATTATCTGTGTTTTATTCTCTCTATTATTTAGTTTTTTTGTTATTATCCATCCTATCAGAGAAGATAAATTTTTTTATATTGATTCTTATATGTTAAAGACAAATTTGTAGTGTACTTATTAACTTTTATTACTGGATGCTTATATTGGACTAATTGGTTTACATTAAGCGTTTGTTAATTTTTATTTTCTGTTTAGTACATCCGTTATCTTGTCTATTATTATATTTTGTTACTTGATACTTTTCAGTTATTTATATAAAAAAGAATTAATCTGATTTTTTTCCTTATTGTCTGTGATTTTTTCAACAGTATTGTGATACATATGATATCATAATAATAAATTATGATTTTTTTTTTATATTTATAATGATTACCTGAGTGAATAATGAAATATTTTTATTTTAATTTAAAAATAAGTTAAGTTAGATAAATATTTTTATATTTTTATACCATTGTCTCATACATTATAATTTTTTAGAAAATTACATTTTTTAAAATATATTAATTTTTTTTATCGGCAAAAGATAAATTAATAAATATGAGGTATTTTAAGGATACTTTAACCCATATATATAACAGATCTATCTTATGTTCATAAAATTTAAATCTATGTCAAGAAAAAAAATTCTATAAAAATTAATAGTCATCATACAAATCATTAACTTAAAACACCAATTTAAATATAAAAAATAAATGTTAAGTGTTTTAGACGTAATTCATGACCAAGTTTTCAACTGAAAGCTAGCAAAAATTATAATCAAAATATATTAGTATTTTTAAATATCAAAAAATATAATAAAGTATAGTAGATATTATGGCCTATCTTATATTTGTTTTCCAACCCTTTTAATGGGTTAGAAATTTATGTGTACAATGACATTTCAAATTTAGAATATGAAACAATTGCATAGACTTTGAAATTACAAGTCTTCACAATATAAAGACAAATTAAACTTCTGTTTTTTCATGCATTTGGTAAAATGTCATGATTTTATGTAGACTTTCTCAATATAGTTTCGTCTTTTTGTTATACAACTAACATGAGTTTGGAAGAGTGAAAAGGAATTAAGAAGAAAAAAAAGGTTTAATATTTGAATTTTTTTAAGAAAGTATTACGAAAAAAAATTAAATTTACAGTGTACCGCAACATTCTCCCAGTTAAAATGATTGAGACAAGGTTCCATAACATGCAAAAGTTCAATCAATATTAATTTCTTTTATAAAAGTTATAATAATAGTTTGTGTATGACTCTGCAAAAACAAGAGCAATTATATATTAATTAAATTAATATATTAAGTAAAATACACATTTAGTAATATTTCTTAATGTTCAAGTGACAAGAAGTAATAATGTTATTTTATTTTTAAGAATCATTAAGAAAATAATACAACATTTTCTTTTTATCTTTTATAGTTTTGAATTAACTTTACATTTTCTGTTTTTGATATATATATAATTCGGAAACTAAAAGTGGAAAAAAAAGAAACACAAAATAATTTAAATTGTATTTCAAAAAATATGTAAGAAAAGGAAATTTAAATTGGTATAGAATACCACAACTATATACCCAAAAAAAAAGAACCTCTTACATGCTAAAATTAATTTTTTTTATTACAAACATTAAAATTAGTTTCTTCCATAAAATTAAAATTAATTTATTTCATTAAATAATTCATGAGTTAATTTTATAGAAGTTTTTTATATGTTTTTAAACTTTTTATTTTGTATATAAATTAATTTATACTTATACAAAAATCAAATTTATTTTTCTTCTTATTTTTTTCCGAAAGAACTTATAAAAATATCGTTCAAATATAGCCTAAACAAATATCAAAAAGTGTGATAAAAGTTCTGTATTCATTGTTCAGTAAGAAAGATGGAGCCATCAACAGTATTTACGAACATAAGAAGATTTCGTATACGATATTTATATTTACATTTTATAAAAAGCAAAGGGTGTTAGAATATATGTCTCACCTAACAGGTATGTCCATTAGCCATATTATGAGCTGTATATATATAAATTCAATAAGTTGGTTTTGTCATCAATAATTGAGCAATTGTTTCATGTCAGCCACTGAATGCCTTCTTATTATCTTTATGCAGTTCTCTGGGCTCACTTACCACAACTCATGGGCTCACTTACCATCTTAAGACATCTCAATCTTTGTTTTATTCATATTCCAATTTCTCAACTTCTCTTACCATCCTTGATGTTTCTTATAATATGCTTACATCTTCAACATTTCAATTATTGTCAAACTTTAGCCTTAATCTTCAACAACTTTATCTTTCTCATAATAACATTCTTTTGTCATCTCCTCTCCACTCAAATCTTCCTTCTCTTGTGGCCCTTGATCTTTCTTATAATAATATGACATCATTTGTCTTTCAAGGTAGTTTCAACTTCAGTTCAAAACTTCAAAATCTTTATTTGCAAAATTGTAGTCTTAGGGATGATAGTTTTCTCATGTCAGCTTTTTCAATCACAAATTCTTCACCTTCTCTTGTCTCCCTTGACATCTCCTCAAATTTATTCAAATCATCATCCATATTTTACTGGCTCTTCAACTCCACTACCAATCTTCGTGCGCTTTACCTTAATGATAACGTGTTAGAAGGTCCCATTCTAGATGGATTTGGAAAAGTAATGAACTCTCTTGAAGTTCTTGACCTCTCTGCTAACAAACTACAAGGCGAGATTCCATCTTTCTTTGGAAACATGTGCACATTGCAGTTGTTACACCTTTCAAATAACAAGTGGAGTGGAGAAATTTCTAACTTCTTTCAAAATTCTTCATGGTGCAACAGACACGTGTTTCGGAGTTTGGATTTATCTGATAACCAGATTACCGGCATGCTACCTGCAAGCATTGGATTGTTATCTGAGTTGGAGGATGTGTACTTGGATGGAAATCATTTGGAGGGTGACATCACTGAATCCCATCTTTCCAATTTTTCCAAATTAAGGTACTTATATTTGTCAGAGAACTCTTTGTCTCTAAAAATAGTCCCTAACTGGGTTCCTCCTTTTCAAATAATAAAAATTAAACTAAGATCTTGCAAGTTGGGCCCCACTTTTCCTAGTTGGCTCCAGACTCAAAGTTGGTTATATGAACTCGACATTTCAGATAATGGGCTTAATGGGTCAGTACCAGAATCGTTTTGGAACATATTGCAAAATATGGGAATGTTGAATATGTCTTACAACAATCTCAGTGGTGCAATTCCTAATATTTCAGTGAAGCTTCTCCATAGTCCGTCTATAATTCTGAATTCAAATCACTTTGAAGGCAAAATTCCGTCATTTTTACTACAAGCTTTAGAGCTGAGGCTTTCTAACAACAAATTTTCAGATCTTTCTTCATTCATATGTGACCAAATAACCTCTCCAATGGCCATTTTAGATTTATCAAATAATCAATTGAAGGGACACCTTCCAGACTGCTGGAAGTCTGTAGATCTATTAATGTTTCTTGATTTAGGCAACAATAAATTGTCAGGGAAGATTCCTGTGTCCATGGGCAGCCTTGTTGAATTGGAAGTCTTGGTCTTACGAAACAATAACCTAGTGGGTGAATTAGCTTCCTCTTTGAAGAAGTGCATCAATTTAATTATGTTGGATGTGGGTGAAAATGTGTTGTCTGGTCCAATACCACCATGGATCGGAGAAAGTATGCAAAAGTTGATAATTCTAATCATGCGAGAGAATCACTTTTCTGAAAATCTTCCTATTCAACTCTGTTATTTGAAGCATATTCAGTTCATGGATCTTTCGAGGAATATGTTATCAAAAGGAATTCCATCGTGCTTACAGAATTTGACTGCAATGTCTCAAAAGAGTATCAACAGAAGTGACACTCGAAATCGTACTTATTTTGAAATTTATGGTGGTTTTTATACCGGAGGTTACACCCTTAACATAAGCTTGATGTGGAAAGGTGTAGAACAGGGGTTCGAGGATCCAGAGTTGAAGCTTAAGAGCATCGATCTTTCAAATAATAAGTTAACGGGTGAAATACCAAAAGAGATTGGATATTTGGTTGGGTTAGTTTCCTTGAATTTATCTAGAAATAATCTGAGAGGAAAAATTCCTTCTGGGATTGGGAGTTTAAGTTCACTAGAGTCCCTTGACTTATCAAGAAATCATATCAGTGGAGGAATTCCTTTCTCACTTTCTCAAATTGATTTTCTTGGTAAACTAGATTTGTCATACAACTCTCTTTCGGGAAGAATCCCATCAGGAAGACATTTTGAGACCTTTGATATCTCTAGTTTTGAAGGAAACAATGATCTTTGTGGTGAGCAGGTGAATAGAAGTTGTCCTGGAGATGGAGATGGAGATGAAAGAAGAGAAAAGGTTGGAGAAGGTGAAGCAATGAATGGTGATGAAGAGAGTGATTGGTATGAGGCATTGTACATGAGCATGGGGATAGGATACTTCACTGGATTTTGGGGATTATTAGGGCCAATACTACTTTCACGTTCTTCCAGAAATGCTTATCTCACCTTTCTAAACAGATTCACAGACTGTATTTATGAACAATGTGGCAAGTGTTGTTGATTGCACGAAAAAGTATGTTAGTCAAATATATCAATATTTGCTTCACAAATAAAGTGGAATACATATTTTGAACAGAAAGCTGCAACTAAATGTGATCCAATTGTTAGGAGTAGTATTGAATTTTGTTCATCCTAGCTAAACAGATTTAGTAATCATCCCTTACTATAATACTTATTGCTTCACTTGCAGTGTAACTTGAGGAAAAAAAAGTTTACATGACTGAACTGTGTTTAAGTTTATAATCTAATGATGAAATAGTTATTTGTATTAAATCATGTAACTTATTTAACAGGTAATATTTTTTACGTTAAAAGAAGAGTGATGATTTTTTCGTAATTATGATTTTAAAAATGATTAAATTTTATTTGTTTAGTAAAAATATTATTAAAACTTTAATTTAGCATCATATTAAATGATTTAGTAAAAATAATATAATTTTTTAGAAAAATATTTTATTTTAATTTGAAAAAATAAATTCTCATATTATGTTTGATTGTAAAATGAATATTATCCATCTATTGACAATTTTTTTATAATATAATTATTCTTATTTTACAATATATAGTGTGAAGATATTAAGTTTTTTTTAATGTTCTTTTATACATATATAAAGTCATTTAATATTAGTTTTTTGGTATTAAGATCTCATCCCATATGTGATGGCCGCGATATGATATATTTCTCTTATTTTTTAATAATTTAAACGTAATTTTTATAGTTTCACTATTATTATTATAAAACATAACTTAATAAGAAAGATAATAAGAAATTGCTGATTTTAATTCTTAACTTAACGAGCAAATTACGTTAAAAACTAGCGATATTAATGGAATATAGAGATATGATTTATCTTACATGAATTCTACCCTCGAAGGTAATGCTTACTATAATTTATTGAAACAGTTGCAGTTTAATTATGTGTTGTATTCGGAGAAGTATAGTCTAATTACATTCATTTTTACAATTTCACAGAAAAATATAATTCCGTCTTTCTTTATCTTGTAATAAAATAAATCAAGTGAATTTCTTTTTGTGGTATCACAACCTTATAGACAGTTCATCTCTAACATATACAAATCACAAAAACAGAAAAGTAGAGAATCGTCGGCTCCTTAGCTAATTGTAAAATAGAACAAAACTAAGGCTATAGAGTACTCCTACAAAAACGGCTTACAAAAGCTGCACCTAAATAAACCAAACAAATGTACCAAAAGGCTTAGTATTGCACGCAAGTTTTTCATAACATACCCAAACTCCAAAACCTAGGCACCACAAAAATAAACCACATGAATGGTTGTACAAAAATTGCAGGTTATTTGTGCTACGCACTTCTGATTGATCTGGATGAATGAAAGCATCATTGGTTGCCATACGAAGGATAGTTATTTAGTATTTTATAGTAAGTAATGTCTTTCAAAATCTTGTTTCCAGACTATGATTTGATTCAGTTATTTTGCATAATACATTTTGTAACGTTGTTTCGTTCTGATTCAATACCTTAGAATTGTAAGATCTTAATGTGATCATTTTATATTTTATTTTCAACCACACTTTTGCTAGTTTTCGCATTATGATTGAAGATACCCACTTGTTTCTAGTTAATGGCCTTATCTGTTTTTTCATTTTATAAAAATTATTTCTGCATTTAAATGGGACAGAAATGCAATCACATCCAATTTGGAAAGCTAAACAATTGAAGAAGCCTTTATAATTGTTACTATTTGTAGCAGTTTTATATAAAGGCAAATTAAGTTTATTTTTCCATGATTTTGGCAAAATATGTAGACTGTTTTAAATATAGAGTCCTCATTTTGCTTTGTGTACCGACCAGTCCTCGGACATCATTGACTGCTAGTAATGGTGGGTCACGTAAGTTGGGTCCCACAAGTGGCATGGGCCAGAGACTTCTGATTAGTGGTCGGATGTCGATCATCAAGATGTCCTGACGTTTCTTCGGCAACAGAGTAAGGCCGATGTGACACCAGACATTGGTGATTCAAATAGCAGAATTGGACCACGAAAGGTGGGTCCCAGACAACACACCAGTTATCAGTAGGGGGAAGCCTAAGTCACAAGGTGCCCATGCATGTGGTGTGGATTGCGCCATTGGGCACGACATGAGTAAAGAGCCTTGGAAGCCGCAAATGCCCGTTAGGGTTAGGGTTTCCAAGGGAGGCTGCATGCGTGGCACGTGATAGTTAGGGCACCCCCAGAACGGATGGTCCCAGAGATTTGGTGCACAAGTTGGTACCCAGGTGGTCATTCCGTTAGAGGTTGCACTCCAGTAAGGGAGCTTTACGCACTAGATTGCATTAAGATTGGGAAATAGTAGCGCGAGGGCATTCCCCCAGAAACCCTAAATGCGGGTAACGGAAACAAAAGAAACCCTAAACTATATAAAGGGTAGTAAGAAAACCCACAAGGTACGTAGTTCTTGAGATTAGAACTATTACACACATTTTGTTTCTTGGCCCCAGTATTGACTTGAGCGTCGGAGTGCAAACGGCCTCTAGGGTGCCCCTTTGTCTTTGCAGGTACAAAGTGTTTCGATCCAAGGAAAGCACAAACCTAGGCGGAGATAATCGAGCGTGTGATCGTCGTTAGAGTCAACCAGTGAGCGAGTCACCGTGGGGCCCGATTAAAATTTGGTCCCATTCACGAGAATAAAGCACAAATCCAACAATATGAGGAACACGAGACAAGGATCCGTCGCACCAAACGGAGGGGAAAACATCACCATGCAGCAGATCATGGAGACGATGCGCGCCCTTCAAGAAATGGTGGCGGCATCCAGGATGGATCAGGAACGCATCCAGATTGATCTGGTTGCGTAGCAAGAAAGGAACGAAGAGCTGCGCAGGACCAATGAGGAATTGCGCAGGAATTTGCAGCACCCAAGGCTTTCCCAATGCCATTCTCGCAGGCGATCATGGATGTTGTAATACCAGCCACTTTCATAGGTCCTAAGGCCACCTTTACAGGTGTAGAGGACCCAGAGGCTCATCTCACGGCCTTCCACACCCAGATGATGCTATATGGGGGCTCTATTGCAGTGCATTGCAAGCTAATCATGAGCACGCTGACAGGCACAACACTAGACTGGTTCGTCAGCCTCCTTGACGGGCATGTAACATCATTTGCGCAGTTTTCTACGCTGTTCAGGGAGAAATACATAGCCAATCGGCCTCCCCCGCTAGTCTCTTACGATATTTTCGGTGTAAGACAGTATCAGGGAGAGTCCTTGAAGGACTTCCTCAACCGTTTTGGAGCACAGGTGGTAAGGCTGCACACCAAGGATGAGAATATGATGGTGCACCCTTTCAGGAAGGGAATCATGCCAGGACCCTTCGGTGAGTCAATCATCAGGTGTCGCCCCAAAACCTTATGCGAGATTAGGCGTCGAGCGGTAACCCATATCGTCGCAGAAGGGGAACTCACCGAGAAGCGTGGAAGCATTGTCCACATCCGCCCGCGAGGGCCAAGTCGACCTCAGCCCATGAGAGTACATGAGGTGACGATAAAGAAGAAGGCCCCAGCAAAGCAACAGCCCTACGAGCCCAGGAAGCCCCAAACCAGGGGGCGTGCGAGGAAGGATGTGCCCCCAAGGCACAACTTCCTGGTGGAATTGAAGGAGTTGATCGCTATTCCCAACATAGCAGAGAGACTGAAGATGCCTGCGAAAACTGACAAGAGATTAAGTTCCCACAAGAAGGATTGGTGTTTCACCAAGGGTATGGCCACCCTATACGCAACTTTTTATCACTAGGGCACCAGTTTGACGAATTGGTGAAGAACAGTTTCTTGAAGGACTATTTGTAGGAGCCACAGGGGGTCCAGACGTTGGCAGCACCACGAGGTGATCAGGGGCACGAGATGCCCGTTCATGGTGAAATTCACACCATTTCAGGGGGCTTCTCAGGTGGAGGATGCACCGCTTCTCAGCGGAAGAAGTATGCACGAGCGGTGATGACGGTAGAGGTGCAAGAGGCAGACCAGGCCCTTGACATCGACCTTGTCTTCCCCAAGGCCGACCTCCGAGATGTCATTCTCCACGACAATGACCCAGTGGTGATCTCGGTAGTGACCACAGGGAGGAAGGTGCACCGTGTCCTGGTGGACCAAGGAAGTTCGCCAGACATGATGTTCTGGTCGACCTTTAACAAATTACAGTTGTCTCTCGACCAGTTGAGGCCTTACACTGGCTGCCTGTATGGATTTGCTGGAGACCAGGTAGAGGTGTATGGACACATAGAGTTGAGGACCACCTTCACAGACGGTGTAGCTTCCCGCACAGAGAACATCAAATACCTTGTTGTTAACGCTCCCTCAGCTTACAACATACTTTTGGGCAGACCTGCCCTGAACAGGCTGAGGGCGGTAGCATCGACAAGGCATGTGAAGATGAAACTACCTTCCTTGGGGTGGACAATGATCACCATCATATCAGATCAGAAGGAGGCTAAGAGGTGCTACGAGAATAACCTCAAAACAAAGAGAGGGGTGTTCACTGTCACCACCCGAGCCCCAAGTGAAGAAGGGGTCGCCCGCGTCGCCCAGGAAAGGCGACCTGAACCAGCTGGAGACGTCCTGGAGAGGGAGATCGTTGGTAGAATGTTCAAGCTGGGCAAGTCTCTAAGCCAGGGGACGCAGGACCAAATTGCCAAAGTGATAGCACGACACCTAGATGCCTTCGCATGGTCCGTCTCGGACATGTCCGACATAGACCCCAACTTCCTATACCATCGTCTTACGATGGATCCCCATGTTTGACCTGTTCGACAGAGGAGGAGAAAGTTCAACGAGGAAAGGCGACAGATCATCAAAGAAGAAACATGAAAGTTGCTGAGCGCCGACCACATCAGGGAGATTTAGTACCCCAAGTGGCTGGCAAATATGGTGCTAGTGAAGAAAGCCAACGGGAAGTGGAGGATGTGCGTAGACTTCACCGACCTTAACAAGGCCTGCCCGAAGGACTCCTACCCCCTGCCAAGCATCGATGCTTTGGTAGACAACGCCTCGGGTTGCAGGTTGCTCAGCTTCCTGGATGCCTTTTCTAGGTACAACCAGATCAAGATGCATCCCAGGGACGAGTGCAAGACAGCGTTCATGACAGAGTTGTCTTGCTATTGTTACACAGTGATGCCCTTTGGGCTAAAAAACGCAGGTGCCACCTACCACGGGCTAATGGAAAGGGTACTCGCGCCCATGATAGGACGGAACGTACAGGCCTATGTGGATGATATGGTGGTGACCTCGTAGGTGAAGGATCAACACATCGCTGATTTAGAAGAACTGTTTACCACAATAACCAAATATAGACTGAAGCTGAACCCTGAGAAGTGTGTGTTCGGGATGGAAGCGGGTAAGTTCTTAAGCTTCCTACTCACCTAGCGTGGGATAGAGGCGAACCTTGAGAAGTGCGCCACAATCCTCACAATGTGGAGCCCGATCTCAGTCTAGGAGGTGCAGCAGTTGCTAGGGCGGATGGTTGCTCTGTCCAGATTCGTATCAGCTGGAGGGGGCAAGGGCCACCCCTATTTCCAGTGCCTGAGGAGGAACAGTAGGTTCATCTGGATCAGAGAGTGCGAAGAGGCGTTCCTCAAGCTGAAGGAGTACTTGGCTAGTCCCCCAGTGTTATGCAAACTGTAGCTGGGTACACTGCTTCGCCTATAATTTGCGGTCACCGATTGGGCGACTAGTTCGCAAAGCCAATATACTTTGTGAGCAAAGTATTGCAGGGGCCCGAGGTGAGGTACCAGGCCCTAGAGAAGGCAACCCTGGCAGTGGTGTTCTCAGCTAGGAGACTCCGCCACTACTTCCAGAGCTTTATCGTGGTGGTGATGACAGACCTTCCCATTCGTAAGGTCTTGCAGAAGCCAGACGTTGTAGGAAGAATGGTGCGTTGTGATGAGAATCAAATAAAGGAGGCTTTTATTAATGGAGGAAGAGGACATCCACCCTCACATTTGAAGTTCTTCCTTCTAGTCTTCTCAAAATTAAAAGAAGACATAAAATAAAGATGAG
>Ga0123342_1005059_pt1 | contig 19511 bp, 11 predicted proteins | sample Turbeawhitnodule_FD_89960 | JGI IMG/M metagenome (GOLD analysis project Ga0123342, IMG submission 89960) | Root nodule microbial communities of legume samples collected from Mexico - Turtle bean Mexico white nodule | ecosystem: Host-associated > Plants > Roots > Nodule | place: Mexico: Nepantla... | reverse complement strand
TCTATCTGCATAATCTTGTGATTAACCTTGCTGTATAAACGTTTTTCAAACAAAAACAGTGCTGAAATAAATCTGTTCATTTTCACATAAATCGATTTATTTTCTGTAAACTGTGTTAAACACTATTTCTGCGAGAAAGTTTTAAAAGGTCAATTCACCCCCTCTCTTGAACTTTGGCACTATTAAACCCAACAATAGGGATATCCAAAATAGCTTAAGTTGCTTAACAACTAGAAGTAGTTTCTCAATGGCTACTTTCTTCAATAGCCTATATAAAACAACTCAAGGAGAAGAAGAAAGATATAGACTACGTGATATAGTGAAAAATGCTGCTAAAATTTTGAGCCAATGAACAACCTCTAAAAGAACACTAGTAGTGTTTGCTTTAAAAAATCTAAAAGACATCAATCTTATATTTGTCAACAAATGATCAACCTCTCTAGTGACCAAAGGACTCTGCTCAGTTGATCACAATTTATACAACCTTTACATCTTTAGCCAGAAGTGACTGTTATACTCATTTAAGACAGAAGTGACTTGTGAAAGAATCACTAGTGCAAAATGTATAAACAAGTGCGGTTTATTTAGTGTGATTTTGCACTCAAACGCTTTCGTAAAAAATGCAGTGACATTTTTGTAATTAAGTTCATTTACAAGTGTTGCTATTAGTAAAGTCACACTTGTAAATTAAGCGTTTGGATTTACAAGGGCGTCTATTTGTATAATCGCCCTTGTAAATCAAAACGCTTGATTTACGAATGCGGCTTTACAAATAGTCGCCTTCTTAAAATCTTTTTAACCCTAATTCAGAAACGCGTCACTTATATTTCAATACTTTCCTTTCTCTCGTGCTTCGTTTCTCTTATGTGCTTCCTCCATTAACTGTTCTTTCTCTTTTCTTCTTCTCTTCTTTGCAATGTCTTCGTGCCATCAGTAAGCATTGTCTTCCTTTCTTCTTCTTCACCATTGATTTTTGTATGTTTTGCGTTTCTCTTATGTTTTGTCTTATGCCATTGCTAAGGTTATGCTTGGGGAGGTTTTTGTTTGTTTTCTGTTGTGCCTTCCTTGTCGCTATTGCCGCCTTGCTCCGTCATATATTTGCGTTTTTTAGACTTCCATTGGGATGAAATAAAAATAGGTATAATATGGATGAACCAAGAGATCAAAAGAAATGCTAAAATAATGACCATGTTCTTAGGAAAATATCAAAGTTGAGAACTTTGATTAGAAACCCAATCAACAGCGAAAAAGAAAAGAAACCCTAAACGCCTCTCGTAAATGCGATTTATAAATGCGACTATGTAAATAGTCGCATTTATAAATCGAATTTACGAATGTGGCTATATAGCCACCTTCTTATCTCTTCGATTTACAAATGCGTGCTCATCAAATGTGATTATATAGTCGCCCTTATAAATGTAAAATAGCCGCACTCATTTTGCTTTTCTGCACCGGTGAATACATATTAAGCCAGAAGTGACTTGTGAAAAGAATACTTGAACAAGATTAACCAGGAAGGTTGTGAGCCAAAATAATACTTTAGTTAAGCCATGAGTGATTTATCAAATAATACTTGAATGAGGTCAACAAGGAGTGATTGTGAGACAAAAGAATACTCATTAAGTTAGGAGAGACTTATATCAAGAATACTTATTAAGTCAAGAGTGACTCAGGTAAAAAATGCTCAAGGGATTAACTAAGAATGACTGCAAGCCCAAAGAATACTCGTGTTGTACTTCATACTCTACTTAGTGAAACTCAATCTCTTAATTGAAAATTGGATGCAGTCTATTGTAACAGACAAACTAATAAAAACATTGTGTGTATTTTCTTTCTATATCTAATTTTCTATGTTGCAAGTTATTTATATATGCACTACCAAAAGAGAGTTTTTGGATGAAACACTTGCAACTAAAACACTTAAACAAGTAAATCAGTTATGTACCAAAATTGCATCTCTAACGCTTGATCAAACGGAAGTACTATCAACTAATTACTTATATATTGTTTTCGTCGGCTGACCCAGATCAGGTCTTGGTGGTGGACTCTTGGCCAACATTTCTTTTCTGTTGTTGCTACTTTTACCTGTTGACAAGACTCTGACGATCAAGTCAGTGAGAACATCTAATTATGAGTATAGTGAGTAGTGTATGGAATGACACTTACCTTTGTTCAGGGTCGTGTAACCCTTTTATAACACTCGTAGATCCTTCCTTTAGGAGTTAACAACCATACATATTTTTTTTTTTTTTTATATATCCTTTATTTTAGGGATGTTGGCAAAGCATTATCTCTGACTGTTTATTTTCATCGAATTTAGAGTAAATATTTGTGTCTAACTAATTCAGTTATTTAGTAAGTTGTTTTAATATATTTTACTATCCATTTGGGTCGACTTCTTAATAAATCATTGGACCTATTATTGTTTTGGGTTGAGTTAAGTATTTCGCCTCTTACACCAGTTGGCGGGCTAGAACAATGTATCTAAGTGCTCGGGTCAGGCCTCGAGTATATAGCATGAGAGCTTTGATGTTTCAAATTCATGATGAAGTTTGAAGCTGTGTTGCTTTTGGTGTGGGTTTAGACTAGGGTGTTTAGAATCTATGTAAAGATCATTCCTTGACCCTTGTACAAAGCTTGCTCAATCCGTTTTAAAAAGAAGTGTTTTACTAAGCAAAGAGAAAAAACAATTGGTTGAATTATCGAAATAATCGGTTGTTTGTCACTTGGCTAGCTTAGAGGTTTTAAAATTGTTTTTATTTGGTTAGATATCTGTCTAACCAATTCAACCGGTTAAAACGACTTTTCAACCTGTTGATTGTGACATTTCATAACTGTTTTTTGAAAACATGTTTAAACTGTTTTGGATGTGATCAAAACTTCTTTGACTCATAAATGCTACCTAAAACGGCTAGTAACAACATTTTAACGACATATGATTTTAACATCATCCGCAAATAATAAATATTGTAGGAAGAAATAAAATAATGAAAGAAAAAAACCTCAAATAGTATGAAAATATATAAAAGTCAAATTTTGGAAGATGAAATTAAACTTCTCACATAGAAATTTTATAAAATGAGAAAAAGTTGAAGAGATATATAACCATTCACGATGTATGAATAAGGATAATAATACGTCAACAGTTTACGAAATTTATATAATAACACTCATCATTTCATTTTTCTTACAGTTAAAAGTTTATTTTTTCTAAGAATTATATTTCTCTTAAAAATATATTGTCAAATAATTATATTATTGTCAAAAGGATAATTTTTTTGATAAATAATTAGAAATTAAAAGATAATTTAAAATAAAATATGATTTTCACCCTTCTAAATTGTGTCATATAATTTTTTTTTTAAAGTCAAATAATACTTTTACCAATAACATAATTATTTAACAATGATATTATGGTGTGTTTAAATTGAAAATGGAATGAATGAAGATTTGAGAGAATAAACTTATGAGGATTTGATAAGGAAAAGAAAATTGAAAGAAGTGAATGTGATTAAATTGAAGTCGTTAGAGTGATGTGAGAAAAATTTATTGAATTTTCTTAATTATGTGATAATTGTGAAAAAAAAATTAATATTTTTTAAAGTGTAAAATGTAAATTTATAACTTTATTCTTATTTAAAAAAAATATTTAAATAATAAATTTATATTTTTGTTTAAATTTAAGTTAATTAAAATTTTTAAAATTATTTATAGTACTATTGAGTAATTATTTTTAAAAACACATAAGTTTCTTATTATTCTTAAAACATATAAATAAATTTATAAATAATGTGATGAGTGTGATTGAAATTTTAATTTTTTTAATTAATAAAAAATGTATTTTTTTTTATATTTAAAAAAATTAACTAACTAATTTATATATTTATTTTTTATAATTCATAATAATATTATCATGTAAATTTATTTTTTATATAAATTAATATATTTATTTTATTTTATTATAATTTTATTTTTATTAATTATTATTATTAAATATTTCATACAAATAAAATAAAATAAAAATAATTATTATTAGAAAAAGTAATTTATATTTATTATTATTATTTTTAAAAAAATATTTTAATTAACATTTTTTATAATTTTATTGTTATTTTATAAATTAATTTTAAATATTATTATTAATTAATATTTATATTATTAATATTAATAATATTTTTTATTATTATAAATATGTAAATATATAAACATATTTCTATTATTATTTATTTTATTATTATAGTATATAATTATATGATATTATTATTATTATTAATTATATTATAAAATTTGTATATATATTTTATTATGTATAATATTTAAATTTTACATATGTTATATCACTACACGAAAATCATGAAATAAAAACAAATTTTAAAGACAAAAAATAATTAATTGCTAGTGACTAAACTTGAGACTATTTTAGAGATTAATTTTTTTTTATTGTTAAATAGTTTCTAAATTAATATGTAATTAATAAACAAGATTTTTCTACCAAATTTAAAATCTAAATAATTGGTATTTAAAACTTTGATGGCTAATTAAATACTAATTTAAAAATAAATTAACAATAATAGAAATTAATTTAGAAACCAAATCTTTTTAGTTTCTAAAATGTCTCTAATTTAGTTAGTATAGGAACTAATTATTTTTTATCTCTAAAATTGGTTTTTATTTTATGTTTTTTCTTATAATGTAGGATCGATTATGTATATAAATTTTTTATAATATAATTAATTATTTTATTTTTATTAATATATATATATATATGTGTAATATTTTTTTTTATTATATATAAATATATATAATATTTTTATTTTATTATAAACATATTTAATATACTTCACATGAAAAGTAGGTAAAATGTAAATATACACTAGTCAGTGGTTTTCTGTCATCACAATGCACCTTCGTTCATATCAGAATAAATTTATTACATTTATCTCCGCTTTTTCATACCATTAAAGTTAACAGTATACACATGGAAACATAACATAAATGAAATTCACAACATATCATTATTGCTTTTTAAATTGAGTACATTTTTTTTATCTACAAAATTAAAATTTAATAAAATCTGATCTGGATTATTAATTTTGTTAAACAAGTTATTAATGTAATAAATAAATATCATCATCCCACTAACACTCTCTCTCACCATCTCCATGCATAGATTGAACCCACCAACCATTTCCTTCTTCTACTTTTTCTCGCGGTTTCGGGTTCAGGCAAAACGAACCTTCTACACACTCCAAAACCACCACAATTATTTCTTTCCTTAATCACCATTTTCCGTGACTTCTACACAACTATTATTCTTTTCCTTTCATGAATTTTTTTGGGTGCCAGTTACCGATAATCACCACATTTTTTTTTGTTTTTCTCATTGCTATAGCTTAGGGTGGGGTCCACACCATTGTCATATCAAACTACACGTGGCATCATACGCGTCGCTGTCATGAGCCGTACAGTTCCTTCTCTCTTCTTTATTTCTTTGTCTTCCCTTCACTTCCATTGCAGCTTCCAGAGAACCCAAGCAAACAGACCCTTTGTTCGTGTCACCAGCAGCGTCAAAAAGAACCAAGCTTTCTTCTACATATAGCTACGTGCGGGTAATGGCCGTTTCACCATCTCTCTTGTGTTGTTCTCTACTTTTACTTTTGATCCTGCACATTTCTAAGCTGTGCTGGTGTTTTTTTAAAAAGAAATAGAATTGAAAAATTCTAAGAATTTTTCTAAATGAGTTGTGGGTTTTTTGTTTTTTCATGAAGGGAAGTGGGGTTGCTGCTTTATATTAGAAAAAAGGTTTAGTTAATCTTTTGATCAACTTTTTTTTGTATGGTTAGTTTGCTCCTTCATCTTATGATTTGAACTATTTGGGTTCTTTTTAACATGCATGTCAAATTTGAGCATAAGGGTTTTTCTCTGTTTCGAAGGAGGGAATGTTTAATCCTCTTCTTTGTGATGATCAAGCTTGATGCTTTGTCCCAATTGTGTCATTAAGAAACACGTTAAGGGTATTTCTGGAATATGCAGGATTCTTCCAATTAGATTAGACAGTTTTTATCATTTATTTGTTATATAGTTCCTTCACATATATTATCATATTGGGGTTAGGGTTAGTTTTTCAGAACGAGGTGAATTAAGAATGGAATTCGTTATAGGAGAGGATCCACATTTGGTCTTATGAAAGATGGTCATGTAAGAAACAAAAAAAAATCACAAATTTCATCTGTTTATTGGTAATTGCTATGATTATTATTCTCTCTCGCCGATAATAACAAGTGGCCTTTAATTAAGTAAGTTTATGGTTTGTGGTTATCATCTTGTTTACTACACCTTGTATACTGAAACAAGGGCTACTCCAAGGTTCTAGAATTTGTTCTGTGTTATCCATGTTTCTTGTTTAACGTCACTACCACTTTGTTTATTTGTAAAAGCAAGGTTGAAAGTGTATCTGGCTTTGGTGGAAATGGTTGGGAAGGAGGGAACTGGGGTGCTGAACATGAGTTTTGGAAAGCTTATGATGGTTGGTGGTGGTGAAGATAGTGGGAAAGGAGTGAACTTGAAAGCTGGGGTCATCACCGAATGGAAGGATATTCCAGTGGAGCTTTTGATGCAAATTCTGTCACTTGTGGATGATCAAACGGTGATCATAGCGTCTGAAGTTTGTCGTGGGTGGAGAGAGGCAATTTGCTTTGGCCTTACCCGGTTATCACTCTCATGGTACATAAGCTCTTTGTTTTCTGATTTCTAAATGCTTTGTATATTAAACATTGTAAGCTACAAAAATATATTTTCACTGTTTGGTTTATAATGTTTGAACACATGAAATAAATTATATTCTTGGTAATATATTAATCGAAATAGGAAATGAAAACATGGTTTCTTCCATCTAATAGGCCTTAAACATGATGTTTTTCTACTTATCTGCAATTAACTGCATATTTAAAGTGTTTTATTCTTGGTTTCATCGATTTATTATATAAACATGAATTGATTTCGTTTTGCTGCAATCTCGACTCTGCCATTAGTTTTAGCTCACCTTTAACACGTGTTTATGGGTTGCTAGAGTAGAGACTCCGTGAGGTTGCAACCCATTTTAATTTCATATAATTGTTTTGCATTTTATTTAGCAATCTGGATTAATTCCTTTGTGTGGAAGACAAGAGGATGAAGTGTGTCTATGGAGTTGATCAGTTACCTTTTAAGTCAGATAGCAGGTCTGCACTTGTTTAAATCATAACTAGAAGTTACTGGTATTGGGGCAACTTGGTTTTAGAAAATTTAAACAAGGAAACTAATGTCTGTTCTCAATGTTTTTGGTGGATAATCTTCAAAATCAGTAATAAAATTGATTATGAAATTCCTTTCAGGTGTAGCATGAACATGAATAACTTGGTCCTATCTCTTGCTCCTAAATTTACAAAATTGCAAACTTTAATCCTTCGTCAAGACAAACCTCAACTAGAGGACAATGCTGTTGAGACTATTGCAAATTTCTGTCATGAGCTCCAAGTCCTGGACCTCAGCAAAAGTTTCAAGCTCACAGATCGTTCATTGTATGCCATAGCCCTAGGTTGTTGGCATCTTACAAAACTGAACATTAGTGGTTGTTCAGCCTTTAGTGACAGAGCTCTGGCTTCCCTAGCCAGTTTATGCAGAAAGCTTAAATTTTTGAATCTATGTGGATGTGTTAAAGCCGCATCTGACACCGCATTACAGGTATGTTGGAGGCCAGTTGATTGTCATAACCATAGAAGAACTAAGATAGCTGAGTTATATTCTAATAAATAAATGAAATCCAGGCAATTGGACGTTACTGTAATCAATTACAGCTTTTGAACCTTGGATGGTGTGAAAATATCAGTGATGTTGGAGTAATGAGTTTAGCATATGGCTGCCCTGATCTTCGAACACTTGACTTGTGTGGTTGTCTCCTTATAACAGGTATTCAAATTTCAGTAATTTAAATCCACTGTAGATGCCAATTGATTTCATATTGGTGTGATTCTACTTGACTAGTTCAAATTCATTACTAAAACAACTTTCTTATCCATATTGTTCTTTGTCTATTTGAGCTTATCTGCGGTTTGGGTGTGTTCTTATTAGACACATTCTGATATAAGCAAATTCAGTAGTGAAATGTTAAGTGTAAATCCATGGGAAGAAAGCAAAAGGCAACGAATCTTTTTCTCTCTTAGATATTATGCAAAGAATGGCACTCCTTCTGTTAACTTCTAGTAAATTCACACTCATTTCTGGTAAATACTCTTTGTGTTTTCATGTAAAGTGGATGAGGTTGCAAAATATGTGGAGGCAACATAATGTATTTTCACATACAAATTACAATGGAGCTTGCTTTCACAGACACTGGAAAGTGAAAGAACACAATAATTAGCAAGGGAAAAAATCATAATTAATGAAGTTTCAAAATCTATATACTCATAACCATATTCAGTCTTTCTCAAGCATGATGCAGCTTCAGGAAGTGACCAATATTCACTTCATTTAGTATAAATGCTTTAATTCTGGTCTGAAGATTGACAATAGTACAACTTTGACTCTTGTGTTGTTATTTCAGATGACAGTGTAATTGCCTTGGCAAACAGATGTCCTCATCTTAGGTCCCTTGGACTGTACTACTGCCAAAATATAACAGACAGAGCAATGTATTCTTTGGCACAAAGCAAAGTGAAGAATAGAATGTGGGGGTCTGTGAAAGGTGGAAATGAAGAGGATGGATTAAGGACTCTGAACATTAGCCAATGCACAGCACTCACCCCTTCTGCTGTGCAGGCTGTATGTGACTCATCCCCTGCACTCCACACCTGTTCTGGAAGACACTCACTTATCATGAGTGGTTGTCTGAGTCTGACATCTGTGCATTGTGCATGTGCTGTCCAAGCACACAGTGGTATCAGCACCATTCCTAATACAGCTCATTGATCCACAGTGGTTGATGCATAAAGACACTTTGAAGAAGTTCACTTGAAGGGTTGAGAGTTTTAGGTCTTGTGTGCATTAGTTTATGCTGAATGCTACATCATGTCATGTTTATTGTAGAACAGGTTGAACTTGGTGCTTGAGCTTCTGTTGATTTCATGTGAAAGCTTAGGATATTTTGGGTGTAAAAATGGGGTTTGTTCTTAGCTTGGCTATGAATTAATGGTGAGACAGACTCTTATAATTGCTTTCTCTTATGCTAAGATGCTTGTTTTTTTCTTGTATTTGAGAAATGTTAGGTTAGCTGAGTTTTATTTGATTCAGTTTGTCTAAATATGAAATGCGTATGTTAAAATTGGACTTTTATTTTTTATCTTATACTGTTACTTTTGACTATAATTATTAATTTTAATCGAATTAGTTGGATTCATTTAAGGACAAAACTTACATAAATAAATCTATGCATACAAATTTTTATTTTAATATATAAACTTATAAAAATAAAATTAATTTAGTTTAAAATACTAATTATTATTATACTAAAGAAAGATGTTTTAAAACTTTTATCTTATCATTTCTGTCTACTTCGTCATCATTAACATTATTGTTTTACTATTCATTTACAAAACAAAATATAGGAAATTATTGCTAAAGATATTTCTGAGTATTCAAATATGCTACATAATTAAATAACACCAACATTAATTTATTTTTTATAATTTTTTGATAAAAATTTTCTTACTAGATAAAATTCTGAAACTTTTAACTTTTTTCCTTTAACAATTTTAAGGAAGTTCTAATCTCAAATTTGAAAAAAAAAAATCAGTTGATCTTAAGCACAACTTAGCAATATTCTATAATTAGTTGCTATATTTTAATAACATTTTGTTCAAATATGGCCGATATTAAGTTAGTGGAAATATTCTCAGTATCTAATAAATGACACATGAAAAAAAAAGTAAATATGAACAAAATACGGTGTCAAATTATTGTCATTTATAACCAAAAGAATTTAAAGGTATTTGTAAATGTCTTTAATTATTTAAATAAATAGTGATGTCTATAACAATTAAAAAGTAATTAACTTTAAATAAAAAAATTTCCTTATCACATACTTTTATAAGGATAGACTATATATTCTTTTTTCCATTTTTTAAGAAATAATTTGAATATTATTTATTTGTTTTATGTCATGCATTTAGATGGTAATTTCTTGTTTATTTTACTAATGAAAAAATATTATATTAAATAATCATGCCAAATAAAAATTGAAAACTCTCAATTGTATTAACTAAATTTTTTCTTTAACATTATTACAAAATTTATACAATTCTAATAAAGTCAATCACAATGACATTTGGACTTTAAAATGTAATAGTTTTAATTTTACTTTTCAACCTAATATTAGATAAGGATTCCACATTTAATTAAGAAATACTATCAAGTAAAATTTTACAATTTTAAGAGAATGGGAATATATACATTGAACAAATAATAGAACAACTTTAATTTTGAAAAGAATCGTATCATTAAGAGTAAGACTAAGTTTAAAATTAAAAAAAAAATTAAATAATTCATATCACTAAGACTGAGATTAAAATATGATAAATATTAAATATATATCTTTTAAATAAATAAAACAAATAACTACTTTTTATTAAAAAAATTATTTCAACATTATAAAATTTGGGATCTCTTTATTATAAAATTTGGAATCTCAACTAACAACCTAAAATTCACCAATCATATGCCCATATATGAAAATAGTATAAAAGAAAAAAATATATATTTATACCAAATCTATGCAAGAAAGAGAATAACAATCATAAACAAAAAAAATAAAAAAATAACTACAACTTGTTATGAAAGAACTACAAACTAAGATATGAAGGTGAGTCAGAGTTCTAAAGAAAATTCAACATATTATCAATAATAAGGTTAGTTAACTTATTTGTAAAATAATTGTCTTCATAAAAAATATGAGAAACTTTGAAATTCATTCTAGCATAAAACTGTATATACCTTTTTCACTTGTCGTTAAGAGACTGAGCAAGGAAGAATTACTCTCCAACGAAAGATAAAGCATGTTCAATAACAAGGATAACACCCATAATCTTAGCATATAAAGTCGTTTAGATCCTAAAAAATGCAAAAATAACTCACCAATGTACTCCTCACGACTCCCTCTAATAATGCATCCACAAGCAACTAGATCAGGAGACCCCTGATAGCACCATCAATATTGATTGTGACTTAAACTGCCTTAGAGACGTCATAAGACTTGAATAGGGACTAAGACCTTCCCAGCTCTACTGCAAACATAACAAAAATACCTTTCCTTGACATGTTGCCAGAGATACAAATGTGATCTTTGATCATATAAAGATCAAAGTCCACATTAGTATTATTGAAATCTGAAATAATTTCTAAGGCACCAGATCATCCAAAAGGAGAATGTAATATCAACAAAGTTAAGGTGTTGAATAAGAAGGTTACTAGAGGACTTAAGAAATGCAATGAAGTCCAAGCTTGAAAGGTTAGTGAGATATAGAAAAACATTATAAAGTAAATAGCAAATAAAAGTAACAATACAATAATTAAAAAGCAGATGATCAATATTTTTCTTCTACTCCCCACACGGAGAACACATAGAACATAAAGTGATACATCTTTCTTAGCCTCGAAGGCGCCTATGGAAGACCTTCAAAAGCGCAAGTAACTTAGAAAGAGGAATGAAACAGGACCAAACCAACTTCCCCTAATCACAAGGAGAGAAAGAAGAAAATAAATTCTTCACAACTTTCTAAGTCAAAACTCTACTATTGTCTAGGCTCCAATTCGAAACATCAAGTAGATTAGTGACAACCAAATTATCCAAAGAACTGAGCTCAAGATTAATTCGAAGATAAGAGGAAATAGATCAATCAAGTCCATTTGAACCATCAATAAAAAATGAAGAAATAGTAATTTTGTCAATATAAGGAACCCCAACTAATGGAAATCATCCCGCCACAACACCCACAAAATAAGAAGGATGAATACCTAAACATTTGTTAAGGACTTATTAGCATAGATGGACTTAATTGGGCTTTTTCTATCTTTTGTAAGCTCAATAAAGAGGACAAATCTAGCATGAAAACAAATTATTGTGGTAATATGGGAAAAATAATTAGGAAAAGAAAGAGGCAAGGTAAAACCTTGTTTTGGCAATAGATTTTGTGACTATTTGGAACTCGATTTTGTGATGTGACTAATTTTGTGTCTAATTTTTTGTGACCAATATTTTGATTGATTTTGTGATTGGTTTTTGTGACCAATTGTGACTGATTTGGTGACTAAAATTTTGTGATCAATTTTCTATGACTAAAAAATATAGTTATTATTGCGGTCATTAAATTATAAAAAGAACTTCTGGTCCCTAATAGTGACCATATTTTTCCATCACTTATTTGATCACTAATAGTGACCATATTTTTCCTTATTTTTTTTTAACACTATTCAACAATTTTCTAATAGTTGAGTAATAATCTTGGTTCTATGGCACTTTGTCTTGATTCTCTTCAAGCTACCCATTTTTATATGAGTGAAAACCTTCTCATTTCATGAAAAAAAAATAAAGAATAAACAAAGAAAACATAAAATCATTAAAAAAAATACTTAAATTTAAGTTTTCAGCCAAAAGTTATAAAATAACAATAACAATAAATGTCCAAATATAAACTAAAAATATATATACCAATGTTATGCACTTATAATTGATTACCTTGAATTTCTCTCAAATGCACCACATATACTTACTTCTGTCAAAATTTGAGAATCCAACCTTATTTGATTTTAGAATAGCCTTAATTTTTGGCTTAGCCAGACCCTACCCACAATCCAACATGCCACTTTTAGCCTAATTGAAAATTTTAAAAAATCACCACCTATCCATATAAAAAAAATAAAGATATATTATTATCCAAAAGTATAAAGTTTAATATTAAACAATTAAAAGACGTTATACAAAAACATCATTCACCATGCTCTAAATATTACTTGAAACAATTCTATTATTGTCTCCCACATTCATAATATGTGTAATTAAAATAATATGTGAAATTAAAATAATATGTGTAATTAAAATAAGTAAATATTCTTAAAAGTAAACAAGAGTTTCATATCACTATGAAATTGTTAGTTCTAATTAAAATACAATAAAATAGCAATTAAACACTTCAAAGACTAAGTAATTCCAATACTTCAACATTTGCTTACTACAAAAGATAGAACTCAGTTAGTTAAAATGTCCATGTAATTCACTTAAAATTTAAAGTTATCAAATCTTTATTCTTGAACTCTTTTGATATATTATCTCATTGACTAGTTTTCTCCGTAAAGAATTGTATGAGACGATTTCAATGTCGTACCATAAAAATACATTTTGCACTTTACAACCACTTTTCTTCATTTCTTCTCATGAGCACTTTATTCTACCAAATTTTTTTTGGTAAAATGTTATATTATTGAAGAAAAGAGTTATAAAACCTCATGTGTTCGGATGAGAAGTTCATGTGAATCAAGTACCAATACTTAAGGCCATCAAATGCGATAAAGTGCAAAACTATTATTATGAATAAAAATTTATTGGTATCTAAAGTACCAATTAATTTAGATTTTAAAGTTGATAACTAATTAGATATCAAGTTAGAAACTATTTTATAAATTTTATTAATAATATAAACTATTTAGATACCAATACTTTTTTAGTGACTAAAATAGTATCTAATTTAGTCAATACAATAACTAAATATTTTTTGTCTCTAAAATTTGTATTTTTTTTTAGTGAAGTATCCCCTTAAACCTGTCCCATCTTCTTTATATAAACTTAATATGACTCGTGAAAGGCATGGAAGATAATGTAGAAGGCATTCACTATGCCACCCTTCTCAACAACATTTTAAAGCAATAAGGGATTTATAAAAAGTTCAACAAGATAGACAAACCCTTTTTGCAAAGGAAACTCACTAAAAAAAAAAAAAAAATTAGAATTACATACGACTCAAATTTGTATGTAAGACAATAAATTCGTATGTAACTATATGGATTACATACAGAAAAAAAATTCGTATGTAAAACTGTCATAGATAACTGTTACATACGAATTTGAGATTCGTATGTAATTACATACGAATTTGAGATTTGTATGTAATTACATACGGATATTACATCCGTATGTAATATATGTATGTAAGTGTGTGAAGATTTACATACAAATAAATCCGTATGTAACTTCGTGCAAATTTACATACAAATATATCCATATGTAACTGTATGCAGATTTACGTACGAATATATCCGTATGTATGCAAATTTACATGCGGATATATTCGTATGTAATTGTGTGTAGGTTTACATACGGATATATCTGTATGTAACTGTAAATCACTGGAAAAATATTCAGGTTTTTTTTTTATATTTGAAAGCACTGGAAATCAGTTCCACACCTGCATATACCAAAAGTCATTCTAGTTTTCAATAGAATTCATTCAAAAGCAAATATCCATCAACATTTAAACCTGCCCATTAATTGAAAAGCATGATAGAATACAATATTATTTCTAAATATTCAAAATATCCAAATGTATTTCATTTAAACCATAAAAAATATCTAATAAAAGGAAATTCAAGTCATTATAAAGTTTTTAAGAACTAATAATTATTATAATCTTGACCAGGTGAATTTTATTGCTCATCATAATTATCTTGCATCTGATTCTGTTGAGTATTTGGTTACGGGGTATTTGGTTGCTGTAAAGTATGTTGTGCAGTTGCTACTGCTTCAAGTGGTAGATATTGAATCATAAGATCTTGAAATGATTGAAACCGGGAATTCATGCGTCGAATATGCTTCTCACTTGTTGATAGTCGTTGTCTAAGTTCAACAATTTCTTATGAATCAACTTTCTTACTTGAAGATGTTTGTGTTTCTTGTAGGTAGCGATCAAGACAGTCATCCTGACGATCGACACATCTAACCCCATACACTCGTCCCTTGTACCTTCCACCTAAAGTTTGTAACCAACAATTGTTTCTTAATCTTGGATCTAATGGAGTAGATATCGAGGTAGACGCAAATTGTGACTCAGATAATGCTTAAGAGAATCTACTTTGAAAATCTTCCTATTAAAATAAAAAATATTTGTTATAATAGTAATTAATGTACATGAACAAAAAAGTTGAAAAAACTAACATGTTTCCACCTTGATCTATCATCTACAAATTCCCACTGCTCTTCCATATATGTGTTTGTTGAAACACTTCATCAACATGGATCGAGCGGCCAAGCTCTATCTATAAACAAAATATTTTATAAATTATGGAGGTAATAATTAATCATAGATTAATTTGAATAAAAAAATTAATAATAGATTAATACAAAATTTTATAAGGAAGTCATACCAAACGAATATCGTGTCCATGCACGCTAATGGATCCTCCAGTGTGCAGGCATCCACCTTTTTCGGACAAACGATTCTTTTTAACTGTATCACATTTGGATCGATAAACAGACATGTTCCATTTTTCCAGGAGGTTGTTCCAAACACTATTGATGAGACCCAAGGAGAGGGTGCGCCTACCAATGATGAAGACCACACCATGACCTCAACACCCATACCTGAAAGGGTTACAAGGAACAAAGCACAGACTCTGGGAGTTGAGCATCCATTGGTCTCTCTATTTGCAATTGACATAGAATAGGTTTAAATAGCATAATTAGGAGGTGAAGACATAATATTGGGCATTAAGAAGTCCATTAGGGTAGAAAGGAACCCTACCTTCTAGAAACACATAGAATGGTGCGACATTGACCAATGTCAACACCTAAAGCCGCACCATATGGTGTCTTCCCATTCTACCCTCTTTTCTTCTTTTCCAAGGCTCCTAAATCTATAAATAGGAAGACCTACCTCATGTATTCATATGTTGAATGAAGAGTAAAGTTACTATACACAAATTGTGTTAGAATTGTGAGTGAGTGAATCTCCTCCTATATTGGTCTTATCTTGTAAGTGTTGTGAGCTCTCAAGTGATGGCATCTACACTTATCTTGGATTCAATTCACCATCCAAGTGGTGTGCTCCTTTCACAACTCCATATCTCCTAAGTTTCCTTTCACTCATCTTTTTCCATTCCATTTCCATTCCTATTTTCAATTCCAAAGTATGTCTTGTTCTTGTTTTTGCTTCCTTTAATTCAATTCGGTTCATGTATTGCTCACCTTGTCTTTGCTTAAATTCCGCACCTATATTTTTCATTCATTCTCACCATTAATTGTGTTTTTCCTTTGGCCTTATGGAAATGAACCTTCACATCTACTTAACATTTGTTAAGTTAATGTCCAGTGGGAATTTTCCTTAGGCTTCCCACCTATATTTGTCCTAAAATCTAAATCTAAGTAAAGTGTCACCAAACAAATGAACAATTCTAAAATCAACTCACATAAACTATTGTCAATCCATTCTTGTTGTTTACCTTCTTGGTGAACCACTTTAAACATTTGTGAAAGGGTGTGAGAAACCTTCGTATGGAAATTTTTCTTAACTTTTTCCTCATCCTCAACCCTCCATGTGGCCTTCCTCTGCAAAATAATAGGAATCATCAATCGAAATTGTAAAATATAAGCATTTTTAAAGGGAAAGAAAGACAAATTCCTTAAAACGTTGAAAAAATAGATCTCGATCAGCCTTTGGGATTGCCGCCCATGTTAGCCATGACTCACCAAATTGTTGCTTAATGGTGGCAGTGAGGGCCTTTGATGCAATTTTTTATGGATAAAACCTAAATACCAAAACAAAGTTAGTCAAAATTATAAGACAATAATAGTACATTATACAAATTGAGTTTTATTATATTTTTACCCTCCCCCAATAGGCTGAATCAGAGGGCGATCACTAGAATTGGTATTGTTTGATAAAAGCAAATGAACAACCAAAAACATGGGTATTTAACATAATGGAAAATTTAACATGGTTCCCCAAAGTCCATATGTGTAAAAAGTAAGTAACAATACCTGCAATATTACAGGCATAAAGATAGGACAAACACAACCTTCAAGGAAATTAGATGAAACTCTATTCCTGTGAAGCAATGTCATAGATGAGAATTAATCATATTATAGAAAACCATATTATAGGAATAATTAATTGAAAAAGTAAAAATCTAAGTGTTGATGATCAGTTCAATGCAGAAATAATCAGTTGTAAGTAAAGAATCCCACCAAAAAGGGATCATTTTTTTCTCAACTTAGATGGTCCTTTCTGGTCTTACGGAGTCAAAGTTCCAAAGTGGGGGTGGTTTGGTACATGAAGTTCCCATAATGTGGGTTTGTTGGGGACAATCAAATATTACTAACATTTGGCTCACACTCTCCACGCCACTCACTCTGCACCTTCTGCCTCTCTTACACCCACTCACACTCTTCCCAGAATCTTCACCACTCCCTCATTTCCATCTCAACTTCCAACATTCACCACCTACCTTCACCTACTTTTTTTTCTTCCCACTCTCCATCAATATAAGGAGAGGTAGTGACATAGAAAAGGGGATGAGAGCGTAAGGTTCCAAACATTTCCATTCATGCGTCCACCATTGCCTTCCTCTTTCATACCATTCGTTGGCACATAATACATAATGCAAATAAAAATTAGGATAAAGAGCAAACTCACCTTTGTATTGTTCAAGTCGTCGAACAGAGCTTCGTCTTTGCTTCAAGATTGAGCTTCACAAACTCCACTTCTAAAGGTAGAATTAGGGCACACATGTTTTAGGGGAAAACGTTGGAGTTTTAGTGAAAAAAATGTCAAAGGTTTAAAACTTAATTTTAATATTTAAAAATTCGTATGTAACGGATGTCCTTTTTTACATACGGATAGGTTTTACAAAATTTATTTACCTTCACATACGGAAAAATCGGTATATATAAGCAATTTACAAACTGATTTTTATCTATATGTAATATCCGTATGTAAATCCATAATTACATATGAATCTAAATTCATATGTAATAATCAGTGTGTAATGAGCAAATTTCTTGTTGTGACTCCCATGCTCAATCTTGATGAGCTTCTTCTATACTGTTTGGTGAATCTTAAACTCCTCACCTAGGAACCTTTGAAAGTTTTCCTCTAGGAAGACAAGACTGAAACCATCACTGAAGAAACCATGAATAGCATAACACCATTTGAGCCAAATCAAATCTCAATAGGATGACAAGGATCATGACACAGGATCCAGGGTTAGGTTAGACATCTTTGGTAGCCAGTGACTCCGGTCCTACCATTCCTCATAGGATCATTAGGGGTAAAGCACGGAAGCAAGGGTCAAGACATTAATTGTTCTCTCTTTTCAATATTTCTATAGAGTAGGATTAATTGTAATAATTTGGGCTTCCCCCTTGCCCAATTGTTGTAGTGTTCCACTCCTTTTAGGTTGGAGTGTGTTTAGTCACTCACACTTCTCACATTAAGCACATGCTTAAATTTTTAAAGTGTGACTTCCTAGATCCATGATTATAGGCGCCTAATTAGGGACTTAACTAAACTTAATTTGAATTTGAATTTTTCCCTCTTTCCTTAATCACATGACAATTATTGTTATAAATAGAGTGTTACATTGAGCTTTGAGTAAAGAAACTCTAGTTATTTTCTGTGAGACTGAGTTCTCTAGTTTTCTCTGGGTCTTATCTTGAGTGTGAGCTTTAAATGGTGACTTTTCACCACTTATCTTGGGTTCTCCTTCCAAGTGACATTTTCCTCCATCTCCATTCACCTTCACCAAATCTTTTTTCTCCATGAGTCTTCTATCTCTTCTACTCTAGTATATCTTCTTCCAATTCATCAAATTCTTATTTTTGTCTTCTTGTTCCTTTCATTTATTTCCACCAATTAATTGCTTTCATGTGCTTCTCAGAAGGCAATCTTCATTGAGTTCCACCATACTTGAAATCAACTAAAGTTAATAAAGTGAAACTCTAAAACATGGATCATGTCAATCATAACTCAACTCATATCAATCACGCTAAAAAAGAATACAAGGATAAACAACTTAAGGAATGAAACCTCTCTTTGCATAGGACCCTAATTTTTCATCATCATATATGAGAGCTTTATAAGAAAAATGACTAAATGACATAAGCCTAATCATTCACATCCTTTTATCCTCGCCAAAGAAACTCATAATTGTTCTCCTTAGAGGACAAAAAAGAAAGTTATTAAGCACTTCAGTGCTTTCAAGAAGTTGAAGTCATATTGTCTACACACAATGGAAGAAATGTTTCTAGTGAGTTTATTCTTTACGACCCTCAAAAGGCCATCTCATAGAATCTCTACAGCAAACAAGCCCTACTTGATCTGTGGGTTATGACTCACCTTTCCGTTTTCTTGTCATAATTGGGAGGTTAATTGCCAATCAATTGCAATCAATGGGAGGTTAATTGCCACAATCAATTGCAATCAAAGGGAGGTTAATTACCATTAATTGTATTTATTATTGTTGTCTCCTAGAACCACTATATATAGTGGCTTCCT
>Ga0123342_1005058_pt1 | contig 19515 bp, 7 predicted proteins | sample Turbeawhitnodule_FD_89960 | JGI IMG/M metagenome (GOLD analysis project Ga0123342, IMG submission 89960) | Root nodule microbial communities of legume samples collected from Mexico - Turtle bean Mexico white nodule | ecosystem: Host-associated > Plants > Roots > Nodule | place: Mexico: Nepantla... | reverse complement strand
TATTTTTAAAAAAATATTTTTTCTTTATATTTTTTTTATATATTTATATAAAAAAAATATTCCCTATATTTTTGTATATATATATATATATATATATATATATATATATATATATATATATATTTTCAGTTCGTGCGAGTCTCCTTTTTGTGTGTACATAAAAATATAAAAGGATATTAATTTGTTTTATTGTTGTACCAACAAGCTTAGTTAAAATGTAATATAAAAATCACTAGCAATAATAAATCAAAATTGAGCACTATCATTATAAAACAATTCTACATATACTTGAAGTTATATATTCATTGGAAGAGTTACACGCAAGTTATAGGATAGTATTGATGAGAATTTTAAGTTGCTTAAAATTTGAAATTCTATAACTTTGTGTAATTAAATACTTTCTAAAATTTTAAATTTATTTTATTTTAAATTCTCTATCTAAATATATATACCACAAAATCCTGAATATATTATATTAAAATGTTTTAACTAAAAAAATTAGAATAGAATAACAAGTCTTATGCAGAAAGGTCCCTAGTATCACTGTGATGCATGAAAGGATATTGAACAGTAAGTAGTAACTAGTAAAGAAAATGCAGTATATTTTATAACTACAGAAAGATAGAAAATAATGAAAGGAGGACTTTGCCATGGTTATTTTCACAAACATGGTCATGGAAATCCAAAAAATGAAAGGAAGAACAGGTTTGTTTGCTTCATGGATTCAACACCAAAAAAAAAAAAACATTTGTTGTAAAGATACACAGAAAATCATATGTATGGCATGCGTGAGGGAAATTATAACTATAGGACCCTTTTTATTCACAGGGAATAGCCATACAAAGTTTTATTAAGAGTGGAGGGAAACAATCTTGACAAAAAATTTGATAAAGCCATATACATATATTGGAGTAACATATAAAGCTAAGCTGTATACATTAACTGCCACATTCCCTACCCCAAGGAACTTGTAATAGATACAACAATTATCTGCCAAGTTATTACATGATTGGGCCATTAGAAAATGTATAATTTTACAGACAACAAAATACTAGATCCAACTTCCTAAATCTCTTTTGCCACTTCCCATTTATTTCGGAAAGAATGGACCTTTTGGAATGTAAAAAATACATTACAAAAAATCGCTCCCGGAACCAATAGGAGGTGGCGCAAAAGATTTGTGCGGTGCAGGATAAAATACTCGAAAATGCTTTCGCCTACAGAGCAAATCAGCATACTGTGCGTCCATAGCACAAACAAGCAAGGTAAAGGTTTTTTGACCATTTTTCCTGTACACAAACAGAACTCAAGTTAAAACATCAGTCTCGTTAACAACTTTACAAACAAAATCAACTACTTCATTCAACAACCATTACCTTAACATGTGTGCTTGGAAATTGGGATGTGCGCAGAGTTTCCTGGGTTTCATCACCTGGCCTGCGCCTAGGAATGCTCAGTATCAGAGCAGATTGATCCCATGTAGCAGCAGTTGCTGTAATCCTATAACCATTATCCCATCTTCTGTGGATTCCCTCACTAGGATAGAGAAAATCAAGTTCAATAACCTACATGGAGAAGATGGATGGTTACAGAACAAGTATTAGATCCAGTGACATTCAATAATTGCATTACAGACTATTTTAACCAAAAAAAGAAGCTGAGTTTTTATACAAAACCATTAGAGAAAAACAATGAATATATATGAGCAATATGCAACATAAATATCCAATTTCAGAAGAAAAATTCGAGCCAAACTCTAATAGAAAGAAAGCATGAATGCATTTCGGACCCAACATGAGATGAGTTATCATATTATATATTTCTTTACCCTCTAACTTAACCAGATAAAATGAACCAATTGAATTTTAGACATCAGTATCAAGCAATCTTGAGATGTTTAAATTGTCAAGGCGATTCTTATGGTTGCAGTTTGTCAACAAAGCTAAACATTAGAACTAATGAAAAAGGAAAATGTTAGCTAGCCAGAATTTTTTTGACAAAAACCAAAATAGTTCAATGAGAACACTAGCCCTTTGAATTTCCCAGCAGCTCTTGAAAATGGATAAATTTTTGTTAAAATTCTGTTAATTTTGGACAATTATTACTACTACCAAGAAAAAAGAATCTTAATGTACACAGGTTTATTCAATAATATACAAACATTCAGAAGGTAGAAAAACAACTATCAGAGAAAAACTTCGTAACATCATACAGAAGTACAATATAAACAACAAACCTGATCAGTGTATCCAGAATTTCGAGACATAACAACACCCCAGCGACTTCCAGCAGTGGCCATTGAGGTCACATGAAAACCTTCTCTCCACTTTTTGTTTATCCATTTGAATGGGAATGAATCACTTACTTTGTATGATTGTTGTGTATAGTGTGTGCCTGCGTAAGTTATACCACACATCACCAAAAATTAGATTTAGCAACAGCAGAGTGCTTGTAAGTAGAGATCTGCAGAAATTCAAAATCTTTGTCCACAGAACACACTAAGCAAAGCTCACCTAGAATGTAAAGACAGTCAATACTTAGAAATGTTGTTTATCCCCCTTCACAATGTAAGGCTACATTCTCTCTCTCTCACTCAAATTCGCAAATAAAGGAAAAGCATTACTACTAGCAGTAATTCAATTAGTTTACTACAGCTCTACTACAATTTGTAATGCTGATTCACTTATGTTCAGACACAGCAGTTCCCTTTCTTTCTCCCTCAACTTATTCACATCATATCAGCTACTAGCAGAAGCAAAGGAAACCATGTCCACAGTAACCTATCAGCTCTCACTTCTCACCAATAGCACTCCTCTTCCATTGGCTAAACATCCTCCGTCCCATCCTTTCTTATGCAAACCCCAACCATCCCTCCACCTCTTTCCAGAAACCCCAATCCAACCCAGACCCAAAACGAGACAACACAGTGTTCACTCCTTTCTCACAGTATTAAAACAGACAAACCCAAATGCATGCGTAGAAACAATATAGTCTCTTCACCAAACTAGTACAAAAATTCAGAACAGGTGGGAAAACTACGGTTAAGTTGAAATTAATCCAAAATACATCATAGTATTGAATAAGATACGCCATCTTTTTAAGGGGGTAATAAATAGTCTGTTATCAATCATTTATAAAAATTTAAAAAACAGACCTTTTGACATCACAACAAGAGAGCTCCCATTATTAGCTCCTGCAATAGAAGTAATGTAAAAGTTTTTTTCCCACTGCTCCATGATCCATTCCTGAAAAGAGAGTCGCATTGGCAAGATTCATCATATGAAAACAAATAACAAATTATAGGCATGTACTGATTTATATTATATCAAATAATTTCACCTTATGTAAGAAAAACGGTGACAACTTATAAACTTGACTGGAAAAACCAGTTCCAGCATCCATAATAAGAGCCCAGAGATTGGAACAAGAAGCCACACAACTAATAAGGAGGCCATCCGCAATCCCTCTCTCCACATGTTGTGCTAATCTTGCATCCGCTACATTGTAATGATACCTAATTACCACCAATTCAAAAGTCAAAAAGACAGTCATAACAAATGCTCGAGAGGTAAACACCATGGTTATCAAAATCACAAGTCAACTCGACAAGTTTATATTTCTACATCATATTATTCGAGTTTGGTTGGATCTTCATTTGGACACTGATTTTGTGGTCCACAGTCGCAGATGCTTATGAGTAGAGAAAAAACTCAATCTTGAAGAACCCATTGCATCATGTGTAATGAAGAGTAAATATGATCCGGGATTACATTCCAGAAAGGAGATTTCATGGCTACTACAATTATTTCACTTGACCTTAAATGTATCAACAGTGTCGTTGCATTAGGTTAAGCTGCACACGAGTCATTGGCAAGAAGGGAACTGGTGGGTCAGGTCACAACTAAGGTCCATGTGATTTTCTTTTAATATTTCTTGAGCCTTGACTTAATTATGGTCAGGTCATGATTACTTAGTATCTTATTCAAGTCCAATATAACATTGGGTCTGTTTAACAAAAAAGGTATGGATGAATTCTTTACTTGTTAACCAACAATTGCTACTAATTATATAATATAATAATAAAAAGAGTAAAAAATTAATAGTATTAACTATAAAATATTTAAAGCATAACATATATAATATTATAACCAAACAATTATAAACTAAATAAAGTATAATATATAATATAAAAATAAATAAGTATAATATACAATATAAAAATAAATAAAGTGTATTATATTATATAAAAATTAAAAAATAATAAATTAAATAATATAGTGACTTGTTCCTTCAAAATATGAAATAACATATTTAGTTCAACTACTAGGATTCAACTTACGTATAACAAAAAAAATCTCCAGTACAAAATGGTTCCAAAATACACTTAAAAAGAATCGGGCCAGTACCATTTAGACATAAATATATGCTACACTACGATATTAAACAAGAGAAATCTAATTAAAGGTTGAGACAATGTAAACAAAAGCAAATATTTTGTTTGACTTCAAAAACCTTCTTGTTACAATACTAATATCAGCAAAGTGCATAAGAAAAAAAAGTCTCAGATATCCAATTACTCAATTAAAGGAAGCCCCAACAAAAAGTGGCTGCAGCTATACCTTTGCTTCATTGGCTGTCTTGCATTGTAAACCGAAATCCATTGTGTAGCAGGAACCCCCAAACGGACCTTCTTTTTTGGCTGTGAATCATCTTCTTCCTCAATATTCAATCTACCCCTCTTCTGCCCAACCTGGTACATTTTGTTTGAGGGAACAAAAGGATCGCACCATGAACACATACAAAACTCATGATTATAAAAATAGTGCCAAAAGATAAGAGACCTCTACTGTATGTTAGTAGGACAGGCTGCACCACAAACAGGGTTGTCATATGTCCTACTATTAGCTGTACTACAGTTCTGTATATATGCCCAGTCCTACCACACACACAGGGTGAATGATACAATGTGTGTAGAATTTCCATTATCCTATGGAAATATTACAGTAGTTTAGAGTACCTTAGGTTATCTCTTTTATCTCATTTTGTTCCCTCATACCTAAAACCCTATAATTTCAACAAGAGATACTGGTACTTCAGCTCACGCACACTAGGCCAAGGGGCTGTTTACTAACAAGACTTGCATAGTGCAATGGCTGTCAGTGGGTAAAATTACTGAAACTTCAGCCCAGCCCATTAAGCCTTATAAGGTTTTCTAATAAAATTTGCTTGTGGCACACTCGATTACAATTGCACATTTAACATACATAATTAACCTAAGTAGAACATTTAGCTCAGTGAGTAAGAGAAAATTCTGTTTGTAAACAGGAAAAACTCTCAACTTGTTTTGATACAGTTTCCACTGACACACACACACGTGTACAAAAAATAATAGAAGAATGATCATTCAGGAAAACAGATACTCCAAAATCACACAGTAATGATTATACCTTTTGAGCACCTTCAGTGTTAATTGGCCTCAATGCAGGATTTGGTCCAAGCATACCATCAAACAAAGAAATTAACTTAGAATAGTTAGGTTCTTCATCAAATTTCATGTTCACTACAACCTCAAGGAACTGCCTAAAAGGAGCTGGGCAGAAACAGCATAGCATCTCAGGAGATGTTCCCATCTTCTTTTTGCAAACAAGGAAGGATTTGTTATCACCCTAAAAATAAGGAAAAATCAGATTAAAACAGTATATGAAGAAAAACTCAATCACCACTCTCCTTTCTAAAATAAGTGTTACAAAAGCATAATGAAAAATCCTAAATTCTATATATAAAAATACGGCAATATGAATTATTATGTTTTTAGTTGAACACCTTACCTAAACTCTTATTGAGTACAACCTCACAGATTAAGAAGTGCAGTTAAGTGCATTATATTTTACTAATCTCTTAATAATTTTCCAAAAATGTACTCGTAAAACACACACAAAAAAAATACTATGATGTAAGCAAAAGTCAGACATTAATCAAAGTTAAGGTATTTAGGAAAAGAATCACTAAATGAAATGAAGTAAAAATAGTTCAAATTTGCTTACATTTGACAACAAGAAAGTGTATTTTTTTGCTTATAAATGAGAACGGAGGTAGTAACATGTAACAGTTATTTTTTTAGCTTTTATAAATGAGGAGGAAATATGGTTAAATTACTTTTATACAAGTTATAAGCTGTTTTCATAAGCTGGAAAACTTATGGAAATAATATGATGAAAATAACATCTGAACACATGTTAAGTCACTTTGATAAGCTCTTCCATACAAGGTTATCAAATTGATATTCAAATCATGAATTGTCAACCTGAATTTTGAATCATGAAACGTAATTAGTACTGAATTTAATATTCAGAGAAAATGAAAAATAACTTAAAATATACCATACAGATAATTACATAGGTAGTGTTCAATGTAATATTTTAAAAAAATAGATAAAACAATTTCGCCAAAAGTCTAATAAAACAAAAGTATTGGTTATATTTGAGTTTATGAAGCATTTATTTTAGATGAATAGATACCAAGCAATGAAATAATCAAGTAGAGTGTAAGCATTGAATGAGAGGGTGACATATAAAATAGTGGAATAATCAAATACATTAAGTTCAGAAATGTTTCTTCAATTCCTTTTATTGAAGAATCTAAGGTTATGTTAGGAAGGAAGAGAAGTGGCTAAAAGAACACTAAAAATAGAAAATTACTGAAAACATTGAATTGCATGAGCTGTGCACGGATTCATTCATGCATTGTAAGAGTTTAAATAAGTTTGAGATTCATCATATGATACAAACCAATAGGTGGCCATATCACACTGAATCATTAATCATAGATTCTAGAACTCCGTACACACAAGTGTTTGTATAATAAAATAAACTCAAATACACTCTTTCAAAAAAGCACACACTAGATTATCCTTTTGTTGGGATCATATTTTATGAATACCGTGTCTCTCAAAACAAAAAACAGTTATTGAGGACTAGTTTAGGGAGAGCAGAGAATTGGAGAAACGTAATAAATATTTCCTTGCTATTGTAAATGGTAGATGTTTGGAACAAAATAAATTGCTAAAACAAAACTTATTTCACAATATACCTGATAACCTTGCCAAGGTAACCTGCCTTTATGAAGGAAAATGAGTGTATACGCAAGAGATTCAAGATCGTCCCTTCTACTAGCAGTTCTTCCCAAATGAGCATGAACACTAGCATATCGTACAGTCCCTCTACAAAAATTACAAATGTAAATCTGAAGCAGTTCAATAACCATGAACATGTAACAAAAACCGCTATAATAGAAAATGAGAAAAAAATAATATCAACCAATAGAATTCAAGAGAAAAAAAAATTGAAAGGAAATAGATAACCTAAACATATCAGGACGTTGATCATATTCAACATGCAGCCCACTGGAGGTGTCTCTCCACTTCGTAGCTGCAAAACATGTGCTAATAATAAGGTCAAAAAGGAAAGTGTAAATAAGGATGAAGTGTACCCTTGAATTGAACCTACTAACCTAATCCCAGGTCTACAAGATACAGTTTTTTTTCTTGTGGAGTAGACGGCTGACCTAGTAAAAAGTTCTCCGGTTTTACATCACCATGCACATAGCTATATTGAACAACAGGAACCAGAATATCATGTTTAAAAACCAATAATAAATATAACAAATCAAAACACTCATATTATGGCAAACAAATCAATAAGAAAAGGAATAATATAAAAAAAATTGATTTACCAACATACCCTCTAGAGTGCATCTTCTCCAAGATTGACAGGGACTCCACTGCAATGCAGGAAACCATTTCTGCAGACATCCTACACATTCAAAAGACAGCTGTGAACAGAACTTTAAGGAATAAGCAAGACTAAGTGACTCTAGAAAGGAAGGAAAAAGAGGGGTACAATGAAACGAACTGCTTCAATGATAATTATAAAAAAAATAATGCCCCCCTTTTTATTTTATCAAACCCAAAAAAACCCCAGCAACAAAAACAGAACTTCCCCCTTCTTTATTCCTTTCTCCTCGACCCCCTCTCCCCATTCTCATACTATTCTTCCACACTCTTCTCCCTCCATTGTTTCTGAACTTTTAAACTCCTCACACCTATGAGGAGGCATAGAAGTATGGGGAAGGTGATTTGATTAAAAAGTAACATTACCTTAACATCCCTCAAAAATCCTTATGTGGAGCTATTTGGGCTAAACTCATAACTCATATAGAGAAATTATTTTACGAAATAGATTAGAATGGGTTATGTGGGGATTGTTGAAAACTTTGATATTTAGATTTTTGTGGTTTCCTTAAAACACTAAACCTTACAAATTGAGGATTTTTGTTTACCTCTTCGTTTCTTATTCTAGGTGTTTAGATTTATTGGAAAATATTGTGGTTGCTCCTCCTAACACCATTGGAAGGGATTGATTTGGTTCCCCATATCAGTGAATAGCTAAACCACCTAGTGACATTTTATTGGTATTTCTGGGAGAAGTAATAAATTCCAAAATAGTAGGTTCTCTTTAAGATTATGATTTCTAGCTTGAGAAAACAAGTATAATAATAATTTTTACCCTGTTTTGGCCTTAATTGTTTTTCTCGTGGTTTTTAAACAGAATAATGTGTGCTAAATGTGGATTTCAACTTTTCAAAGTGGGCTTTATGATATGACTACCCATAATTCCAATAATAACTGGTTTTGCAACCTATGGGTTGAATACTAATAATTCTTATAAGTGTCATTTGCTGTGATAGCGAGAGACTCAATAGGACTTCTGGTAACTCCCTTTGTTTGTTTTCCATTTGTGTCTCTGTATACTATTTACTCAAAGATTGGCCAAGATAAGTTAATCTGCTGATTGCAGTTCAAGGATGGGTCATGACATAAAAAGAGTGGCACAGTAAGAAGTACTGTAATACAGATGCCATAAATACATAATAGAAGGTAAAAAATATGCATCATATTATCATATATATCATTAATAAATATAGTGGATTAAAAGTTAAATTCAGTAAGTATTAAATTAAATAGTCATTTATATAAAAGCAAAAAGGGAATCAAATTTAGCTCAAGACAAACAATTTTTTGGAGAAGAGAAAACCAAAAGATGAAACCACAATGAATTTAATGCAACATACCATCAACAACTATTGCAACTCCAACTTCTTTTTGTCCATTCCATTAGTACATTTATTTAATATTTAGTTACATATGCATGTGGAAGAAAATGAAGCTAAAAAAGGAGTCACCTCCCTTCCACGTAAAAACTTTATAATAAACACACAAGAAGAATTATACGAGTTTTGTTAAAGCACGAGAACAATAAACAACACAGCAGATATAATAAATGAGGTTAGCTTATACTCACGCCTGACTTGAGGAATTCCAAACATCCCACAAGCTGGGACCAAGCATGTCCATAACCTGCATACATAGCCCCCCCAAAAAAAAGGTTAAGTAGTTAAGTTGGCGATGAAAATATGAAATGGCTGTTGTGTAGTGCACACACCATTACGTAATATTCTCCTTGCCTCCCCTTATAGTGTACTTTAGGTATTCCATGACTGCCACCAAGGGTGCTTTTCACATAAACCATTAAAAGGTCAAATCCCAGGCCAATTTAATTCAACGCAAACCTTATAAATAATCGAAAGCAATTGACAACATATACTTATGACATAATAATAAACAGAACACCTACTTGTACACTTGCCACTCGTAAGGGGGGCCATAGTTACAGCCTTTGCTGTTCCTATGCTCAAATTTCAAAGCCACCTGAAACACGAAACATAACAAACATTCAATCAACTTAAAACCATACAGTATTCTTTCATGTATACAACAGCGAGATAACAGGGGAAGCTCTTACCTCAGTGGCACCAGGACCAGCGGTACGATCGTTACCACCGGTTACTCGCCGGCCAACAAAAACCTGTCCAAATCCTCCTTTGCCGAGTTTCCTATCCACTTTGTAGACAGGCGACCCTCCTACTTGAACCTGCGGAGTGAAAACAAGTATTATAAGTATCAATATATCAACATCACTGAACAATGATCAAACAATTGAGTAATTCAAAGGTAACAGAATACCCTATCAGGGAAAGGAGCTGGGTTAGCATCATCTTCTGGCGCAGCACCCTTGTTTGCACTCAGCCCACCACTCTCATCCGCCATCGCGCCGCCTTCAACTTCCTTCTTCGTATGATCGGATATAACAATGACCGGCTTCTCCTCTTCTGATTGCTTCGCCGCCAAACGAGTCCTCGGCCTCTCCGCCGCCGCCGCTTCCCTGGCAACTGCAGCGCGAGTCTTGACGTATCTCCCCCCCGAAGACGGTGGTTCCGAGCTTCTACGACCAACCGGAGCACGACGTCGTCGCGGTCCACTACGAAGCTCCGGCATTCTCCAAACCCATGCAATCGATTCGCAACGCTAAGATCATTATATGGTCATGAAAGCTGCGACTTCGTATTCATAGATGGAATTGTTGCAAAGCAAAAGCAGAGCGAGGAGAAGAAATGGATGGAGGATTAGGGTTAGGGTTCGGTGGTGGATGAGGAAAGTATAGCATACAAGATTAAGATGAAAAGGGAAAAGGGGAAAAAGGAGTACAAAATTCCAGCACTCGTAAAATAAAATAAAGATTTAAGGCAGAAAAAAAAAATATATATATATATACCAAAAATAAATATTTATTTCGCTCTTTTAAATTTATTGATTCATACCTCAAAAGATTCACGCTATTTACCACACATTCACATAAATTCATTATTAACTCATTCTTCATTTCATTCATAAATCTAATTCCATTCTCCATTTTATATATTTTCTAAATAGAATATATTAACTTTTATGTGACTTTTTATTATATAGAAATATATCATTTTTATATTATAAATTAATTAGAATTATTTTTTTGTTATTAATATCACAACATCAAATATAGTCCCTTTTTAAATATGGATACAGAGTTATAAATAATACATATATGTTTGAAAGAATAAAATATATTACATAAATTTCTATTTAAACACTAACTAAATTTCTTCCAATCACTATTTTATTTCACAAACTCCTCAATCTTCCTCTTCATTCATTACAATATAAAAAAATAATGTGAAAATTATAGTATTTTATCCACTTTTATCGGCCTCTCACATATGTTCAAAACTAATAATAGATAAAAAAAAAGTCTAAAATATTCTTATAATTTTTTAATTAATAATTAAGATCATAGCAGACAAATTCCAAGTGTTTTAGTATGCAAAAATATATAAATTTATAAAATCATTTTCTTTCTCAAAGTTTATATTTTGTGTGAAGTTAAATATTTTTAATAGATTTGATAAAAATTTGGTAAATCCAGTCAAACTTGCTAACATATAGCGGATTTGTGGAGTTTTTTTTTTATTTAATTGAAAACATCATTGTTTTATGATGTTTTGAATGCGAAAATAAGTTCATTAATTAAGGTTGTTTGCATCATTGCTTGTAGAAAGGCATGTAGAGTTGTTATTGTCATCATCCTTGAATTCATTGCTCTATTTGTAATATTTGTTTTTCTTTTATTTTCTCCTCGTGAATAATATTTATGACTCCTATCTTTTATTCTTCCATGCACAATCTCTTTTTGTGGTGATATATATAAAGAGTTCTTTGGGTTGAGATTGAATAAATAAGTGAAATATTAGGTGACGACATAAGTATTAACAATAATGGTAGAAGAGGAAAATTTAGCTATTACTAAAAGAGTTATGAGTGAAGTGTTAACTAGATGATCTCACTTCCGTTAATCTCTTTAAAACTAGTTTTGATAATAACAAGCATTAATTGAAACTAGTCTTATACACGAACCTTCTAATTGAGTGTTTCATGCTAGTTCTCCCTTTGTATAAATTTAGTATAAACATCTATGTCATAGTTATTTATCTAATAATATAGATTAAATTATATGCTCACTAAAATAATATTCAATTTTACTAGTTCTCTAATAATTTCAGTGCATTATATTTTAAAGATATATTATTTGCATAACATGAAAAAAGGGATTTTGTACGAAAGGAGAACAAAATTCTTGTTAATTACCAAAATGGGATTGGTTTTGAAAAAATTACAAAAATGGATAAGTCGTGTCACCATGACACGACTTCGATGTAAATAAGTTGTATTAAGGTGAGACGAATTTTGTCATGACAAAGTGAAATCTTGCTAAGGTGGTACGACTTTAGTGTTGAGGACAAAGTTGTGTGAACCTAGCACGATTTTGATTAGACATTTTTTTGTTAAGTAAAGTCGTATCATTTAGTATAAGAAAGTATGAATTGAAGCCTTAATACAACTTCAGTCTAGATATTTGTAAGTGAATTTGTGTCACCTTAACACAAATTTTATGAAATTGGTTTGAACTTAAGTAATATCATCCTTACACCACTTTTTTTATAACAATTTTTTAGGTTAATACGTGTTTTAAATTTTAAACATTAATATATTGGTTCAAAATTATAAATATTAAAATATTATTATATAAAAGATTTAAATATGAATTTATATGCAAACAATAATATTTACTTAATTATTTAATAAAGTTTAAATTAATTAAATTTTTGTATTGAAGGTGATGTCATTTTTTGTTTTGGTTATTTGATAAATAAAATTTAAATAGAAAAAAATGTTGGTTGATTTTGTATTTTCACATTTGGTATAACAAATTTTCTAAAAAAAACAGGTCATTGTAAAAGAAAAAATATCATTGTGCATTTGGAAAATAGGAGTAAACTCTAATGTTTTATAAATCTTAACAAGAGATTCATTAATTAGACAAAACAATAAAAATTATTACAAAATATAATAACATGGAGAATTTGCAAAGGGTGATCATCTTATTTATCTTTGAGGTTTTTGTCAATGATGATTGTTAGACGAGAATGATTTTTAGATGAAGGTGGAGGTGGATCATCATTGATATTTTCATCATCATCGTTATCGACTTGATTATCAGGTCATGACGAGGACACTGTGGGTCGATAGTAGTTCATGTATGATGTCATATTATATGTGGAATGATAGTTGATGTTGAAGTTTCAAACATATTTAGTGGACTCGCAAAAACTATGACCGAAAAAATTCAATGTTTGACGTCCAATACATGACCATTCACAAACTTCAACGTTATCTTTTAACATACACATTTAAATGATGGTGTGATATTGGAGAGTTTGCCGACACGTAAATATTTTTTGTTATTTTTGTCATTAACAGCTAACAAATCTGTGGCCCATTCTACAATATTTTAAAGGCTTAAATGGTTAAATTTATTCTAGTTCGAAATGAAAATTATTGATCTACCTACACCAGACAAAATTTCATACCTAATCCCATGATACGTCGACATGAATCCGGAAGACTGAACAATCAACATATCCATAACAAAATGGATGATCTAAGTCGTAATAGGCTTAAAAAAATGTTCATATTGTATGATGAAAAGTGACAATAAAAGCAACTCTACAAACAAGCTTCATACAAAAATGCAATAACTTTCATTATTAATTTCATAATTTTTTTACCTGTATATATTTATGCCTTCATTTTTTTTTATTACAAACAACAAACATTCCTTCATAAAACTAAGAACTTAATTTTTATGTTACCATGATCATTCTTCATAACAATTTTGTAAACACATTTTTATTACCATTATAGTTTTTTTAAAATTATCTTTGCATACAATTATAAAAGTTTTTCATACAAAATTTAGATACCATTTATATATAATAATATTATTATTTACAAACTATATATTAATATTTTTGAAACCAAATATACAAATCTAATTTTTTTATTTATCAAATAAAAAAATCAAAATATTACATTGCTGACCGACCATGAATACACAGTTTTAATTAATTTAAACAATACTAAAATAATTATTTAAATATTATTATTTACACAAAGTAATATTATATATTAATATTATTTTTAATTATTTTAAACAATACTAAAATAATTAATGAAATATTAATATTTACATAAAATAATATCATATATATTAATATTTATGGTTTAATACTCGTATGAAGTAAAAAAATACTTACAATTTCAGTTCAAAATTGATTATACAAAAATATTGTTAAGGTGACATAACTTCAGTTCAAACATATTACACTAAAATCATACAACTTAAAAACAACTTTACTTAACAAAAAAATTGACTAAGCAAGATCATGATAGGTTAACATAACTTTGTTCTTAACACTAGAATCATGTAACTTTGATATGACTTCACTTTAACATGACAAAAAATGTGTCACATTTACACGATTTTAAGAAGTCATACAGAATCAAGGGGAGAGAAGTTGCTATAGCTTGAACATCATATCATGAAAATTGTTCCATTAGCTATGTCATTCCAACAAAACATATTTGAAAACTAGTTAAAAACATGGAATTAAACACAAATTCAAGCCAGCAAAATAACGTGTATCCAACTACATAAGATGGACACATTGCGCTATGACTTCAGTATACAGAACATAAAACTAGAGATAGAGAACTAGCAAACATATATATAAATAGAATATACTCAATTCAGCTTTGGTGTATAGATAAATAATTACTACACATGAAACTTTAGAAGCCTGAACACACAAATAAGCAAGACAATACTCATTCTTCTCGAGTAGCAGGATCCATTCCAGTAGAAGGGCTATCGGCAAAATATTCTTGATGCCTCAAATTCACGCCATACTGTTCATAAAAGATAATGAGTGGATTCAATGTAAAAGAATATTAGCATAGCGAAATTAGCCAAAATTAACGGTATATTATCTTCTAAGCATACATCTCAATAAAACACATAATATTGATCAAAGAAAAAGCTTAAAAACATTAATTAAAACATGACTACACCACCGTCATGGGATGGAACGATTAGTTGAAGTTTGTGTCTCTTGTGGCTCACAATGTGTCTGAGATTGACTGCCCCAAACCCTTTGTGAAGAAACCCCACAAAAATTAAAGAAAATGATGAAACTAGACCAGCTGGTCAGACAGGGCAGGAAGCATGGAATTAAAAACCATTGAACGGATTCAAATCAATTAAAAGTCTTCATTTTTCAGTTGAGATAAGAAAATTAAAGTAGTAAAATATGTAATACGCAATTACGGTGTTCAAAGCAGTGGAGATGACACTACTATTCTGATCCCAATTATCGTCTCTCAGAAGATGTGTAAATTGTCATAATTGGGTTAAGACCTTCTGCGCACTAAGTGAATATTAGACAAAATCACCATCTTCTATAAACATACAACAGAGCAACGAAAGATCTAGATAAGCCAACAAAAAAAAGGTTTAAGAGATGAGTGATGGGCTATCACAGACCTGTGTGGAAGAGAGTGAAATATTCATATATATAGTCAGGTGTGGATAGTGGATATTACAGAGTGAGAGTAAACATCCATAATACAATAATGGATTGCAATGACCCCACAATGAGGAGAAATAACAAACTATTCTTACCTCACGCAATGCTTTTGATAGGTCTTCCATTGTCAAAACTAAACGTTTATCCTGTTATAAATGATGAAATGTAAGCATACACATACACATAATGAACTGTATAGAGAAAACCAGTTATTATCAAAACCTTTTGCTGCTTGTCCCTTTTGTCTTTTGGAATCGTTGCTTGTCTTGCTTTGCAGTGCCTACAGTTAACATATAGTCAACTCATCACCCAGTATACACACATAAAAGAAAGACAAGGCAGCTTAATGACTAATAACCATGCACTTATAAACTAGCCAAAAACGAAATAGTAATGCACTCGTGGATGAAAAAGGGAGAAATTTGTGGGATTCTATATTGGTAAAACTAAGAAAATCAACAACACAGACAAAAGAGAATTAAAAAAAAGTTGGCCAGTTATATCCTATGAAGACATTGCACTTAATGTCTAAAATATACGACACTAGGACTCTGCATACATAAGTGAGTAGAGAGTAACACGAAATCAAATGTAATAAAATATAAGCAACACGATAAAGGATCTAAGTTGATAATAAGTAATATTTTTATATCATCTATTCAGCTTTACTTATAATGATGAGTCTAAAAAAGAATGTAGATTATTTACAATGAAAGTACTGTACTTCCTAGATGAATCATACCAAAAGTTAGTACAAGCTACGTCTAGGGGGGGTAAAATTTTCTCAACAACCTTAATATTAAGCTTTTTGATTCATATTTGTCCTCTCATTGTAGTTTCTACATATTGTAGTTTCTACATACTGACACGGACACACCACAAGGAGAGATAAAATCACAAAAAAATTAAGTGCAAAGTGCAAAGAATTCCATTCAAATGCATGTGTATATGCATTTCCTATATAATACCTCAGACACACTCATTAAAGAAACAGGTGTTCAGACACTCCTCAACTCCTCTCACACGCATGGACTAACTTTCGCAAAAAGTTCAATACTTTTAGGAAACCAGAAATAAACTTCAACAGAAGAATATGTCTAAATTTAACTAACACATGAATAGGTAGTCGTGATGCAGTAATTCAAGGTTAAAAATAAATAAAATAAAAGCTAGAAGGCAAAGATTCAACCAAAAACACAAGTAAAACCAACATACTGAAGTGCATCTCCTGCAACTTCAGCAACAAACTTTTGAGTGGCAACAGCAACCAATCTAGTCCTGAAAAAAATGATAAGTGTTTCCAGTCAAGCTCACAGTATACGAAGAAGAAACGCAAGGTCTAAGAATGGATTAAAAATAAATACAAGATGCTTCAATAACGTGTTTCCTCACAAAAAAAAAACTTTGCCTAAATCGAATTCCATGAACCCTTATTCTGTGGGATAGAGCATAAAGAAAAATTGAGAGTGAATGGATATAAGAGGAGGAACCCACAATCGAACATCAGGGCACTGAAAACCGCTCTTGGCCAAGTAATGCTCCACCAATTCATCAGGTATCTAAACAAAAAGGGCAGTGATTAAATTGTGCAAAGTGGGAAATTGGAAGAACAGAGATGAAAGAAAGTTACAGTGGGAGTGTAATCCATTAAGGAAGCGAGGAAATCAGAGAGAGCAGCGTCATCATCGCCTCTTCCTTCGCTCGATTGCGGATTCTGATTCATCCTTTTATCTTAGCGATCAATCGCTACTCAAAAAAGCTTCATAATTCATAAGAATCAACGTTATTGAGTTCAATAAATTAACACTCATGCATCAAACAAACACAGAATGAAGCGCTTCTCAATTCAAACCTCAACTCACACAGTTCTTCTTCTGCTCCTCCCTTTCTCTCTCTTCCTATATCTACAAAACAAAGCCCACGTTTTATTTCACGAAACAAAAAACCCAATACACCACTCTTTTGTTATATGTGCACCCCTTTATTCTTTTATTGATAAAACGACGTGCTGAGTTTGGTATTTCCTTGGGATTTGATTTTTGGGTTGTTAAGATTTAATTAGTTAGAATTTTATAATTTATTTAATTAGTTAGAATTTTACTAGGATTTTATAATCTTTAGTATTTTATAAATAGAGTATTGAACTATTATTTGACATATCAATAATATATGCATTTTGTTTCCTTTTCTTAATTCTCTATCATTGTTTTTCTTCTTGGTATAATCGGAAGTCATCTAAAGGTTTTCTTTGTCCAAAGCCTAATTGTTCTTCGAAATCTCTTACGAGAGAACCTAGACGCTTCTACACACGATCGTTCTTATCAATTTTCTTTATGCACCCTTATTATTTGCAATACTATAATTATTCTTGATAATTTTGGATGATTCTGGAATAAGGGATCCGTAAACAAAAAGTGTTTCCAGTAGGGATTTCATGGGTAAAGTGTGTTTCCATATCTCGAAGACAAAAAATCATTCAAGAACATCCTTTCCATAACACATTTTTTTTAATTTCCAGAATGGTAAATATGGAATTTATAAAATATATTCCATAAATTATGTTCTGAAAATATTATTAAAAAAATAATTTGAAAGTCATTTTTAAAAATGGTAAAATGGTCTTTTTCCGAAAATGATGGGTGCAATAAGTCATTGTTGGGGTGCAGGGAGAAACACTCCCTGAGTTTTCAAAATATTTTCAAATACACTTCTTACAAAAGTAAAATATATATTTTTGTTATCTTCTTAGCAATTTAGAAAAAAAATACTTTTTGAAACATTAAGATTAAATGAGTGTTTGAGAAACTATTTTCTTCAATATTAAGAAGAATGTATATTAAGATTAAAATAAGTGTTTTGACAAGGTTTACCAATTCCTAGGTCAAAATAATTATCAATTTTTGAATTTGTACTAGAGCTTCAATGTGTTGAAAAAAATGATAGAAGCTATTTTTTTTGAATAATCTTGAATATACACTAACATATAGGTGTCAAAAGTAGTTAGTTTCATATGTTTGTCTTTAAAAATGAAAAACTACCCCCACCTAATACTCACTTAAAACACAACGGTTAACTCCTTAATGGGCTAACAGAAAAAGTTGAGGAAAACAGATTTAAATTTTGAATTTTGCAAAATTACTTCAACTTGTCAAAATTAATTAAAAGACTTTAAATATATATCCATTAATTAAATAAAACTACAAGGTTATAAAATAAATATAAAATTACGAGCATAACTTCTGTTATTAATATTATAATATTAGCTTTGAAGTTCATTTTTTGTGGAACACAGAGAGAATGGTTTCAATGCAAAGTTGACTGTGTAAGACAGTAGTTGAAAATAATGTCATACATTAGAAGCACACAATTCAAAATGGTATAAAAAAAACCCAACTCTTTCAAACACACGTCTTTTTCCATATTTTAAAACCTCTATTTCTATAATGTTTATATTTATTTATTTAGTACAAAAGAACGTTTTGTTCATGCTTTCTGAATAAAACATTTAACAGTAACTGTTTATTTCTTTTGACTCAACATTAGCCGTTTTGTTTGAAAATCATTTTACTTAAGAAAATATATACAATTTATTTTAATCATATAATTATTTCTGTATTATTTTATGGGTGGAAGAATATAGAGTTAATTTGTTGAGTACTTATTGCAATCTGTTTTTCATTAGTTGCCAACAATAAAATATTTTGCGGTGAAAAGAAAATAAAAGAAAAAAAAGGAAAGAAAAGAAAATAAAAGAAAAGAAAAGAAAATAAAAGAAAAAAAAGAAAAAAAGAAAAGGAAAGAAAATAAAAGAAAAGAAAAGAAAATAGTGTGTGTGGCAGTGCAACACAGCAAAGCATATGTCCGCAACTGGCAATAGTAACTCTTTCTGCTTTTCATACAAATTTCATTTGTCACTCTCATTTCTCACTCCCACTCACCTTTTACGCTTTTCCTTAGCTTGGAAGCACCTTAGCTTCTTCACTCACTCACTCTCTGTGCTAGGGTTTCGTTTCATCTTCCATTCCCATTCAGAATCCGAATCTCAGCTTCCTTTCTCTCTCGCTCGGTACTTTTCTCTTCTCTCACGCGCCTTTATGCTTC